>ERZ1026874.843-NODE-843-length-17831-cov-12.032234_pt1 | contig 17831 bp, 14 predicted proteins | sample MGYA00380167_ERZ1026874 | MGnify/ENA primary metagenome ERZ1026874 (study PRJEB33269, sample SAMEA4719803) | human gut metagenome | biome: human-associated habitat; feature: organic feature; material: feces | place: Cameroon | collected 2013-10 ...
TTCTCATAGATTTTTCATCATTCTGCCCTCATTCTCAGTTTTTTGTTGTATCTTTCTCTCAAACACTGCAAGATTGAATGAGAATGTATATTCATCGCCGTCAACAAGTTTAAGAATGCAATAGCTACCCTCCGAACAGACATAAGCTATTTGTTGGGATGCCACTCTCAACAGAAAATTGGTGTTTGATATTATAATATACTCTTCCATGCTTTTGTTTTTATTTCTCTACAAAAGTAACTGAAAGTTTCTAAAGAAGAGGACATACGTCAAGTGTATTTTGTGAAACATACGTTTCGTTTTATGAATAATGGGGTCATAGCTCATACCGAGCATATACGCAAAAAGAGGAACACCGCTTTTTTTTTGCGATATTCCTCTTTCATGTTTTGTAGGGACGATCGGGCTCGAACCGATGACCTCAGCAATGTGACTGCAGCGCTCTAAACCAGCTGGGCTACGCCCCTATGCTTTTTGTAAGCGGTGGCGAAAGTACTGCTTTTTTCTGAGACTGCAAAGTATTTAAACTATTTTTACTCTTATTTTTTTTCTTACATGATGTGCAACCAACGCAACACATCGTTGAGATTGGCTACAACCATGAGCAAGAGCAGGATGCCGATGCCGATATATTCGGCACGTATCATGAAATTCTCCGACGGCTTGCGGCGCGTTATCATCTCGTAGAGCAGGAAGAGCACGTGACCACCATCAAGTGCCGGGATGGGCAGGATGTTCATGAAGGCGAGAATGATGCTCAGGAAGGCTGTCATAAGCCAGAACTTATGCCAGTTCCACACATCGGGGAACATGCTGCCTATAGCTCCGAATCCTCCAAGCGACTTGGCTCCCTCGGCTGAGAAGATGTACTTCATGTCGCCCACATAGCCTGCGAGAACGTTCCAACCGTACTTAACACCAGCTGGGAAACTCTCAAAGAATCCGTAGTCGATGTGGGTAACCTTGTCGTTGGGCAACACAGGTGTGAAACCAAACTTAAGGTTCTCAGACGCTTTGTCGGATGTCTTGAGCAAGCCACTCGTGTTGATGGCACATAAGCGACCGTTGGCCTCGCGGGCAAGAGTGAGATGAACAGTGAGAGCCTTGACGCTGTCGGCATGGTTCTTGGCAAACGTAAGCACATCGCTCACACGACCTATCTCGTTGAGGAACTCGTTGTGAGAACCTATCTTCTTGCCGTTTACTGCCACAATCAGGTCGCCCTTGCGCATTCCGATGTGCTGGGCGAGCGAGCCTGGGAGAACGCTATCAACACGTGCCTCAATGAACTGGGTCATGAAAGGTGGCACAGACTTGAACATCTCAAGCAAGTCGAGGTCGCCAGGCATATTTACTGTCACGGGCTTGCCGTCGCGGATGACATAAGCCTCACGGGCGCGAGCCATGTCGCGATACATGTCGGGACCGAACTTCTTAAACTCACCGAGGTCGGTACCCACAAGCACGTCGCGATCGCGGAATCCAAGATCCTGAGCCTCCTTGTTGAACTTCATGCCAAACTGCATGTCCTTGGGCTTGACATAGTCGTCGCCCCATGTGAAGAGACACACAGCATAAAGGAACAATGCGAGCACGAAATTCACGAGCACACCGCCCACCATGATGAGCAGTCGCTGCCAAGCTGGCTTGGAACGAAACTCCCATGACTCGGCTGGTTTCTTCATCTGCTCTGTATCGAACGACTCGTCGATCATGCCAGCTATCTTGCAGTAGCCGCCAAGCGGCAGCCAGCCTATTCCGTAGGTTGTGTCGCTCTTCTTGGGCTTGAACTCGAAGAGGTGGAACCAGGGGTCGAAGAACAGATAGAACTTCTCCACCCTTACACCAAAGAGTTTGGAGAAGAAGAAGTGTCCGCCCTCATGGAGCAACACAAGAATTGAAATTGCCAGCATGAACTGCAGCAATTTGATAAGGAAGATTTCCATTAATTATTAATTCGTAGTTATTATTTTTTTATTTGAAGAGCTACCATCTGTGGTAATCATCATTTACTCTTGTCTATTATCCCAACAGCAGTTCCTCGGCAATTCTTCTCGCCTCGGCATCCGTGGCGATATAGTCGTCGTAGGTGGGCTTGGCGATGAATGTGGCTTTCTGCATTGTGCGCTCTATTATCTCGCCCATCTGCAGGAATCCGCACTTGTCCTTGCGGAACGCCTCGTTGACAATCTCGTTGGCTGCATTGACGATGCAAGGCATGTTGCCGCCCTGGCGGATTGACTCGTAGGCCATGTGCAGGCAGCGGAACTTCTGCATGTCGGGCTCGAAGAACTCAAGGGGCTGACGGAAGAGGTCGAGACGGTCGCCATTGAGCGGCAGACGCTCGGGGAAGGAGAAGGCATACTGTATGGGCAAGCGCATGTCGGGCACTCCAAGCTGAGCTTTAACTGCTCCGTCGCTGAACTGCACGGCACTATGCACTATCGACTGCGGATGCACAAGCACCTGGATGCGGTCGGCCTCAACGCCAAAGAGCCATTTTGCCTCTATCACCTCAAATCCCTTGTTCATCATCGAGGCTGAGTCGATGGTTATCTTTGCGCCCATCTCCCATGTGGGATGCTTAAGGGCGTCGGCAGCCTTCACATCGCGCATCTGGTCGAGGGTGAAGTTGCGGAAGGGTCCGCCCGAAGCGGTGAGCAATATCTTCTCAATCGCATTGTTGCCCTCGCCCACAAGACTCTGGAATATGGCAGAGTGCTCGCTGTCGACAGGCAGGATGTTAACGTGGTTCTCGGCTGCAAGGCGGCAGATGAGCTCGCCTGCCACCACAAGAGTCTCCTTGTTGGCAAGGCAGATGGTCTTGCGGGCCTTTATGGCGTGGATTGTGGGCGAAAGTCCGGCAAATCCCACCATGGCTGTGAGCACCATATCGATGGGCTGAGCCTCAACAATCTCGTCGAGAGCCTTGGCTCCGGCATAAACCTTAATCTCGGGACAATCAGCGAGAAGAGCGCAAAGCGGCTCATAATATTTCTCGTTGGCTATTACAACAGCGGCAGGACGAAACTGGCGAGCCTGCTCAGCAAGCATCTCGTAGCGGTTGTTGGCTGTGAGACAATAAGTCTCGTAGCGGTCGCTATGCTGCTTTATGACATCCAGGGCCTGTGTTCCGATAGAACCGGTAGAGCCAAGGATGCAGATTTGTTTTTTCATATTTGATTGTTTTTGTTTATAGTTCCAGCAGTCCTTCTGGCAGCTGCATGGTTATTTGGCGTTGCTCGGTGTCAACCTCCACTATCAGCTCGTCGCTTGCAGGCAGAAGCAGGTCGTTGCCATCGGAGGTGACAAGCTCGAAGAGGGTGTTGATGGTGGAGTCGTCGACGGAGCGTATTTCGCCCACAATATTGCCCGACTCAGCATCTACCACCTTATAGCCCACTATCTCTGCCCACGAGAGCGAGTCGGAATCGCTGTCGGAGTGCTCACGCGGGAAATACACATCGCTGCCCGTAAGGTTGCGTGCCTTGTCCTGAGTGTCGATGTCGGCAAAGCGCACGAGTGCTGTCTCGTCGGTCTTGAAACGGTACTCGTCGATGAAGAACGGCACAAGTATGCCGTCCATATCGAGAATGAGGTAGTCGGCATCGGTGCGGTCGAACACGTCATCGTCGAAATGAAACGACACCTCGCCATCCACGCCATGCGGTTTGCCTATCTTGCCTATACGGTAGACAGTTTCTTTCTTTATCATTACCAAAAAATATAGGTTATTACTCTCTCCTTATCTTCGCTCCCAACGCATTCAGTCGGTCCTCGATGTCCTCGTAGCCACGGTCTATCTGTGCGATGTTCTCTATGCGGCTTGTGCCCTTGGCTCCAAGTGCGGCTATGAGCAGGGCTATGCCTGCACGAATGTCGGGCGAAGTCATGCGTCCGGCACGCAACTGTTTCTTGCGGTCGTGACCCACGATTACGCAACGGTGAGGGTCGCAAAGGATTATCTGCGCTCCCATGTCGATAAGCTTGTCGACGAAGAAGAGGCGGCTCTCGAACATCTTCTGGTGGATGAGCACCGAACCACGCGCCTGGGTGGCTACAACGATGAACACCGAGAGAAGGTCGGGAGTGAGTCCTGGCCACGGAGCGTCAGCAATGGTCATTATAGTGCCGTCGATGAACGAGTCGACAATGTAGTGGGGTTGCTTTGGCACTATAATGTCGTCGCCCTCCACCTTAAGCTTCACGCCAAGACGACGGAACGTGTCGGGAATGATGCCAAGATGCTTCATCTGCACGTCCTTGATGCGGATGCCGTCGCCCACCATTGCCGCCATACCTATGAAGGAGCCTACCTCAATCATGTCGGGCAACACACGGTGCTCGGCACCATGCAGACTCTTCACGCCCACAATGGTAATGAGGTTGGAGGCTATGCCCGAGATGTTGGCTCCCATGCTGTTGAGCATGTGGCAGAGCTGCTGGATGTAAGGCTCGCAGGCTGCGTTGTAGATGGTGGTAGTGCCTTCGGCCAGGACAGCAGCCATGATGATGTTGGCAGTACCCGTAACCGAAGCCTCATCGAGCAGCATGTATGTGCCCTTAAGATGCTTTGCCTCGATGGTGTAGACCTTGCGCTCGTCGTCGTTGATGAACTTTGCGCCAAGACACTTGAATCCGAGGAAGTGGGTGTCGAGACGTCGGCGACCTATCTTGTCGCCTCCCGGCTCAGCCACAGTGGCTCTTCCGAAGCGTCCGAGCAGCGGACCCATGAGCAGCACCGAGCCACGCAGGGCAGAGCATTTCTGCACATATTCGTCGCTCGCGAGATATTCAAGGTTCAGCTCGTCGGCCTGGAATGTATAGTCGTTGCGCGAGTTGCGCGTCACCTTCATACCAATGTCGGTGAGGAGCTTTATGAGGTTGTTGACATCAAGGATGTCGGGAATGTTGCTGATGCGCACTGGTTCCGATGTGAGCAGCGTTGCCGCTATCACCTCAAGAGCCTCGTTCTTGGCACCCTGCGGAATGATGGTGCCGCTAAGCGGATGACCGCCCTCTATGATAAACGTTTCCATAGGCGTTGTATGGGAATTTATTTGCGTCTGCGTTGTTTCTTATCGTTGTTTCGAATGTCGGGAGCTATACGCTCAAACTTGAACGTGTCGAGGTCGAGCTGCACCTTGCCGTCGGTATAGTGGGCAAGGTCGGAAGCCACCTTCTCGTTGTCGTTGGAGCCGTGGCCCCACTGCACGAGGTCGCGCTTCATTTGGTTGGCCACAAGGCGCACAAGCTCGGTGCGGTCGCTTCCTTCGGGCATCTGCTTCAAGAGGTCGAACATCTCGAACATCATCATGCCATAGTGGCGCACGGGAATGCGCTTCATGGGATAAGACATGGGAGCCGGCTTCTCAAGCATCTTCTTGGCCTCGCTGATGTCGAAGGGATAGTCGATGTCGAGCTTGAAGTTGCTCATGAGCGCAAGATGGTCCCAGAGTTTATGACGGTAGTCGCTGTCGTCGCACGCAGGGGGCGACATACGCTCCATTACTGCCACTATCGACTCAGCGCAACGCTGGCGCAGAGCACGGTTGGGCAGCGCGATGCAATGGTCGACCATCTGCTGCACCTCGCGTCCGTATTCGGGCAGTATGAGACGCTCGCGCTGTGTGTTATAATCAAGTCCTGTTATCTTCATTCTGTATCTTTTTCTGTGTTAAAGCAGTTTTTTTGATTCTTTTGCCACGAAGTCCTTAAGGTAGAATGGCACGAAATAGGCCACATCCTCGTATTGCTCCCTGGCTATGCGTCGCTCGGCAAGGGGATACATCCATTTGGCCAACGGCTCTACACCCTTGATAAGGCGTGCGTTGGGATGGTTGATTACTTCCATACACTTCTCGGCTCCGTTGCCAAAGAAATATACGGGGCCACGGTCGAGATATTCCTTGTATGTGTTCTCGTCGACAATGTCGGCCTGGATGCCACGCACCTCCTTTAGGGCACGGTCGTAGACGGCAGAGTACACTTCCATGCGGCGCGCGTCGAGCATGGGGCAAAGCAAGGCTCCCTCCTCCACTTCCTCGCGAAGCAACACGGGCACTGCCATAAGCTCAAGGGTGGGCACGGAAATCAGCTTAAGATTCTGGCCAAAACAGATGCCCTTGGCCATGGACACTCCGATGCGGAGTCCTGTGTAGGAGCCTGGTCCCTGACTCACGGCCACGGCGTCGAGGGGTATGGCATGACTGTCGGCAAAGGACATGGCCTCATCGACAAATGTTCCGAGATTCACGGCATGGTTGGGACCATCATGATCTTCCTTGGAGAAAATGCAAGCGCCATCCTGGCTGACGGCTACTGAGCACACATTGGTGCTCGTATCAATATTCAAAATACACGACATGCTAAAACAATTTTCTTTTGTTCATGCAACCCTGCAACTCCTAACCACTGGACTTAATGCTACAAAATTCTGCTCCAATGGCTAACAGTGGGTCGCGATATTACATATATATAAGTGCAAAGTTAATGGAAATCAACGGCAACACAAAATGAAATCATCCATTTTTGACTCTATAACGCTTTATTTCGGAAAATAATAAGTATTTTTGCATTCTTATAAATCAACACTACAGTAAAAATACATATAAACAACATAATATGATACTATCAATGACGGGCTACGGCAAATCGGTCGCAGTCTACAATGGAAAGAAAATCAATGTCGAGATTAAGTCGCTCAACAGCAAGAGTCTCGACCTGTCTACTCGTATCGCTCCGCTCTACCGAGAGAAGGAGATGGAAATTCGCCAGACTATTCAGCAGCGTGTGCTGAGAGGCAAGGTGGACTTTGCCATCTGGATTGAGAAGGACGCTGCTTCGGATGCCACTGTCATCAATGCGGCTCTCGCCGAGAACTACTGCCAGCAGATTAAGGCTATTGCACAGCGTTGCAACATTCCTGAGCCAGAGGACTGGTTCCTAACACTCATGCGAATGCCCGACGTTACTGCCAAGACCGAGGTGGAGACTCTCGACGACAAGGAATGGAGCGTGGCTCGTGCTGCCGTGGACGAGGCTATCGACAAGCTTGTGGCTTTCCGCACTCAGGAAGGTGCTGCCTTGGAAAAGAAGTTTGGCGAGAAGGTGGACAACATCGAGCAGCTGCTTCTTAGCATCGAGCCTTACGAGAAGGCGCGCGTGGAGAAGATTCGTGCACGCATTGTTGAGGGTCTTAAGTCGATTCCCGATGTGGAGTACGACAAGAACCGCCTGGAGCAGGAGCTTATCTACTATATCGAGAAACTCGACATCAGCGAGGAGAAACAACGCCTTGCCAATCACCTGAAGTACTTCCGCGAGACTATGCAGGAGGGACACGGACAGGGCAAGAAGCTTGGATTCATAGCTCAGGAAATGGGACGCGAAATAAATACTACCGGTTCGAAGAGCAACAACGCCGAAATGCAGAACATTGTGGTGAAGATGAAGGATGAACTGGAGCAGATTAAGGAGCAAGTGCTAAATGCGCTGTAAGAATGTTGAATGTTGAGTGTTGAATGTTGAATTGTTGCGGCAGAGCCGCAATGAAGAATGGTGAATTATGAGTTTATTTTTTCTCAAAATCAAAATTCTTAAATGAAAAATTCAACATTGCGGCCCCGCCGCAACAATTCAACAATTCAACATTCAACACTCAACATTCAACACTCAACATTCAACACTCAACATTGCGGCCCCGCCGCAACAATTCAACATTCAACACTCAACATTCAACATTCCAAAATGGGTAAACTTATAATTTTCTCCGCTCCCTCGGGAAGCGGCAAAAGCACAATCATCAACCGTCTGATGCAGCATCCAGAGTTGCATCTTGCATTCTCCATATCATGCACCAGCCGTGCGCCACGCGGCACTGAGAAGAATGGTGTGGAATATTTCTTCCTCTCGCCTGAGGAGTTTCGCGAGCGCATCAAGCGCGACGAGTTCTTAGAATACGAAGAGGTGTACAAGGACCGCTTCTACGGCACTCTGAAGCAGCAGGTTGAGACTCAGGCTGAGCGTGGCGACAACGTGGTGTTCGATGTCGACGTGAAGGGCGGATGCAACATCAAGCAGTTCTATGGCTCGCGCGCGCTGAGCATCTTCATTCAGCCACCATCGGTAGAGGAGTTGCGCCGTCGACTGACGGGTCGCGCCACTGATGCTCCCGAGGTTATCGAGCAACGCATCGAGCGTGCTGAGTTCGAGCTGTCGCAGGCTCCTAAGTTCGACCGCGTGGTGATAAACGACGACCTTGAGAAAGCGGTTGAGGAAACCATGAAGATTGTGAAGGAATTTATTGGTCTATGACAAACAAAATCAGGACCGGTATCTACGGCGGTTCATTCAACCCCATACACAACGGCCACATAGCCATCGCACGGGCAATGCTCGATTGCGATGCTGTGGACGAGGTGTGGCTCATGGTGTCGCCACAGAATCCATTAAAGCAGTCGGCCGACCTTCTTGACGAGCAACTGCGACTCGACATGACACGACGTGCCACAGCCGACATCCCTTGTGTAACGGCATGCGACTACGAGTTTCACATGCCTCGCCCGTCATACATGTGGCACACGCTACAGAGTCTGTCGCGCGACTATCCCGACCGTGAGTTCACTCTGCTCATAGGTGCCGACAACTGGCAGGTGTTCGACCGTTGGTATCATGCCGACGACATCATCGCCCACTACCCCATCCGCATCTATCCGCGACGTGGCTACGACATAGAAGCCTCTACGCTTCCGCACAACGTCAAGCTTGTAGACACGGGACTCTACGACGTGAGCAGCACTATGGTGCGCGAGCGCATACGACGGGGAGAAGACGTGAGCCAGCTCATTCCTGCAAGCATTATTGAAATGGCTAAGGTTTATGAATAACCACCAAGGTTTGTACATAACAAAAAAAGGCAAAAGAAACAGTCTGCCACTTGTGTGACGACAGTTTCTTTTGCCTTTTTAAGTTGTTGGTGCCTCCGTACATACGACCTGCCTCATGCATAGGTTAGGTCTCCGGTGGGCTTGATATCGTTGAAATGATTATATGTCTAAGTGTACGTACACCTCCTGGTCCATCCGACCCGATGCGCTCTTTCTCCATGTAGCAAAGAGCAGAAGCGCATGGTCTGTTTAGTTGTTAATAACGCGGGCTAACGATTTGGAAACTAATATTATTCCTCGTTGGCGCGGAGCTGCTGTACATAGATAGCGTGCTCCATCTTGAGTCTCTTCAGAACAGAAGGCTTGTTGTACTGCTGGCGTGCGCGCAACTCCTTAACAACACCTGTCTTTTCGAATTTTCTCTTGAACTTCTTGAGAGCTCTTTCGATGTTCTCACCATCTTTTACCGGTACAATAATCATTTTTTTTCGTTTTGTTTAATTTGGTTATACTATAATATTGCTTGCGTTGGCTACTCATTTTCGCCAAACGTGGGTGCAAAGTTACTGATTATTTGTGAATTAGCAAAGCTTTTACGCCGTTTTCTGCAAAAATATCACCTTTCGTTAAGCCTGCAACGAGTCTGAACAGGGCTTAAACAAGGCGGTCCGGCTCGCCACACTTATGTTCACACACCAGTGAAACAGCCGAGACCGCGAAATGAAAAAGTGATTTTAAACTGTTAATACAAAAAACTAATGCGCAGAGCACTATACCAATCTTACATGAAGTGTACTTAAATTTTGTGCGCTTTTTCATTTCTTCGTCGCCTTGGCTTCTTTCTGTTCCTTGGCATATACTTCTTTCACAGAGTCGCGCTTGGCTGGATCAACCACGCCTTGGTCGCCACTCCCTGAATTCATCAACCCTAAACACCACTGTCCTAAGTGGTTCATAGGCTTGAAAAACATTTTTGTTGTAATGTCGGGCATGTCCTTGCTGTCCGACTTTTTGATGACAACGTAACAAAGCACCTCATTATTGTATGACTCGTTGAACTTTATATACTCAATCTTATAGTCAACCATTGGTATCGCCTTCAACATCTTAATAACCTTTTCTATTTCATTGTTGCTGAGCGGCTGTGGGCCAGCTTTTGATTCTCCAATTTGCTTTGGTTCTGCCTTTGAGTCATCACAAGATTGTTGTAATTTTATTTGCGGCACACGATACAACATCTGTGTGGCTGCCGCATAATCCTTAGCCTTGACAAAGGAGAAGAACTGATCGATGAGTCCACGTACGGCGATGGAGTCCTGGTTGGTCATGCCCATCTCAAATTCTGTAGGTTGCGGTCCTTTCTGCTCCTTCTTGGAGTTGCACGATATTACACTTACCGATAGCAACATCACAAGAACAGCCAGCAGGAGCGATAGACGCTTATTTCTTGTTTTCATAGTTGTCTGTGTATTAGTTGTTTGTTATTAACTGTTATCGTAAAATTCATTTCATTGTCTATAAAAATGGGAGGCAGGCTTGGCGAAACGTTTGCCTTGCCGAACCTGCCTCCCTAAAGTCGCTATATGTAAGTCAGTCTATTAACCAACTGTACATCTTGTTTGTTCTACTTTGAAACACCTACTTCAAACTCGAAGCTTGTCTTCAACTTACCCCACTTGTAGTTTACAACTACAGGAACCTTAACCTTATAAGGTTTCACGATAGCGATACCCTTGAGGTTCTTGTAATGTACCTTACCAAAGTTAGTACCATCAATAGTAGACGGTCCCTCATACCAGATAGAGAACTTAGTATCGTCAACATCAGTGAAGTCCTTAGTAGCCCATGTATACTGAACAGGACCATTCTGAGTGATGCTTTCTACTTCATAGAGAGCATAGTCACCCTTCTTGAACTCATTCTTCTGCCAGTCAATGAACTTCATGGAAACCTTTGTCTCAATAGTAGCGTCAGAGGCATCATTTATATTCTTTGCCTTAGCTTCTTCAATATTCATTGGGCGGATGAACTTCATGTTGTAAACATTATTCTCGAAATTGATGATTTCGGGAGCTGGTTCACATGTGAGAGCATCCATTTGGATGTTTACTGTCAGAGGCTCTTCTGCAGAGTTAAGAATATCAGTTGCTACACCTGCACCATACTTGTCGTTTACGTACTCGAGCTTTGTGCCGCTGAAAGAAACAACAGGATAAAGATTTTCGTCAACAACAGCATATACTACCTGATAGCCATCATTCTTTTTCACCTCAAACTTATAGCCCTTAGCTTCAGCACCGTTGAACTTGTAGTTAATCCAAGTTGCATCTGCAAGCCTATTATATCCATCATTAATAAGCTGGTTCTTAACGATATCCTCAGGTTTGCTGTTGAACGGAGTGAGAGCTGTGATATGGAACTCACAATCTGACTTGCTTACATACGCAAGAGCATTCTTGTAACCATCATCCCAAGAAGCACGTGCCTTGTCCTTTGCATCATCAATCTTAGCCACAGGAGCGATATTGCGCTTGCCAACATTCCACTTCAATGTAACATAGATAGGACGAAGAACATTCTTATCATCATTAAATTGCGGAACAAACTTGACGATAACTTCCTTAGCGGTATTTTCTGGCAACTTAACAAAATGATATGCCTCGTTGTTATATACCTCCCACCAAAGAATATTTGTCTCGTGAGATGCATCACCGTAGGTACTGCGAACTACACCAAAGTTAGTTACCGCATTTTCATACTTACCATCAGCATTCTTAACGTACTGATTAGCAACACCGTCACTGTTAACATCAAGCTTATACTTTTCGTCAAACTGCTTCTTAGAAAGTTCTACCTTATTGAGTATACCCTCCATCTGCTTCCAACTCATAACGAACTGGTTGAACAAATCATCGCTACACTGCAAAGTATAATCCTTATCCCAAGCAATAGGTTCCTCAATTACCAACGGCTGAATTTCAGGCTTAACAAGCATAATCTTCGCATAAGCTACTGCGGCAATCTGATTGTTGTTGGTATCAACTAACTTAATACGGATAATCGGAGTACGACCCGCACTTGCCGGCTCATTTACTGGTGTAAGAACACCATTCTCCAAGCTCTTAATATGATCTGCCTGAATGGTTCCCTCTTCGCCAGCAACGAAACCTATCTGTTCAAACTGAAGCTCAAATCCAGCATCCGTCATTTTCTGTTTCGGGAAGATTGACCATGTCTCATTCTCTGGATAATAACATGCGCTAAATACTTCATTCAAATTTATCGGCTTATCATATGGCCAATAGAACTGAATATTTTCCTTTGCTTCAGCAGGTGTACGTGGAACCCAATTAAGACTTCCATCATCCGAAGGAGTATAGTAAATACCAAAACTTGACACAACATTATGATGTAAAGCTGCGAAATCAGAAACGACAGCAGTCTCACCATCTGTGTAACGCAAAGCAGCAACTGTAACTTCATTATCAGGATAAATGTTCTTGATTTCCTTATCCCTGTCTTGAGCTGCCTTGGCAGTAACAGTAAAGAGTCCAGTAGGCTTTCCATCCTCTGCAAATTCCTGAGTAATTTCTTTCACCTCAAGATCTTTGTCAGTAAATGCACGTGTGTACTTAGAATCTGTTATCACAAATGAATACTTAGACTTATCTTCTGTGTCAACAAATGCATTCTTTGGATTCAGATAGTAACGCATCACTACATTTGGAACAAAAGAGAATTGATATGCTGAAGAATAGCCTTCAACAATACCATCCTCCTTATTAGTCTGATCTATCTTGGGATCTGCATCAAACAAAGCTAATGGTATGTAACGATAAGCATCTACCTCAATAGACTGAATACCTTGGTAATATTCAGCTGGACTGTAAACGATTGATCCAATCTCATTACCCTTAGCAACCTTGATATAATCAACAAGCTTGCCATCAACAACTACGTTGCAAAGCAGATAGTATGAACCCTTATCAAGCGCTGTCATACCTTGACCGAGCCACGAAATACCACTATCTGTGACATTGCCATCAGCATCAATATAGTCGAAATTATGGGTCTCAAGGTTAGGCTTATAGTAGCCACCATTCTTACCAGCTGCGCCAGGTTCACCCTTCTCGCCAGGTGCGCCAGGTTCACCCTTCTCGCCAGGTGCACCAGGATCACCCTTCTCGCCAGGTGTGCCAGGATCACCCTTCTCGCCTTGAGCTCCTCGAGCTGGATATTCTGTCTTTTTGCCATCGCAATACCAGAAACCGTCAGCGCCAATAGTCCATACGCTGGCATCCTTACCTGCAACGCCAGTATCGCCCTTAGCTCCGGCGGCACCATCCTTACCATTTGTAACTGTATAAGTCTTACCGTCACTCATTGTGAAGGTAACGCCTGTACCACTGTTAGTTACGCCTGTGATGACCTGACCGCTCTTGATGAGGGCCTTAATCTGCTCAAGTGCCGATGAATTTGCATTAATCTGCTCCTGGAGATCAGAGATGTCGTCATCATAGTCCTTACATGAAGTAAGCGTGTTAGTTGAAGTCACGGTTAGTGCTCCAAGAATCATTGCGCTAAGAAATCTCTTTTTCATAAGCCAAAAGTTTAGTTAGATAATAAATTTATTTATATCGCTTTTTCAAACGTTGTTTACGTTTTTATGTTTTGGGATGTCTGGGATATTGGGGTGTTATATTGTTTTTGGTTTGAGGTCTGTTACATAAGTTTTTGTATAGTTGTGGGTTCACATCAACAGAACATTATATGCGCTTCGCACTCTTTACAAGTACTGGCACACGACCAATCCTGCAAAAGCCAATTATGGCTGTACGGCATATAACACGTTCAATTCACTTTCCCATTCATTTCTTGATTATTTTTACATGTTGCATCTCAGTGCAACTGTCTTTGTGTTGACTATAAAAGTCCGTCGTCTGTCTTTATGCTTCTTCTTTGCGCCATTTTTCATCTTGTTGTTATAATGACGCGTATTGTTTATTTAGTTTCGATGTTGCAAATTTAGCGTTTTGTTTTCAAACCTCCAAGCTTTTTTTCAACTTTTTTGCCTCTGTAATGAAAAAAACACACAAACACACAATTGTTATCGCACACATAAAATCAGTAATAAGCCACACTTATCATCAGTGATGACGGCTTTGTCGGTTAAGCATAAAAAACGCTGCAAGTCAAACTCTTTTGAAGTCTGCTTGCAGCGTTCTTTAATATTATGTTTTTATCACTTCTTGTTTATTCTACTGTAGTAGAGTCGGTCTGGTTGGAATAGTCAGTCACATTGCGGCGGTTGGCCTGCATACGGTCGTATTCCTCTTTAGAACCAACGACAATCTTCTCCCACTGGCGAAGACCTGTACCTGCCGGGATGAGGTGACCAGAGATCACGTTCTCCTTCATACCCTCAAGGAAGTCGCTCTTACCGCGGATAGCAGCCTCGTTGAGCACCTTGGTTGTCTCCTGGAACGAAGCAGCCGAGATGAAGCTCTTAGTCTGCAATGCGGCACGTGTGATACCCTGAAGTATCTGAGTAGATGTTGCAGGAACGGTGTCGCGCACCTGAACAAGGCGCAAGTCACGGCGCTTGAGGCTTGAGTTCTCGTCGCGCAGCTTGCGGGCAGAAACAATCTGACCCACCTTGAGCACGTCGCTGTCGCCTGCGTCGGTGACATACTTCTTGCCCCATATACGGTCGTTCTCCTCAGCAAAGTCGAGCTTGTCTACCATCTCCTGCTCAAGGAATGTGGTGTCGCCCGGCTCGTCGATGCGTACCTTGCGCATCATCTGACGCACGATAATCTCGAAGTGCTTGTCGTTGATCTTCACACCCTGCAGACGGTAAACGTCCTGAACCTCGTTCACGATGTACTCCTGAACAGCGGTAGGACCCTTGATGGCGAGGATGTCGCCCGGAGTGATAACACCGTCTGAAAGCGGAGTGCCCGCACGCACGGCGTCGTGCTCCTGAACAAGAATCTGCTTAGACAGAGATACGAGATACTTGCGCTGGTCGCCAGTCTTGGATGTAACGATGATCTCGCGGTTACCACGCTTAACCTTACCCATTGTCACCTCACCGTCGATTTCCGAAACGACAGCTGGGTTAGACGGGTTGCGGGCCTCGAACAGCTCGGTAACTCGTGGAAGACCACCGGTGATATCGCCTGCAGAACCTGCAGCACGTGGAATCTTGACGAGTGTAGTACCTGTCTTTACGGTCTGACCGTCCTCGCAAACCACGTGACCGCCCACTGGGAAGTTGTAGGTACCGATGATTTCGCCATTCTTGTCGAGCACGTCGCAGGTAGGCACCTTCGACTTGTCCTTAGAGTCGGTGATAATCTTCTCGGTAAGACCTGTAGCCTCGTCGGTCTCGGCACGGTAGGTTACGCCCTCGATTACGTCGTTGAAGCGCAATGTACCTGCATATTCTGTCACGATGACAGCATTGAACGGGTCCCACTTGGCAATGAGGTCGCCCTTCTTCACGAGGTCGCCCTCCTTGAAGTAGAGTGAAGAACCGTAAGGCACGTTCTGTGTTGCGAGTGTGATGTCTGTGTGCGGATCGATGAAGTGAACCTCCGACAGACGGCTTACTACCATCTGGCAGTCGATGTCCTTCTCGCCGTTGTTCTCGACGAACGGAACCACACGGATATCCTCAAAGTGGAGCTTACAGTCGTTCTTGACAGTGATAGATGCGTTGGCGGCTGCGTTACCAGCCACACCACCGGCGTGGAACGTACGGAGAGTAAGCTGAGTACCCGGCTCACCGATAGCCTGTGCAGCGATAACGCCCACGGCCTCGCCGAGCTGAACCATGCGCTGTGTGGCAAGGTTGCGGCCATAACACTTCATGCAGACACCCTTCTTGCTCTCGCAAGTGAGCACAGAGCGAATCTCAACACTCTCGATTGGAGAGTCCTCGATTGCCTTGGCAACAGCATCTGTTATTTCCTCGCCAGCATGAACGAGAAGCTCGCCGGTAGAAGGATGGATGATATCGTGTACTGATACACGGCCAAGGATGCGCTCGCCGAGAGAAGAGATAATCTCGTCGCCGTTCTTGAGAGCGGTGCAAACGAGTCCGCGGAGTGTACCACAGTCTTCCTCTGAGATGATAACGTCGTGAGAGACGTCAACCAATCGACGTGTGAGGTAACCGGCGTCGGCTGTCTTCATAGCGGTATCGGCAAGACCCTTACGGGCACCGTGCGAGGCGATGAAGTACTCGAGCACCGACATACCTTCCTTAAAGTTAGATATAATCGGGTTCTCAATGATCTGGTGTCCCTCGGCACCTGCCTTCATAGGCTTAGCCATAAGACCACGCATACCAGAGAGCTGCTTAATCTGGTCCTTAGAACCACGGGCTCCTGAATCGAGCATCATGAATACGGCGTTGAAGCCCTGGTCGGCCTCGGTCATCTCCTTCATAAGGATGTTGGCGAGGTCGTTGTTCACGTGGGTCCAAGTATCAATAACCTGGTTGTAACGCTCGTTCTCAGTGATGAAGCCCATGTTGTAGTTGTCCTCAATGGCACGTACCTCAGCCTGACCACGATCTACAATCTCCTTCTTTTCTGGCGGGATGATGATGTCGTCAAGGTTGAACGAAAGACCTGCTACATAAGCCATGCGGTAACCGAGGTTCTTGATACCGTCGAGGAACTCGCAGGCACGTGCAAAGCCTACAGCCTTGATTACGTTTGAGATGAGTCCGCGTAGTGTCTTCTTTGAGATTACGTCGTTGAAGAAGCCTACTTCCTCAGGAATAATCTGGTTCACGATGACACGACCAACGGTTGTCTCAATCATACGCTTCTGGAGTTTGCCGTCAACAAGGTCGTTTACAACCACCTTCACCAAAGCGTGGAGGTCGCACTTGCCCTCGTTGTTGGCGATAAGAGCCTCCTCGTCGCCGTAGAAGGTGAGTCCCTCACCCTTTGCGCCCGGACGAATCTTGGTGATATAGTAGAGACCAAGCACCATATCCTGCGAAGGCACTGTGATAGGAGCACCATTGGCAGGGTTAAGGATGTTGTGGCTCTGGAGCATCAATATCTGTGCCTCAAGCACTGCCTCGTTGCTCAACGGGAGGTGAACAGCCATCTGGTCACCGTCGAAGTCGGCGTTGAACGCAGTACATGCCAACGGGTGGAGCTGGATAGCCTTGCCCTCGATGAGCTTAGGCTGGAATGCCTGGATACCGAGACGGTGAAGTGTCGGCGCACGGTTGAGCATCACTGGGTGACCCTTCATCACGTTCTCAAGGATATCCCAGATTACCGGCTCACGACGGTCGACAATCTTCTTGGCACTCTTAACAGTCTTCACGATGCCGCGCTCGATGAGCTTGCGGATGATGAATGGCTTGTAAAGCTCGGCTGCCATAAGCTTTGGCAGACCGCACTCGCCCATCTTGAGCTCAGGACCTACAACGATTACCGAACGTGCTGAGTAGTCAACACGCTTACCGAGGAGGTTCTGACGGAAACGTCCCTGCTTACCCTTCAATGAGTCAGAGAGTGACTTGAGAGGACGGTTGGCGTCGCTCTTTACGGCACTCGACTTGCGAGAGTTGTCGAAGAGGCTGTCGACAGCCTCCTGAAGCATACGCTTCTCGTTGCGGAGGATTACCTCAGGAGCCTTGATTTCTACGAGTCGCTTCAAACGGTTGTTACGGATGATAACACGACGGTAGAGGTCGTTGAGGTCGGATGTAGCGAAACGGCCACCATCCAGAGGTACGAGCGGACGAAGTTCTGGCGGGATGACAGGAATTATCTTCATGATCATCCACTCAGGACGGTTCACATCCTTAGAGCCACGGAATGCCTCTACCACCTGCAGACGCTTCAAAGCCTCTGTCTTACGCTGCTGCGAAGAGTCGTTGTTGGCACGGTCGCGAAGCTCGTAAGAGAG
>ERZ1026874.845-NODE-845-length-17804-cov-9.130261_pt1 | contig 17804 bp, 9 predicted proteins | sample MGYA00380167_ERZ1026874 | MGnify/ENA primary metagenome ERZ1026874 (study PRJEB33269, sample SAMEA4719803) | human gut metagenome | biome: human-associated habitat; feature: organic feature; material: feces | place: Cameroon | collected 2013-10 ...
GTATTTCGGCAGGAAGTTCTGTATTCATCACTCTACCATCGGTGTTCGACTGTCCTGCTGTGAGTATCACCACGGCTGGCTGTTTCTTGGCAGCTACTGGCATCAGACTCATGGCTGCGAATAAAATGCAGATAATTTTCTTCATCTTATGATTTTTTTTGTTATGTCATCTATGCCTTGAAAGGCACCTTTTTCATTGAAAAGCCGTTATTCTTATCATGTAAAAGTCAGTCATTCTTCTTATTTAAGATGATTTTGCGGCATATTAGTATCCCTTGTTCTGGATATATAGACCCTTGCGTACTTCTATCTGACTTTGTGGGATAGGATAGAGATACATGTCGGCATTCACACGGTTGGCATATTGTCTGTAGGTGCCATTCTCAGTATCATCATCGTTGAAGAACATCTGTTTGATGGTATCTACATACTCGTTTCTGCGAACCAGGTCAAACCATCTTACGCCTTCTTCGGCAAGTTCGTATCTGCGCTCATCCTGCACAGCCTTCTGGAATTCTTCTTCAGATAAGTTGATGTCCAGATCAGCAAGTCCTGCGCGGCGACGAATCTTGTTCACCAGTTCTCTGCCTTCGATGGTATTGCCCACGCACTCTGCATAAAGCAACATGATGTCTTCGATGCGGAGTAGCTGGAAGTTCTGTGGCCAGTAGCTGCGATCAACGATAGTGGCATCCATATCCGACATTCCAAACTTGGCACGCTTCACCTTGCTTTCGAAATACTTTGTATAGAACGTATTTCCTTTGCTGGTTACGATGTTACCGTCTTCATCTACAGTCTCCTTGAGGTTGAGGGTTCCGTCGGCACGTTTGTCTATATATTCTCCCGTAATTTCATCTTTGGCAATGAAGTGGCGCTGGAGTCCTCGTTCTATATAAACGTGGGTACCAGTCACGAGGTTGTTGCCGCACCAGTCTGTGCCTGGGTTGCTAGGTACGGTGAGTGTTACCATCGGATTGCCCTGTCCGGCTTCTGCGATATACTGAATCTCGAAGATGGCATACTTGTTATCGTTCTCGTGCAGCCAGCTCTGGTTCCAGGCGTCCATGTCAGCCATCCAATACTTGTTCTTGGCTGTGGCATAATCGATAACCTCCTTGAAGAGCTGTTGTGCCTCTGCTTTCTTGGCTGTATCGTTGAGGGGGAAGCCTGCCATGGTGAGATATACTTTACCCAGGAATCCCTTGGCTGCCACCTGGGTAAGGCGCTCGTTGTGTGCCTTGCCCTGATAGTCGGAAGCTGTCTCTGCTAGGTTTTCTACCGCATACTGCAAATCGGGTACGATGATGCTGTTATATACATCTACCGCCTCGCTCTGTCCCAATTCAAACGATTGGTTGGTAGTGAGGATATGGGTAGGAGCAGGAACTCTGCCAAAGAATCTGACCAGGTCGAAGTAAGCCAGGGCTCTGATGCAGCATGCCTCTGCCTTATACTGCTTCTTTACCTTCTGGTCGTTGAAGTCGAGTTCCTCTATCTTGTCGAGGAAGGTGTTGGCGGCGGATACAATCTTGAAGTAATCGCTCCAGCATCCCGACACGATGTTGTCGGTAAGAAGACCATTGGCATTAAAGGTGGCCACATCGGCATAGTCGTTCTGCTTGCTGTCTGTGAGCACCCAGGTATTGTCTGAACGAAGTTCGCTCATGGCGAAGAGATACTTAGGTATAGGCTTCAGCGTTCCGTAAAGTCCGGTAAGAGCCTGGTCCATCTGAGCTTCTGTCTGATAGAAGTTATCAGTGGTCTCCGTATTCTTTGGTGTTACCGTGAGGAAATCATCACAGGCTGTGAGACTCAGGGCTGCTACACCTATTATAATATACTGATATAGTTTCATAATCGTTTTGCTTGTTTAGAATTGAATATTTACACCAAAATTGAATGTTCTTGCCATTGGATATGCTCCGTAATCGTAGCTTGAAATGCGGCTTGTTGAGTTGTTGCTTTCTGGTGAATATCCCCCATCATATGAATCAATCATGAATACATTCTCTACACTGGCACTGAGGCGGACGTTACTGATAAATGCCTTTTTAGGCATGTGCCAGTTGTATGCCAGGGTAACATTCTTCAACTTGATGAAGTCGCTGCTGTAGAGCCAGCGGCTATCATACTCTTCGTTGATACCCGATCCCCATGCACGTGGTGTATGGCCATCGCCCGGGTCGCTTTCAGAGAACCACATGTTCTTCCACTTTCTCAATACATTCACCGATGTTCCCATACCCTGACGGTCGAAGGCACGGCCTAGCGCACCATATATCTTACCACCAGTCTGTGCCGTAATGAGGAAAGAGGCTGTCCAATTCTTATACTTGAAGCTGTTGGTCATACCATAGGTGCATGATGGCTGCGGATGTCCCATGTGAACACGGTCGGCCTCGGTAATCTTGCCATCAGGCACACCATTAGGACCACTGATATCACGGTATCTTACTGAACCAACCACCGATCCCGTCTGGGTAGGATATTTTTTCAAATCCTCGGCTGTTTCGTAAACGCCCACGGCATAGTAGAGATAGAATTCACCCGCAGGGCGACCCACCTCGATAACCTGGGTCGAGTTGGAGTAACCCGTGAAGATGGTGGAGTTGGCGCCCAGGTCTATCACCTTATTCTTGTTCCAGGAGAACTGGAAGTTGGTGGTCCAGCGCAATCTGCCCGTCAGGTTCTCTGTTTTCAATTCCAGTTCGATACCCGTGTTCCGGATGTTACCCACATTGGTATATCCACGGGTATAACCCATATCGGCAGGCAGGGTAATCTGATAAAGCATATCACGGATATTCTTCATGTAGTAATCCACAGCCAAAGAAATGCGGTTGTTGAAGAGCCCCAGGTCGATACCGGCATTCCATGAATCCGTCTTCTGCCATCCCAAATCATCATTGGCGGTGCTTCCCGGGATGAAACCCGTGGTCAGTTTGCCGTCCTGGCTATAGTTGCTGTTACTGAGTATGCCATAGGCAGAGTTGCTCGGGATAGAGTTAGAGCCATTTACACCATAGCTTATACGGAGTTTTGCCTGATTTACCAGCCAGTTGTTCTTCCAGAACTTCTCGTTGCTGGCTCTCCATGCACCAGAAACGGCAGGGAAGGTGCCCCATTTCTTATTCTTTCCGAATCGGCTGCTACCATCTCTTCGGATGCTGGCATTGAGTAAATAGCGGCTATCGAAGCCATATTCTGCACGGCCAAAGTAAGATACCAGTCGGTCTTCTGTGTTATAAACAGCAGATACATTCTTCAATGTAACGGTGGTCATATCAGAAAATCCTCCATTCAGGGCATTGTTTGGATATTGTGTGGCACCAATGGTGTAAGAACTTCCGTCCTTGGTCATTTCCACTGACCAGCCGCCCACCACATTGAGATGATGCTTGCCGAAATCCTTGTTATAAGTGGCAGTGGCTTGACCTAAATATTTATGGCTGCGACTACCTGTCCAGCTTCCGTTGCTATAATATCCTTCAGGATAAGAAGCCCAATATCTATTAAGGCTGCTTGGGGTGAAGCGATGGCGCTCGCTGTTCACGAATAACCAGCTGCCCAAAACTTCGGCTGTCAGTTCCGGAAGAATCTGATAACGGGCAAAAGCAGATGCATTGAGTCGGATTTTCTCGTCACGATAGCTGGAGTATTCCATGTTGGCAATAGGACTAATCGTACTTCCTGCCCAGAGATAGTGGGTGTATGGCTGGGCACTGGTATAGAGTCCGGCTTCGGCTTCGGCAACCGGAGCCAGGGTCAGGGCCAGCTGGGCGGTATTGCCCTTGCCGTCCACGTTGCCACCCTTGGTAACGGTAAATTGTGGAGCCAGGTCGAATCCCAAGGTCAACTTGTCCTTGACGGTGGTCTGTGCGCTCATCTTAAGATTGATGCGCTCGAATCCTGTCTTGATAACGATACCTTCCTGGTTCACATAGCCCAGGGAAGCACGGAAGTTGCTCTTCTTGTTGCCTGATGAAACAGAGAGGTTGTAATTTTGTGCCAGGGCTGTCTGGAAGATTTCCTTCTGCCAGTCGATGAGAGAGAGACCGCCATAGTTTGGCATATCCCATCGAGGATCGTTTACATAGTTTACGCTCACACTGCCGATGATGGCGATGCGTTCAGCGTAAGTATCGGTTTCCTTTGCACCCTTTAATCCATATTGGTTGACGTAGCGCACATTGTTAGCCTTCTTTCTCCATTCAATCCACTCAGTAGGACTCATGATGTCCATGTATCGTTCGGGAGCGCTCAGGGAATAGTCGGCACTGAAGTTTACTCTCACCTTGCCCTCATCATTACCTTTCTTGGATGTGATGATTACTACACCATTGGCACCACGGCTTCCATAGATGGCGCTGGAAGATGCATCCTTCAATACCTCGATGCTCTCGATGTCCTGAGGGTTGAGGTTGACGAGGTCGAAGTCTTCGTCCATAGGAACGCCATCTACCACGAAGAGAGGATTTGAGTTGCCACTCTCGTTGATAGAGGTTGCACCACGCACGTTGATCTGAACGCCACTGCCTGGCGCACCGCTGGTGGTACGGATTTCAACACCAGCCAACTCTCCCTGCAAAGCACTTGCAATATTACTCACAGGACGGTCTTTCAACTGGTCTCCCTTTACTTTGGCTACGGCATTGGTTACATCACCTTTTTTAACGGAACCATAACCGATAACCACCACTTCGTCCATCATTTTGGAATCTTCCTGCAGGGTGGTACTAGTCTTGTTGCCTTTGATGCTGACTTTTTGGGTCTTCATGCCGATGTAGGAAACTTCAACTTGGTGAGTGCTGTTAGGAACAGATAGCGTATAGTTGCCATTTATATCGGTAATGGTACCCAATTTGCCTACTTTGATGGTAGCACCAATCACAGGTTCGCCGTTTCCGTCGGTGATAGTTCCCTGAATAGTCTTTGTATTTTGTGCCATACCAGAGATGCTGGCAGAGGCAAAGAGTAGGGTGAATAATATATGTTTCATGACTTATTCTTCTTCAATTGTATTAAACTTGCTCCAGAGCTTATCAGCTTCGTATGCACTCTTGCTCCCTGTTGGTACAAAGAGTGTAGCCTTTGATATGTAATCGCCCAAGGAATCTGACAATGCAGGAGGTGTTGTCGCCTTGCAGTGAATCTTGGTCAGTTTGCTGGCTCTGTAGAAAGCATTGCCACCTATTTTGCAGACGGTACTAGGCAGAGTGATTTCCTTGATAGATGAGCACCCCAGAAAGGCACGTTCACCGATGGTGGTGATGCCCTCGTTGAGCTCTATCTTGTTTGCATTGGCGCAGTTGGCGAATGCCAGGTTGCCTATGGTCTTAACCTGCTCGGGCATGGTGAAGGCTGCCATCTTCTTGCATTGAGCAAAGCAGGCGCTTGGAATATCCTGGATAGCAGCAGGGATGTTGATGTCTGTCAGTGCCGAACAGTTGGTAAAGGCACCTTTCCCGAAAGCAGTGATAGACTCTGGCAGCGTAAGCTTGGTGAGTGTGGTATTATTGGCAAAAGCCATCTCGTCCACGCTGGTTACTCGGTAACTTTTTCCGTAAGTTTTTCCTTCCACGACAAAAGTCTTAGGGATGGTTACGGTTCCTACGTATGTTGTCAATTTTACCTGATTGTCGCCGTTGATCTGGATAGGATACTTATGGTCGTAAGTTACCTTGGTCGTTCCATCCTCGTTATCAAAGAAGAAAATCTTACTTTCATCTTCCTGCACATAGGTTATTTGCCTACGAGTAAAATATTCTTTATCGCCATTCACCGTGTCGCTGCTGCAAGAAGTGATAATGCAGCAAGCGGAAAGAACAGCTTGAATCATGAAAGTTTTCTTGTTCATTGTTTAAAGTTTTATATTGTGACACGTGAAATGATTTTGCTTTTTTCTATTTTGCCATTGTATTGCCGATATTCTGCCTGCGTTCAATGGTAATGTTCTCTAGCTTGTCTGGACTTACCAGATAAGCTCTTTTGATGCGCAGCTGGGTCTTACCATCTGAAGGAATGAAAGTGATTTTCTTTCTTTCACTCGTAAAGAGATAGTTGTAGAAACCGTTTTCATTGGCTTTAACGTTTCCTGTTTTTTCACTCACCTTGAGCAGGTTCTGCTTTTGGCGTTTGAACATCGGAGACTCCGTGGTGGCTGTCAGCGAATACTCGGTATTAGGCTTGCCTCTTACGATAATGCCTACCTGGGCAGGTATCACGTTGCCCACCTTTACGAGTTTCACCAGATGCTTCTCTGTACCTTGAATTACACCATAGGCAATCAGTCCTTCCGGAACGGCGAGGTTTTCGCCTGAAAGATTGCCAAATACGGCAAAACCATCGGCACCGGTCTTTACCATATAGTAGTTCCAGTCTTCTTCAGCAGAATCAGATTCATTCTTGGAATTGGTAACGGCAGTTATTTTGCCATTATTTCTGGGAAGACTGATCTGGCTGATATTGATGTATTTTTTGAGGATATTTGCCTTGTACATCAACTGTGCCACCAATTGGGCATTGACTCTTGCGCCCAGTTCATTGGTGTGGGTAGAACCACCTGAAGGGAAGAACTGCTTGCAACCTTCTGGTCCCCAAGATTCCATGTATTCCTTACAGGCTGTTGTAAGATCCAGGCATTCTACCTTCAAGGAATCGGCCACTTTCTTCATGTGATAAGGGTAGTCGTAAGTGTGGTTGTTCTCATCCACACCATGTGCCTTACCATTGTCTATACGTCCGAGGCGTGATAGCTTGGTGCCCTCAAAGAGCTTGCGACAAATGGATGTCACAAGGATAGGAGTGGCACCAAGTTCACGCGTTTCACATATAAACCTACTTAAATATTCACGATAAACATCTGTTGTTACCGATTTTTGATCGTTATGGCCGAATTGAATGAGAACATAGTCTCCTTTCTTGATTTCTGCTTTGGTCTTAGACCAAAACTTGCGATAGAAACTGCGGGCGCTCTCACCACGGTCGCCCCAGTTTTTTACCGTCATACCATTGCAGAAATAATCACCAAACACCTGTCCCCAGCCATACATACCTTTCTGGTCTGGTTCTGTCTGGTCATAATCAGCCATGGTTGAGTCGCCTATGGTGTGAATTTTAGCACTTACATTCAGCACCAGGCTCAAAAGGGCTAATGTTATAATGAGAATTCTTTTCATGTTTCCTTATTGTTTGTTATGTACTTTTTATAATATGTTTGAAAATTATGATTGCCATTTGGTTGTTTCTGCTGCAAAAGTAAGTTTTATCCATCAATATTATTTGTTCTATCGTACATATTGATGGATATTTATGATTTTATCTGTTTTTGTATTCATTTACCATACGTTGGTAATCAGCAAAATTACATCCATAATTGCTAGGTTGGGTTTGTTCCAGGAAATGGAAGGGCTGCAGCATGCCTTGGTTGTCTCGTGCAACCAGAAGTTCTTTGGCATCTAAGCTCTTGAAACTGTTTTTGGTCAGTTTTTCATTGTTATCCCATTTCTGGGTAACCGAATTCCAAATGAAGGAATTGTTTTGTATGAGACAGTCCTTCTTGTTGCCATCTACCATTGTCAGGTGTTTTTTGCTTTTGATGGCATCCGAGCCGTATGAAAGGCAGTTTTCTATGATGTGACCATAACCATTTACATTACTGTTGCCAGTTTCAGTTCGGTCTTTCCTATTGGTCATATTATAGTTGGCACCACCATTTTTATAAGCAGAACACCGGATAAAGTGCAGTCCCCCTAGATGGTGGTTGGCATAAAATCCATTGGCACGATTGGCTGCCGAGATGCAGTTTTCCGCCATGTGCATGGGTGCTTTTTCAAACTTTGTCCTAGCCTCCTTTCCCATGCCGTAGCCACCACATTTGAATCCGTTTCCATCGGCTATTTTCTTATCTTCACCATTGATGCTGGCATATCCGTTTTTATAGGCGATACAATAGATAAACTTCACCGGAGCCTGTGCGTTGATGAGGTCGTATCCATCATCGCTGTTATACCATGCTCTGCAGCCAATGAACACATTCTCTTCGCTATCGAGCGTACCTGGATGACATCCGAATCCATCACTGTTGCCACCTTTTCCGTTTTCCGAAACGGTATCGAAATTGTTGTAGGCATCACAGTTGATGAAATAATTGTGCGCACATTTCTTGATAAGATAGAATCCAATTCCCATACCATCGTGAGCCGAAATATTTTCAAGTATATTGTGGGAGGCATTGAAGATTCTGAAGTTTTCACTTTGAGTATGATGAGCTTGGGTTACCTGAATGCCGATGCTTTCAATATTCTTGATACGGAGATAGCTACCTCTGAGCAGAAATCCTGTGATGCGGGCATCCGGTTTTACTTCCGAGAAATCGAAAACCGGGCGATTGTCCTTGGCATCCATCACTCCGATATAGCTGATGGGCTTTTGTGGTGTACCGCTTTTGTCAAGCAGGAAGGCTACGGCATATACTTTTTGATAGATGGGAGCCATCAAATCTTTTTGTTTCACCTTGTAAGTACCTGGCATGATAAAGATTGTATCGCCTGGCACTACGAGCGTTTGGGCTTTGGCGAGTGAGGCAAAGGCTTTTGTTTTACTTTCACCACTGTTTTTGTCTTTGCCCTGTGGAGACACATAATAGTTCTTGGCACTGAGTGTCATGACCTGTATCAGAATAGATAGAATGCAAATGATTTTTCTCATAATGATTATTTTTTATTGATGAATTTCTTACCGTTGTATATATATATATGGTTGCGAAGTAGCTGAGTCACCCGCTTGCCATCCAGTGTATAATAAAAATTGCCGATTGGTTGTTTTATAGTGATATTTTCTATATCTGTAGATGACAAATCTCTTAACTGTACTATAAGCGATGGCATATCCACAAGACTATTATAGAGAATATAATCTGCTAATATATTATTATTATTATATAATAACGTTGCAGCTATTCTTGCATTGATTCGTGCTCCTTCTTCCGAAGTATGGGTATAGCCTCCGTCAAAAATATACTTGGCAGCTATGTCTGTTCCAATGCCTTCCAAAAGCTTCTGAGTCTGGGCGGTCATGTCTAGACAAACAACATTCAACTCCTTAGCTATATCTTTCATATAACTTGAATATTCCTCATGCAAGCCAGTGTTGGCAGGGTCTTCTCCCCTCTGTCCTCTTACCTTTCCATTTTCCATAAGGTTGCGACAAATACTGGTGAAGAGGATTGGGATTGCTTTTTTGCTCTTGATATTCTTTATGAGTGTAGTTAAATATTTCTTATATTCTTCGGCTGAAAGACTTTTCTCATCATTATGTGCATATTGAATGAGGGCATAGTCACCTGCATTCATCTCTTCTCGGGCTTCTTTCCAAGAAAGGTTATTGCCGTTTTTTACCGTATAACCTGTATGTGCCCAGTTTTTTATGGTAATCTCAGAGGTGAACATCTCGTCAAAATATTGTCCCCAACCTTTAGTCTTATCAGAATCTTCATAAGTTGCCATAGTTGAATCACCAAACAGATGAACAGTAAGGAGCGGTCTAGCATAGTTATCATTGAAAGCCCCATAACCATAATTTTTGGTCTCATCTTTCAATCGCATGAAGTTGATGGTTGGTAAACTCCCATCCGTATTTCTTGCTGCTGTTAACTCGTCAAGATTCAGACTGTAAAAATCGTCATCATTCAAGGTTTCATTAATCCATGTCTGGTTAATATAGCTGAAAGAGTTGCCCTGGATGGTGCATTGGTTGATGTCAATGGATTTTATGATTTTGCTGGATTTGTATGAGATATTATTGGTTACGATGTGCCCATAACCATCCACATCAATGTTATCAGCAAGAGAACTTCCTTTTCTATTAACGAAAGAGTAATTGTAACCTCCATTCTTGTATGCTGAATTATGATCGAACTTGATGCCGCCTAGATGGTGGTTGGTATAGAATCCATTGGCTTTGTTGCCCACAGACAGGCAGTGGCTAACCTCGTGCATCGGTACAGAGGAGATTTTCACTTCCTTGCCCATTCCATAACCTCCAGCCTTGAATCCATTGCCATCGGCACGTTTGTTGCCGTCTTTGTCGAAACCATTGCGGTAGGCAATGCAGTATCTGGCAGTAGCTGCCGACTGGCAGTTGATAAAATCAAAACCATCATCACTGTTTTGCCAGGCTCTGCAATATTCAAAAACGTTGCCTTCGCAGTTTGCGCTGACATGGCAACCGAATCCATCGCTATTTCCGCCATTGTTTACAGAGATATTTACGGAGTCAAAGTTGTTGTAGGCATCGCAGTTGCTGATGATGTTATGAGCCGAACGTCCGGTAAGATAGAATCCGATTCCCATGCCATCGTGGGTAGCGATGTTATCGAATCTGCAGTAGCTTCCCCCGTTAATACGAATGTTTTCTGATTGAGTGTTTTTTGACGATTGGGGAACGTTGATGCCGATAACCTCAAAGTTAGAGAACTCCAGATATTTGGCGCGGATGTAGAATCCGGTGAGTCGCTTGCCGGTATTGATAGCAGAGAGGTCGAAGACGGGACGATTGCCTTGTGCATCCAGTATACCTTTATATATAATAGGTGAACTTTCCGTTCCGCTGGTGGTAAAATCAAATATGACGTCCCAGACATTACTGGAAGTCTTATCCATGATCTCGCTTTCTTTTACCTGGTAAGTGCCAGGTAGAATATAGATTACATCGCCAGCCTTCACCTTGTTTTGAGCCGTGGCAAGCGAAGCAAAAGGAGTGTCTTTGGATGTACCATTGTTCTTGTCATTTCCTGATGGGGAAATGTAATAGCTTGTTGCATGAAGTGTGAGCGCTGCAAGCGTGAGGGCGATGAATAAAACGATTTTCTTCATGGGTAGTTATTTGTATGTGAATGTCAATAATGGTAATGCCCAGGTGTGAAGCCTGGACATTACTTGAATGGTTATGTAGTTATGCATTTGCAAAAAACTTAGAATGCGATGGCAAAGCGGAAATAGCCCTTGTAGTTATTGCTGTTACGGGTGATGTAGAACTTTACATCAGCTGCTGTTTCTGCTAATGGGGAAACCCATGCAAGCGCATTACCTCGCAAATCACTAGACCAATAGAACTTGTCTGTTGTGTTTGTTGCGAAATCTGAGAATTGTGCTAATGTGCCGTTTGCTTTTTGGATACTTGCTTCAATGGTAGCATAGTTGTCTTGAATCTGCTTCAATTCAGCATAAGATGGCAGGTACCACTTGGAGCAGTTGGAAGATACTTCGTTGGCTGTACGGAAAGCTGCCAGAATAGCTATAAATTCACCACTACCAGTTGGAGCCTCATTATAAGATTCTCCAACTTTTTCAATAATAGCAGTATTGTTGTAGCCCAGGATCTCTGAATCTTGTTTATCATCTCTAGAGATTGTTGTCTTGATATAGTTGTTAGATACCTCGTTGTCTGTAAACCAGGTTGTATAGTTGAATTTTACATTACTGAATAATCTGGCAACATTTCCTTCATTTGCATTGTTGATAGCGATAGCTAAACCATTTGTTGCTTTTGGGGCTTCTGTCTTCAAGATATCCTGAGCTTCACTATAGGTGTCTGTATATACTGAAGATGGCTGAGCATTGCCCACATAATATACTACACCGACAACCTTCTTGCCTGCTTCGGTAACCTTTGTCAAGTTGTAAGTCTTATCTACTACGCTACCATCGTTGAGTAGGAAGTCGCCGATTTCGAGAACATTTACAGGCTCCTTTTCATCCAAGTCCTGGTTGCCCTTATCTACAGGTGTCCAACCGGTGATGGTAGAAGAAGAAAAAGCAACTGCAGCCTTCTGGTTTTCCTTGTTTATCGTTAAGCTATACTGAATGTCTTTGCTTTCTTCAGTCTTCTCCAAGCTGAGAGTTCCGCCATAAGTCTTTCCGTTATGGTTTACAGAAATCTCTACGCTATTGTTGGTGAAAGTTTGTGTAGGAAGGATGAAGCTAGCCTTTGTATTTGGGGTGAAGTTGATAGTAATATCGCCCTTTGTGCTACCTGGAGTAACCATACCTGTAGAGGTATCGAATGTACCATCCAGTATTACATTGTGCAATGTAATGGTAGATGTGCCACCTTCTGCTCGGGTCCATGTCTTGGCAGCGCTATTGGTACCGGTGCTAGCATCAGTAACGGTGAATGATAATTCAGACATCTTATGAGAGAACGTGAAAGCTGCATTTGGATTTTGACGGGTAGCAGTTGCTGTACCATACATAAAATCTACAGGCTTGCTGAATGAAATAACCTTGTTGTCGGCAGTAACGTCTGTACTATATGGATAGTAAGCTGTGAAGTTGTGGTTCTCATCACCCAAGATATAGATGGTCTCTGTACTGGAGAAAACACCATCACCATTGGTTGTTTCATACTTTACGTTTGCATTATTTCCATCATCGCTTACACCGATGGCATCCTTTGCATCCCATGAAGTGTCATGAGCTCTAGTCTGCATCTCGTGGATAGATGCTGAAACCTGAAGCTTGCTGCCCGCATCGTTTCCTGCGAAATCGAATTCATTATTCGAACAACTGCTCATTATCATAGCAGTTATACTTGCTAATAAAAAAGATTTTTTCATACTGATAGTTTTATTGTTATTTTTTTATAAATTGAATTTGAATCATTTCTGATATTTGGATTTTATTTGTTGGCTCTGCGAATAGCCTTGTAGGCAGCTAAAGTATCTGTACCCTTGAAGCTGGTATCTAAGTTACCGCTAAACTGCATGCCTAAAAGATAAGCGCTACCATCGCTGTAGATCCAGATTTCATCACCTGCCTTGTGATTGTAGTTAAGGGTGAGTGGTGTCAATGGTTCTGCCTTGGTTCCTTTTTTGCCTTCGTTCTTATAGGTCAGGTTTCCAAGATTCTTCCAGGAAGTACCATTCAATACGGCTACATAAAGTTTTGCCTCTGGTTTGCTGGTATAAACCTCGAAGTTGAATGTACCATTGCTGGTAGGTTTCATTTGTATCATGCAGGAACGTGGAATTAAAGTAACATCTACCAGATGCTCCTTGGTTGCGCCTTGAGGGGGACGGCGAAAAGCCAAGGCATTATTGAACTGTCGGGCGGTACCGTCTATGTTGAAAGTTCTGCGCATCTTCATCGCACGCATACCTTTGTACTTGCCCTCTTGGATTTTGTCGGCAGGGCGAGTGTCACCGATAAATACGATGCCATCGTGAACTTTAGCCACTGCTTCGTGGAGTTCGACAGGTGTCTCTGTTACGTTGAATACTTTGCTCATGTCTAAATCGACTTGAGCATTACCCACGGCTGAGAAGCTGATAGCCGCTGTCAGTAAGATCGTTTTTTTAAGATTTGACTTCATAATTATTATTGTTGTTTGTTTTTATTATTGCTAATTGTCAACGTTGCAAAAGTACAGTTTTACCTGCTTTTTTATTTGTATAATTGTGCATTTTGCTGTAAATATGTATTATTGTACACTGTTTGGGGGATTTTTTCGGGGATGTATGTGGGTAATTCGTTTGAAAAATTGTATCTTTGCACAAAAACGATAATAAAGCTGAACCAGTGATGGAACAAAAAAAGAAGTTGATGTGTGGCTTATGCCATCTGGTGATGGTATGCTGCCTGTGTGTTTTTTTCCCGATAGTAAGAGCGCAGAGTGTTTATCAGCTGTCTGTTGATAATGCTTTGCCGAACAACTATGTACGTGCAATATTACAAGACAAGTATGGTTATCTCTGGATGGGCACTACTTCTGGTTTAACCCGCTATGATGGATATCAGGTAGAAGTACTGAAGCCTTCGACTATGAGTAATCGTAAGTTGCTCCAAGACTTCCGTATTCTAGGTATCAAGCCTTGGGGCGACCGTTTCTTGTGGATTCGTCTTCGCAGTCATCTCTATAGCTGTTATGACATAGAGAGAAATACTTTTGTTGATTTTACGGGCAATGGCAGCTATAGCCAACCGATTAAAGGTTACACCATTCTTTCTGCTTCAGACATGATGGTTTGGAACGAGAAAGGGGAGGGAACACGTATTCATTTTGATGGAGAGCACTTTACTTCTGTTCAAATCCCGCTTCCTGTTTCAGATGTAGTCAATTACATTCAGGCTGAAAAGACGGAGTTTCTTGTGGCTGCCAATGGTATCATCTATCAATATAGAAATGGCAAGTTTGTTCATAGCTTTTCTACCTTCGTCAATAAATCAGTACGCAAGGTAACGGAGGCTTCCTATTTTGGCGGTTTCATCTTCTTGACCACCAATGATGGTATCTATCAGTATCATCTCCAATCAAGACAGATGGTTCGTTCAGCTTACAATCCTAAGCAGCCTCATGTGGTGCTGGATAACATAGGCAATGCCATCATCCTAGCTCTGGATGGTAGCGATGTCTTCTATCTTACTCCTAAGAAGACGTATCATTTCAAGGATATCTATAGTCAGCATCTCTTGCAGTTGAACAGTGACCCACGCTACCAGTTTTATGCTGCAGGCGATGGCAAATTATGGATTTCTACCTATGGAAATGGAGTCTTTTCTTATGATACTCAAGAGGAAAGACTCTCGTCGTATGCCGACTTACTCCCATCGCCTTATGCATTTACCCCTTTTGTCGATAAGTCGCATAATCTTTGGATAGCTCTGGAGAATATGGGTGTATATGTCATCAACTTTGCCCAATCAGAGGCCCGCTATCTATATTATAATGGTGACAGGGCGGGTATCAATCACGAAGATGATGTGCGCCTGCTCAAGCGTGTGGGCAATAAAATCTATATCAGCAATTTGCAGAATGGCAGTAAGGTGGCGGATGGAGCATTGAAAAACCTTCAGGTTTTCGATGGTTATCATGATGATATTACGGCAGTGGCGCAGGATGCCAAGGGCAAGCTCTTTGTGGGTACTCGCAAGAAAGGTATCTTCGATGTTGAGGGTGGCAAGAATCACGTGCATTCTGATGATCCTGCATCGCTGGGAAAGGGAAAAGTCAGCGATATTCTCTTTGACCGGAAAAACCGTATGTGGGTTTCGCTTTTTGATGCAGGATTAGAGGTTTATCTGAACGGAAAGTTTATACATGTCATAGAGAGCAAGTCGTTGCAGGCTCGCGATATGGAGATGGATAAGCAGGGTAACATCTGGCTTTGTACCAGTGGGGGAGCCTTGTGTTTTAATCCCGATGAAATCCTGCGTAACCACAAGGCTTACCACATGGTGCATGTGTCGCCTACCGACCTGGTGAATGATGAGGTACATAGTGTTTATGCCGATAGCAAGGGAAGAATATGGATTGGAAGTATCGGAAACGGCGTGAAGATGATAGATGGAAAGGATACTATTACTTATACCAACCGTGATGGACTAGCCGACAACAATGTGCAAAGTATAGTGGAGCATCGGCAGTCTGGGGATATATGGCTGGGTACTGATAATGGAATCTCACGTTTCCGTAAGGGTACATTCAATAATTTTTATTTCGGTGCCAACTCTTTGGAGAATGCCTGTACGGAGAATAATGTCGTGGAGCTGGACAATGGTAACCTTGCCTTTGCCACCCATCATGGTGTGATGACATTCAATCCGAATGATATCCATGAGAACAAGCCTGTTTTTCCTTTGGCGATTACCAAGATAGAGGCAAATGGTATTTCTATCGGAGAATTGGAAGGGGATGAAGCACGATTGGATGGTACGTTGACCCGTGCCAAGGAATTTTCCATCAGTTATCATCTGAATTCGCTCACCTTCTATTTTTCGGATTTCTATTATGCCAAGAAGAATGGTAGTTCGTTTACCTATTATCTCGAGGGATATGACAAGGGGTGGAGCAATCTTTCGCGCATCAACTTTGCGCAATATCGCAATCTGCCAGTAGGGCATTACACCCTGCATGTGCGTTCTTGCAATGCCAATGGTGTGTGGTCGCCAGAAGAGATTGTTCTCAAGATAGAGGTGCGTCCACCTTTCTATGCATCCTGGTGGGCATACCTTATATATATAGTACTCGTGGTGCTTGCTATCTATTATGTGTATGTCAACTTCCGCCGTATCAACAATCTACGCAATAAAGTGAAGGTGGAGAATCAGCTCACGGAGTATAAGCTTCGCTTCTTTACCAATATCTCGCATGAGTTCCGTACGCCGCTCACTATCATCAAGGGTGATATGGACCGACTCAAGACTGTAGATAAGGTGCCGGGAGAGATGAAGCAACCGCTCTCGTCGATGGCAAAAAGTGTGGAGAGAATGATGAGACTCATCAATCAGCTCCTGGAGTTCAGAAAAATGCAGAACGACAAGCTGCAGCTTGCCTTGGAGAAGACGGATGTCATAGCCTTTCTGCAAGATATATTCCTGAACTTCAATAATATTGCCGAAGGTAAGCACATCAATTTCATGTTCCTGCCTTTTGACAAGAGTTACGAGATGTATGTAGATCGCAATTATCTGGATAAGATTATCTACAATCTCTTGTCGAATGCACTGAAATATACTCCGAGTCATGGAGATGTTGCTTTGCGTGTGTCACTGAATGACAATCGGAGTTTGCTCATATCTGTGGAAGATACGGGTGTGGGGATTGAGAAATCGAAGCAGGATTTACTCTTCCAGCGTTTTAACCGCAGTAGTTATTCGCATGATAGTATCGGTATCGGTCTGCATCTGACGGCAGAATTGGCGCGTGTACATCATGGTGAAATCTCCTATCACGATAATCTGCCTCAAGGCAGCATCTTCTGCGTGGAATTGCCTGTGGATGAAAAAGTGTATGAAGAGAAAGACTTCATGGCTGTGGATAATGCGGTGACACAAGAGGAGAACTGTAAGCCGCGAACTGCTCTGGAAATGGAGTATCGGGAGCTGCCGCCTAAGCCATTGAATCATTATCGGGTACTTGTGGTTGAGGATGACAATGATGTGAGAGAGTTTCTGAAGAACGAGTTGCAGCGTTATTTCGAGATAGAACTGGCTGCAGATGGGCAGGAGGCTTGGGAAAAAATACAGGAACAGAAGCCTGCGTTGGTAGTGAGTGATGTGATGATGCCTAGAATGAGCGGTTATCAGTTGGTAAAGAAGGTGAGGGAAGATGCTAAATTCACAGACTTGCCTGTCATCTTGCTGACGGCTTTAACTGCTGACGACAAGAAGTTGAAGGGTATTGATGTGGGGGCGGATGCTTATATCGAGAAGCCATTCCATACCAATATATTGATAGCCACCTGTTGTCAGCTCTTGGAACAGCGCAACCACCTGAAGCAGGTGTATGGACAGCAACCTGCAGCTAGCGCCAAGGCTATGGCTCCAGAGGTAATCAAGGACGAACAGGACAAGAAATTCCAGGCTGTGCTGGATGCCTGGCTTGCAGAACACATCACCGATCCACAGCTCAATATTGATAGTTTTGCCGAGAGTATGGGGTATGGTCGTACCACCTTCTATAAGAAGATAAAGCGTATTACGGGTACCACGCCGAATGATTACATCCGCACCCTGCGCATGAATAAGGCGGCTGAACTGTTGAAAGATGACAGACTTACGGTTGCAGAAGTGGGATATCAGGTGGGTGTGGATGATCCTTATTATTTCAGCAAGATGTTTAAAAACTTCTTTGGAGTTAGTCCTACCAAGTATAGAACCGGAAAATAATCATGTTGTGTATGTTTATAACAAAAAAGAAATAAAAAAAAAGCTAGTTGCCCAGCAAAGGCAACTAGCTTTCTTTTTTGTAAACTCTCCTGCTATTTATTCTTTTTATTCTTGAGAAAATCAATCTCTACGATT
>ERZ1026874.849-NODE-849-length-17744-cov-63.311323_pt1 | contig 17744 bp, 17 predicted proteins | sample MGYA00380167_ERZ1026874 | MGnify/ENA primary metagenome ERZ1026874 (study PRJEB33269, sample SAMEA4719803) | human gut metagenome | biome: human-associated habitat; feature: organic feature; material: feces | place: Cameroon | collected 2013-10 ...
TTGCCCCAATCCTGGGACACAGTGTTCACTTCTGCCAAGACAACGAGTCTATGAGCAGCTATGGTGTGATGCGAGGCTTGCACTTCCAGCGTCCACCTTATACCCAGAGCAAGCTGGTACGCTGCGTAAAAGGTAGAGTGCTCGATGTTGCAGTAGATATCCGCAAGGGCTCACCAACCTATGGCAAGCATGTAGCTGTAGAGTTGACAGAAGACAATCATCGCCAGTTCTTTATCCCAAAGGGCTTTGCCCATGGTTTCGCAGTCCTCTCAGAAACAGCAGTCTTTCAATACAAGTGTGATAACTTCTATCATCCAGAGGCCGATGGAGGCATCAGTATCCTCGATGATACCCTCGGTATTGATTGGAAGATTCCTACAGAGCATGCTAATCTCTCAGAGAAAGATACGAAGCATGCGTTGCTGAAAGACTTTGATTCACCATTCGATATCAATGTAGATTTATACTAATGGCACAATCAGTAAAAGTTAATTATATACTCAACCTTATCAATACGGGAACTCAGATGCTATTCCCGTTGATAACCTTTCCTTATGTTTGCCGAGTTATAGAGGCTGATGGTATCGGACAGATCAACTTCTTCCAGTCCATTATCAGTTATATATCCTTGTTCACTTGCTTAGGCATACCGATGTATGCCATCCGAGAGATAGCAAGAGATAGAAGTGATGTGGTACAGATGAATCGAACGGCGATGGAGATCCTGTTGCTGCATTCGATGCTGACATTGGTGGGATACGCTATCGTAGCTATCCTATGTTTGACTGTTCCGCAGATTCAAGTCAACATACCATTGTTCTTGATTCTGAGCCTTACCATCTTTTTTACGGCTATCGGCTGTGAATGGTTTTATCAGGGAATAGAGGATTTTAAATATATCACCATACGAGGACTTATCATCAAAACGGTTTCTGTCGTTCTCTTATTCATCTTTGTGAAGAGTAAGACAGATTTGCTCTACTATGGATGTTATACCGTCTTTGGAGTCTTAGGTGGTAATATCTTCAACTTCTTCCGTCTTCGTAAGTACATCCATCGTGAGAACATCATCTTCTCAGAACTTCATATCAAGCGACATGTCAAGCCAGTCTTGAAGGTATTCTCGTTCTCTGTGGTAACCAGTATTTATCTCCAACTGAATACGGTATTATTGGGATTCCTGAAGAATGCTTTGGCGGTAGGATATTTTGCTGCTGCTACCAAGGTGATGCAAATGTTGTTGATGATGTCTTCTTGTTTGGGCTCAGTCATGATGCCACGAGCATCCCACCTCATTGCGGAGAACAAGGAAGATGAATTCAATCGTTTGATTCAAAAGTCTTACGATTTCACTTTGGCGATAGCACTTCCAATGACGATTGGTCTAATCTTCTGTGCGCCAAGTCTTATCACGGCTTTATGTGGAGTTAAGTTCGAACATTCTATATTGCCATCACAGATTATAGCACCTATTATATTAATGGTCGCAATCTCTAATGTCTTTGGCATTCAGGTGTTGTTTCCTAAAGGGAAAATCAATATCGTAACTTTGTGTTGCGGTATAGGAGCGGTTGCAGACTTGTTACTCAATCTGTGTTTGATTCCGTTTTTCTCTTATATAGGTACGTCTATAGCTTATTTAGGAGCAGAGGTAGCCACGACAGTTTCGATGTATTTCATAGGTCGCAAGTATATACCTATTATATATTTTAAGAAATCTCATCTCACTTATGCGTTGGGGTGCGTAGTGATGGCTTTAGCCTTATATGGCATAAGTCTCTTGCAGTTACCTACGCTAACAACCCTTTTGGTTCAGGGTTGTTGTGGTGTCTTGACATATTTTATTATCCTATGTATTAGCAAGGATGAGATGTTGATACAGATCTTATCAAAAATAAAGAAAAAATAAATGGGACAAAGATTGTTATCGCTTGATTTCATCAAGCTATTTGCTATGTTTGGTGTGATTTGCCTTCATACAGAAATGAATTTTTATGAGAATCCTTTGGCTCAGTTCTTGTATATGACAGCAGTGGTTTCTATACCTCTGTTCTTTATGACAAGTGGCTATTTGCTTTATGGCAAACAGAGTGTGGATTATCATTATTCGGCTCATAAGATTGTTGGCATATTGCGTTTTGTTGCAATCATGACAATTACTTTCTGGCTGTTGACAGGTATGCGTCATGGAGAATCCTTTTGGTGGTTTACGGCTGGCAGCTTGATCCAAAAAGGGAACTTGGGAATATATTGGTATTTTGGAGCTATGATGATATTATATGCTCTTCTTCCGATGCAACATAAGCTATATGTGAAATATCCTAAGGCGTTCTTGTTGGGAACTATATTCTTAGGGATTGTGTCTAATAGTATATTTCTGTCTAACTTTTATGGTTATGAGATAGAAGAGAATACCATTCAGACATTTCGTTTATGGAACTGGATTTTTTATTTCAATCTTGGAGGCATTTTAAGACGATATACTGTGAAGTCTAGCCTGGCATTGGTTCTTGTACTTTTTATATTCAATTACCTTTTCCAGTATGAACTTATACCACTGATGCCAACGGTGTATTGTGAGTATTTCTACTGTTCACTACCAGTTATGCTATTAAGTTTCTTCTTCTTTGCTTATGCAGTCAAGATTGATGATAGCAAGTTGCAATTCGTTTGTGGGGGGGGGCAAATTGTTCCTTCCTTGTTACACGTTTCACATCTTTATAATAGGCAAGACAATGGGTAAGTTTGAACAATACATTTATTCAATAAGTGATTATACGGCACCCCTCTTTTGGATAATTGTCGCAATACTTACAGTCATAATCTCATGGTTGATTATGAAATTGCCTTATATGGATAGAATTTTCCGAATTTAGTAAAAAATATAACCGATATTAATATGAACTTCCAACATTACGATTACTTAATAGTTGGTTCCGGTCTTTTCGGAGCAACATTCGCCTATCTTGCCCACAAGCAAGGCAAGAAGTGCTTGGTGATAGACAAGCGAGATCACTTGGGTGGTAACATCTATTGTGAGAATATTGAAGGTATTAACGTGCATAAGTATGGCGCACATATCTTCCATACCTCCAATAAGAAGGTGTGGGACTTCGTCAACTCCATTGTAGAGTTCAACCGCTATACCAACTCGCCAGTGGCTAACTATAAAGGTAAGCTCTATAATCTGCCTTTCAATATGAACACCTTCTACCAGATGTGGGGTGTTACCACTCCTGAAGAAGCTCAGGCTAAGATTGATGAGCAGAAGGCGGAAGCTGTTGCTCGTATGAAAGCAGATGGCGTAACAGAACCTCGTAACTTGGAGGAGCAAGCTCAAGTTTTGATAGGAATAGACATTTACGAAAAACTTATCAAGGGTTATACAGAGAAGCAGTGGGGTAGAAAATGTACAGAACTTCCTGCATTCATCATTAAGCGCCTACCTGTTCGTCTCATCTTTGATAATAACTACTTCAATGATAAGTACCAGGGAATCCCAGTTGGTGGATACAACAAACTCATTGATGGCTTACTTGAAGGAGTAGAGACAAAGACAAATGTAGATTTCTTCGAGAGTCGCTCCTATTGGGAAGGTATAGCCGACAAGATAGTGTTTACAGGCAAGATAGATGAATTCTATAATTATCAGTTTGGAAAGCTTAACTATCGTACTGTTCGTTTCGAGACAGAGATTATTGACAAACCAAATTATCAAGGCAATGCTGTTGTAAACTATACCGAGCGCGAGGTACCTTACACCCGTGTTATTGAGCACAAGCACTTCGAGATGTTTGGAGCTGAGGTATATGATACCCCTAAGACCGTTATCTCGAAAGAGTTCTCTACAGAATGGAAGGATGGTATGGAACCATATTATCCAGTGAATGACACGCAGAACTCCGAGCTATATGCCAAGTACAAAGAATTGGCTGATAAGGAAGAGAATGTTATCTTCGGTGGTAGATTGGCGGAATACAAGTATTACGATATGGCTCCTGTTATCGAGAAGGTGATGGAGAGGTCCTAAATTTTAAAGCCGTGAGCCAATCTTGCATTTTTATACGAAAGTGAAATGATTTAAAATATTGATTTACAAGTTATAACAATATGAGTATAGTGAAAATTTTAGTCTGTTGCCACAAACCAGACTATTTCAAGAGTGACGATGTTTATATGCCTATTCATGTGGGTAAAGCAGTATCCAAATATGAATTAGGCATTCAAGATGATGTCACAGGTGATAATATCAGTAAAGAAAATCCTAGTTTTTGTGAATTGACAGGCATGTATTGGGCTTGGAAAAACCTCAAAAATGTTGACGTGATAGGTCTTTGTCATTATCGAAGATATTTTGATTTTAATAATCATGTAAATTGTATATTTAATTTAGTTCAAATTCATCAAAGTAAATTTGACAAAATTAATATGAATGTTGATGATAAAATTTTGAAAAAGGTTCTTGGTGGAAACATTGTTGTTGCAAGAAAAGAAACTTTTCCAAATTCTAATTTTGAGATGTATAGTATATACCATAGCTCTATCGATATGAGGTTCCTTGAACATGTTGTTCAAGAAAAATGTGAGACCAAGTATCGTGATGCGTTTGAGAAGGTGATGCATCATTCTAATAAGTTGTCTCCTTTTAATATGTTTTTAATGAGTTGGTATGATTTCGATGCATATTGTTCTTGGCTTTTTCCTTTGCTTTTTGAAGTAAAAAAGTCTATAAATATAATGAACTATGATAGCTATCAGACGCGAATTTTTGGCTATATGGCAGAGCGTTTGTTTAATGTATGGTTGGTGGCAAATTCAAAAATAGTAATACCGAAGAGTGTTATTCAGGTACAGCCTAATAACGCCAAATGTAGTAATAAATTTAAGACTTTGTATAATAATTACATTTGTAATCTTAGCTATAAGATTAGTCTCTTAAGTTATGATTCAATCAAATCGAATTTGTTAACGAAATAAAGCCTATGATACATTTATTGACTTCTAAATATGGGCTATCTGAATATTTATTTTCAGATTTGGAAGGTATAGATACAATATTTGTACCAGTACATAAGCATAATTTGTTAAGACACAGAATTGTAAAGGCTATTTATTATAAGGTGTGTTCAAATGTCTATTCGGATTATTATAACAAGAACATCAGTGAGAAATTACATAATATATCTCCTGATGATACATTAATTGTTATAGAGGAAGATACCTATAATTTTTGGGTGCTGTCGCATTTATGCAAACACGTAAAGAATAAAGTTGCTTATTTCTGGAATCCATGCGTATCTATTGAAAATCAAAAAACATGTCGCCAATTGCAGAAAACAGAAGACAGAGCCAAAGCTATTGTTGAGTATATAAGAAACCTTGGCTTTACTATGGCAACCTTTGATTCTTCAGATGCAGTAAAGTACAATATGTATTATTACCCTCAGTTCTATCGCTCTTATCCAGAGCAAACCGAACTAACAGAGAAATATGATTATGACTTTTACTTCTGTGGCAGAGATAAAGGACGAAAAACGTTGATTGATTTTTTTCAGAAGAGATTGTCAAAGTTTGGTAAATGTAAGTTTATCATTATCCCTGAAAGCAATCCTGATTTTATGGGTTATTATGACTACATAGATGAAGTTAAGAAAGCGAAAGTCTTATGCGAAATAGGACAAAAGGGACAGACCGGCTTGACAATTCGTGCCTTAGAAGCATTATTCTTTAATAAAAAGATGATCACGACAAATGAGTATGTAAAGCAAATGGATTTTTATAATCCTGCCAATATATTGGTTTTAAATCAAGATACTACAGATAGTGAAATTAAAATGTTCTTGAATGTTAGATTTCAGAAGTATGAGTCTGGCATCCTTGCTAAATATGATGTTATGTCAATGTTGGCATCGTTGTCTGAGGTCTCGTACAAAAAAATAGTTTAAAAAAATGAAGTATAAAGCAGAAATTGAAGTTGCTGTATTGTTGTTGTTTTTCAATAGAGCTAATTGTATAAAGCAGGTTTTTGAGCAGGTAAAAAAGGCTAGACCAAGTAAATTATTTCTTTATCAAGATGGTCCTCGTAATGAAAAGGACATTGTAGGTATAAACGAATGTCGTAGAATTGTATCAGATATTGATTGGGAATGTGAAGTTCATACATTCTATCAAGATAGAAATTTTGGCTGTGACCCATCTGAATATATTTCACAAAAATGGATGTTTTCAATAGTAGATAAAGGAATTATTTTGGAGGATGATGATGTCCCTTCTGTTAGTTTCTTTAAGTTTTGCAAAGAACTTTTGGACAAATATGAGGATGACGAACGTATTTGTATGATTTCTGGAATGAATTATGAGGAGGAAACGAAAAATTGTCCATACGATTATTTTTTTACTTCCGATTCGGCTATTTGGGGATGGGCATCTTGGAAGCGTGTTATCGATAAATGGGATGAAAAATATTCTTTTTTGGATGATGAGTATCATGTTAATTTACTGCATAAGTATATCAAAAATACGAAGCAGCGTTCTTTTTTGATTAAAATGTTTAATCAGCATCGTAACAGTGGAAAAGAATATTATGAATCAATTTTGATTGCTAATCAGTTGTTAAATCATGGCTTAGCTATTGTACCTCGAAAAAACCTTATAACAAATATTGGTCTGACTTCTGATTCTACCCATTTCAATGGTTCATTAAAAAGTGTTCCTAATTCGATAGCACGTATTTTCACTATGAAACGATTTGAATTGGATTTTCCTTTAAAACATCCTAACTTTGTTATAGAGAATTTGTATTATAAAGAAAGAATTGATAAGATCCTAGCTAGAAATTCACGATTAAGAACTATTATTCGACAAATTCAAACTTTGTTTCTACGTGTTTTTTATGGCGACTTCTCATCTATTAAAAAATCAATTTTAAAACGTTTTTAATATGTATCTTTTATATTATATTCTGTTGTTTGTCTTTTCACTATACTATAAGAATGCCCCCAACAGTTCTAATTTTAAAGGACGAGTTTTTCTATTGTTAATAGATGTGCTTTTAATCTTGATGATAGGATTGAGAGCAGAATGCATAGGAATTGATACAGGTCAATATGCTCATATTTGGAATTATGATATAAAGGCGGGCAATTATGACTATATTTCAACAGATGCAGAAGTTGGTTTCTATTATCTTCAAACATTCTTTAAGCAATTTATAGATTATCAATCATTTTTAGTAATAATAGCTATCATATCTATAGTGCCGATTAATTGGTGTATTTATAAATATTCTAGCAGATGGTCTTTTACTATATTGATTTTTTATGCATCTATTGCGTTTCATACATTGGAATTTGCTGCTGCAAGACAATGTTTGGCTTTTACAGGAGTTGTCATCGCATATCATTTTTTGATGCGAAGAAATTTAAAGGGATATTTGGTAACGCTTGTTTTCTCTCTTTTCTTTCATCAAACAGCTATTATATTTTTACCATGTTATTGGCTCTACAACATTAAATTGACAAAAAAAGTAATGCTTCTATGGACTGGTTGTCTATGTGTTTCTTTTTTGTTAAGTAAAATTATTTTTGGCTTTTTAAATTCTTTTTCGCGTATCGATTATTCTACTTCTGATGTTGCAGCAGGTGGTTCACGTTTATTTATGATAACATTGTTATTTGTAGTAATCGGTTTTATGTGTAATAATAAAATTAATAGTGATGTTAAGATTAAAATGCCTTTCTTTATTTTTAGTATAACTCCATTATTATGGCCAATATTAAATGGCAATCCTGCCTTATATCGGCTTCAGTATTACTTTGATTTCTTTTTATGCCTGTATGTACCGAATCTATTATATGTATTACCGAAAAAAAGTAAGTTAAAGATAGTCTTATTTTGTTTAATCATATTCGTAACACTCTATATTGTGTTATATATGAGAACGTCTGAAGCATATTATCCTTATAAATTCTTTTGGGAAAAATGATAAAAACAAGAAAACATTTAAGGGAATGTCTTGCATTAGATTCCATGAATTATGCCAAAAGAAATAAGTCATGGACCAAGTCATTTATAAATGATTTAGTTACAAATCCAATCAATGATCAAAAGTATATTTGAATTATATTAAACAATTGAGATACAACGAGTTTTATTTTAATAATTCCTTGTTGCTAAAAAGTTCGCATAAGTCGAAGGCTATGCAAATCTTTTTTATGCTTTTTTGATTCTTTCTAATTGGAAATTGAAGAAATTGGCTTACAAAACAGGTTTTCAGATTCCTCAAAATACAGTAGGTCCAGGATTAACTATTTGGCATTGGGGATCTATTATAATAAATCCTCATGCAAAGATAGGTAGAGGTTGTGTCTTAAATCCCGGCGTAATTATAGGGCATAAAGAAAAAGGATTGGCACCTCATATTGGTGATGAAGCATATTACTCTTATAAATTTGTCTGGGATTTTTAATTTAAGTAATTTGAAAATTATGAAGGTTCTTTTTATTAATACAGTATATAAAAACGGCGGAAGTACAGGCCGTATAGTTTATGATTTACGTAATCTTTTATTGAGCTCAGAAGAAAATGATGCTTATGTTGCTTATGGATATGAGTTTAAAATCCTATCAGATGAGGATTATGTAAATACATATAAAATGTGTTCTTATTTTCAGTTGCAATGGAGTAAACTTAAGACAAGGCTTTTTGCTCATCATGCCTTTTACAATATTCAGGAAACAAAAAAAATGTTGGCATGGGTAGATCGAGTTAAGCCTGATCTTATTCATCTTCACAATCTTCATAATCATTATATAAATGTGAAATTACTTTTCGATTACATCAAGGAGAAGAAGATTCCGGTAGTCTGGACATTACATGATTGTTGGTCTTTTACTGGGTGGTGTTCTCATTTTGATTATGCGAAATGTTACAAGTGGAAAACAAAGTGCAATCATTGCCAGCTCAAGCATGATTATCCTTTTACTTGGTTTTTTGCTCGAAGTTCCAAGAACTTCCAAGAAAAGAAAGAATGCTTTCAAGGTGTAGAGCATCTGACTATCGTTACACCTTCTGAATGGCTCGCAGGATTAGTTCAGCAATCTTTTTTGAAGGAATATCCAGTTAAGGTTATAAATAATGGTGTTGATTTAGATATTTTTAAGCCGTCAAAAACTAATTCAGTTCGCCAAAAGTATGGAATAAAAGAAAGGCATGTTATTTTGGCATTGTTTAATGTGTTTAGTAAATATAAAGGTACTGACTACTTGATAAAATTAACAGATTATTTAACTGATGATGAAGTATTGGTAGTTGTTGGATTAAATAAGAAAGATTTTCATAAGCTTCCTAAAAAACATTGTCTAGGTATTGCGCATACTGATAGTATACAAGAGTTAGCTGCCATATATTCTTTGGCTGAAGTTTTCGTTAACCCAACATTACAAGATACTTTCCCAACAACTAATTTGGAGGCTTTAGCATGCGGAACGCCTATAGTGACTTTCAGAACAGGTGGTAGCGTAGAAAGTGTAACAGCTCATACAGGTATTGTAGTTGAGCAAAATGATATGGATGGGCTTCTGTCAGCTATAAGAACAATACTTTGCAATGGTAAAGAGCATTATGTTGATGCTTGCAGAAAGAAAGCGGAGAGGGATTATAATAAGGTGATTCAGTATGGTAAGTATATTGAGTTGTATAAGAACATATTATCAAGATAATGGCAAAAGTACATTTTGAAGAAATAGACATAGTGAAGGGTATTGCCATACTTTTTGTATTGTGGCATCATAGTTTTATCAAGTTTCCAATTTATACGTTGGACATTCCTTGGTGTGAATATGCGATAGCGATACATGGCACGTTCTACCTGAATGTATTCTTCTTGGTGTCTGGCTATTTGTTTGTTCACTCAAAACCGAGGACATTCGTAGAGAATTTCAAGAAGAAAGCAAGCAGATTGCTGATACCATATTTTTGCTATGAGGCTGTAAACCTAGGAGTAAAAACGGCACTTCCACAGTTGGTCAACCGGAAAGTGGGGGCAAGTTGAATATTATAGAGGATATGCTTTTGAAGGGTGGTGAACTATGGTTTATGTATGTGCTTTTCTTTATCTTCTTGATATGGACACCGATATTACATCGGTTGAGCAAGAAGGGCAGTGCTGGCATCATCGTTATGCTCGCCATCGCCTGTCAGGTAATTCCTGGTGATTTCAATGACAGCATCTTTCTTTATCCGAGGATTTTATCATATTCAATGTTTTTCCTCGTAGGTTATGTGATGAAGGATGTCAATAGGGATATATTGAGCTGCAATAGAAATTTTGGCATAGTCTCGTTTTTGTTTGTCGTCTTCTGCTGTTTGTTGGTTCAGACGATAAAGGTGCCTTATGTGTGGAATTACTTCCTGGCCTTCATTGGTTGTTGGTTTGTGTGGGCATTGTCGTTCCAGCTTTTGAAGGTAAAGCCTGCCAGCAGGTTCTTGGGCTTCTGTGGCAAGTATTCTCTATCGTTTTATTGGCTCAATGGCTTTGCATTGGTGCCAGCGAGAATGTTGATCGTAAAGATTTTGCATGTAGAGAATACCCCTTTGATAGCCATCAGCATATTCTTGATATGTGTTGTGAGTGAAGTGATAGCAATAAAGATAATTAAGAGAATCCCTGTCGTCAAGACGATTGTGGGGATGTAAAAAATATGTTATGAATATAGATGAATTATACAGAGAAATAACTTCTCCTGGTAGTCCTTTATGTTATCCATTTTGCTACGATGACAAGGATTTTGACTATCTTGATTATGTAGCAAGTTTGATAGAACTCTATTTAGAGGAAGTTGCTAAATTGGATGAGGAAAGTCTAAACTCTCTTAATCATGTGTTTGATGATCTTCCACAAGATTTTAAGCCATCAAGAGATTTTGATTTTAAGAGAGACGTCGGGAACATTGCGAATTTGGTCCTTGATGTTTTGCAGACCAGTTTCAAATGTTATCATGAAGAAGCTTATGAAAAGTTGAAGTCTTTTTTTGTAGCTGATCATTTTTTCTATTTAGGTATGCTTCCGCAACTAGAGGTAGATGACCGAAGTGGCTGCTATTACAGAATCCGTCAGGATAAAATTGATTTATCAAAGGGTGATGGTGAGTTGTTTCATATACCTTTCGATAAACGCCATTTGGTGAGTGCGCAACGTTATAGCATACCTGGATATCCTGCACTATATCTTGGTGGTGATTTTTTTACATCATGGTGTGAGATGAATCGTCCAAAGTTAGAAGGTTTATCATATGCAAAATTTAAATTTAAAAAACTGTTTAGATTTTTAGATTTAGGTCTTCCGTATAAGGAAGATTCAACGCTTTGGGAAAAGTATTCTCTTTGTGCTATGTATCCATTGTTGATGGCTTGTATGGTTCGCGTTAAGTTTGCTAATGCTGCATTTAAACCAGAGTATTTAATGCCGCAAATGATGATGAAACTTGTTAGAGATAATGGCGCACATCTTCAAGGTATAGCATATATGTCGAACAAAATGCCAACAAAAAGTGATTCGTACTCTAGGGCTTCAAGAAATCTGGTAGTTTGTGTGTATAATACTTTGTGTAAATCTGGTTATGACAAAGATTTGGCAAGCAAAATGCAAATGACAAAGATAAAGTCTGTTACTAAAGAACAGGTTGATGAAGCTATTGTATATGATAGAAAAATATATGCAATTAATTTTAGTTCATTGGTTTCTGCTGATGATGATTTTCATGACATTGACGTACCAATGGTATTGCAGTAGTGCTTGTAGTATAAACTTAATAGATTAATTATGTCTTTTAAAGCAGAACAAAGAGATATAGATTATTTGCTCAGCAATAAGCTATATGAGATACCTCGAAATCAGCGAAGGTATGTTTGGAATAAGGACAATTGGGAGGACCTATTTTGAATGAGGATAATATTGTTGTAGAAAATTAAAAATATGTATACACCAAAAATTAGTATTGTAACAATCGCATATAATTGCGAAAAAGAGATAGAAGAAACTATCCTGAGTGTAATCAATCAACAATATGATAATAAGGAGTATCTTATCATTGATGGTGCATCAAAGGATGGTACAATGGATATAGTTGATAAATATCGTGATAAAATTGATGTTATTATCTCTGAACCAGATAAGGGTAGAAGTGATGCCTTTAATAAAGGTATAGCCCATGCTACTGGAGATTACATTGTTATGATGAATGCAGGAGATTTGTTAGCAGATGATGCCTTGAATAAGTTTGCTAGAAATTATGAACCTGGCTACGATATAATCAAAGGTAATACGATTAGATGGAATGAAGAAACAGGATTCAAATCAATTGAATATCCAGTTATCAATTATCCTGCGATTCCTTTTAATTTTCTTATTTGCCACCAATCAACCTATATATCGAAGTTTGCTTACGAGCGTTATGGTGGATATGGGATTGATTACAGAGTAGCAATGGATTTTGATTTGATGCTTAGATTTACCCAAAAGGGTGCCAAATTTAGAAAAATCAATGAAAATTTAGCCATTTTCCGAATGGGAGGTATATCCCAAACTGCAGGACAAAGAAGATATGATGAGATGAAAAAGGCAATGTTATCTAATGGTCATTCTAAATTAAGTACAGCTATTTTTATGTTCTATATACATTTGAGAACTGGTGTTAGGAATATACTGAATAAAATTGATCCTGATTTGAAAAATAAATTAATAACAAAGAAGTGTTAGTTCTTTTTGCCAATGGATACAATTGATATTTCACAAAACATTCAAGACTTCAAGCAAGTGTTTGAAAATGAGAGTAGAATCATTTTCTCTGTATCTATGAGATAGATACGCCAGAGGAAGTGAAGGAAGTGGAACTTAAAATTCAAAGATATGAGTAGATTGTATATAATAGGTAATGGCTTTGATATAGCTCATGGCATACCAAGTAAGTATTCTGACTTTAGGGATTATTGTGAAAGAAACATTCCTAAAATGTATGAGAAGTTGAGTCGATATTATGGAGACCAAATTGATGATCTTTGGTGTAGTTTCGAGGAAAATATGCCTAGTATTAGTCAGAACGCCATCTTTGATTGGGCTACAATAAATAATCCAGATTGGAATCAAAATACGAACGGATATTATAGGTTTATCGATGAAATCCGTAATGAAGTAGATTATGTTGATACAATAAAAACAGATTTCACAGAATGGATTAAGACTATTGAATTAGCTAATGTACACAAACTATATCATCTTTATTTAGAAGACTCTTTGTTTATGACATTTAACTATACATTGACTTTGGAGAATGTTTATCAAGTGAATCCTGATCAAGTGTTACATATTCATGGTTGTGTACGAGAAAAATTCCCTCAGCTTATATTAGGGCATAATATGCAAGATGCAGAGATAAATGCTATATTTACTTCCGAAGATGAAATACAACAAGAAGCTTGTTCTGAGGTTGCTGACCTAGTTAAAGGTTGGAGAAAAGATACGCAGGCTGTCATTGCTGAAAATGAAGACTTCTTTAGCAATTTAGCAGATATTACAGATGTATATGTGTTGGGACACTCTATGGCTGATGTAGATTTACCTTACTTTGAACATGTGAGAGATATTGTCAATGAAGGTGCCATATGGCATATTTCTTATTATGGTGACAATGACAGACTAGGGAAGGAACGGGTTGCTGGTAGATTGGATTTGCGCAGCTTTGAGCTGATTCAGCTGGATGATTTAAGAAGTGCAAGAGAGGGAGAGTTATTCTAGTTTCACCGACGGTAGAATTGGCTGCTCCTCTTTATTTTGCCAAGGAAAAGAGAGTGAGTTTATTTTATGTAGAAATTGAATATGCAACATATCAAATAGAATTTCAGGAGTCTTTGAAACAAGTAAAAATAAATGGATGTAGGGGAATTAGCAATGGGTTGAAAAAAACATTGCTGATATCAAAAATTTATTGCGGAATGTTCAATTTAGCGTGTGTAATCTATTGATTGGATAATGTTTATTTGAATTGTTCTTTTTTGTAAAATGCAAGATAGCTATAATATGAATATACTTTTTATAGGTGGAGCAGGATTTATTGGCTCCAGTTTGGTCAAGCAGTTTTTGACAAACGAAAAATATAATGTTTTTGTTGTAGAACCAGAGTTTGCCAATGTGTCGAGACTTGATGGCCTTAATGTAAAGATTTACCGAGAGGCTTTAGGTAATATCGACAAGGTTGAAAAGATTTTGATTGGTAACAAGATAGATATCGTGGTTCATCTTGTGTCTACGCTGATTCCTGGTAGTGGATATGATGATTTCAACAATGAGTTTAAGAACATGATATTCCCTTCCATCAAGTTGATGGAGATTTGTGCTAAGGAGAATATCAAGTTTGTGTATTTCTCTTCTGGTGGTACTATATATGGTAATCGTTCAACGATGCTACCATTTGTAGAGACAGATGAAATGGCACCTATTTCTTACTATGGCTGGTCAAAGCAAATGATGGAGAATAGCATTCTTTTTAAAAATCGTACAGAAAAGTTGAAGTACTTAATTGTTCGTCCATCTAATCCATATGGTCATGGTCAAAATTTACATGGTAAGCAAGGATTGGTGGCTGTAGCAATTGGTAAGATCTTGGAGGATAAACCTGTAGAAGTTTGGGGTGATGGCTCAGCAATCCGTGATTATATCTATATTGATGATTTGGCAAAGGTATTCTATCAGTTGATAGATAAGGATGTCTACAACGAGACCGTTAACTTGGGCAGTGGCAGAGGTTATTCTGTGAATGATATTCTTGCTTTCTTGAAGATTATCACAAAGAAGGATTTTAAAATAGTTTATGAGAATGCTCGTCCTATGGATGTGTCTAACATGGTATTAGATACTGAGAAGATGCAACGTTTGGCACAAGTTGAGTTGACTCCTATGTTGGATGGTATCTCTACTTTTTATAATGAATCTGTAAAATAGTTGATGGTTATGAAGAGAATAGCAATTATTGCAGGTGTACTCCATTCTGGCGGAAAACGAAATCTTATTATGGAGTATTACCGACATATTGATAGAACCCAGATTCAGTTTGACTTTATCTGTGATTCTGATTCAAATGGTATTCCTGAGGAAGAAATTCTTTCTTTAGGTGGCAGGGTTTATAAGGTTGCTCCTTACAAGCATATTGGAGCGCATATGAGAGAGACTTATAAAATATTGAAGGACAATAAATATGAAATCATGCATGCCTTTGATAATACTTTGAATGTCTTTCCTATGCTCTTGGGGTGGTTGGCTGGTGTAAAGGTTAGAATCTCGGAGAGTATATCTAAAGGTGACAAGAATGAGAAGAAAACTATAGTAAAACTGGCTCTTCGTCCTTTCTCCCATTGGTATGCTAATTACTACATGGCAAATTCTATAGATTGTGGAGTTTGGCAATTTGGTAGGAAAACCTATGATAAAGGTGATATTACAATATTCAAGACTGTAATCAATGCTGATGCCAATGCTTTCGATAAGGTTCTTAGAGATGAAACCAGAAAGAAGTTTGGATGGGAAGACAAGGTGATCTATGGCTTTATCGGACGATATGTTGATCAGAAGAATCCTCTTTTCCTGATTGATATATTCAATGCTATTGCTAAAAAACAGCCTAATGCTAAACTTGTTATGATTGGTTTTGGCGAATTAGAAAAGGCAATGCATGAAAAGATAAAGGAATATGGATTGCAAGATAGAGTAGAGGATTTAGGTCGCCGTGATGACATCAAGCAATTTTATAATGCTTTTGATGCATTCTTGCTACCAAGTTTGTATGAGGGTATGCCTGTTGTTGGCATAGAAGCTCAATGTGCAGGTTTACCAATCTTCTTCTCTAAGAATATAACAGAAGAGACTACAGCTTCAGAGTTGGCACACTACATAGGATTAAATGAATCGCCTGATGTATGGGCTGATACAATTATTAATGTGGTGAATGATAATCTTAACAAGCGAAGAAGTTATGCAGAAGATGTAAAGAAGCATGGGTTTGATTCTCATAGTGAAGCAATGAGAATGATGAAATTTTATCTAGATAAATTATAGTAAGATATTTCATGAAAGGAATCGTATTAGCAGGTGGTAGCGGTACACGTTTGTATCCTATCACAAAGGGTATCAGCAAGCAGCTGATTCCTATCTTTGATAAACCGATGATATATTATCCTATCTCGGTTCTGATGTTGGCAGGTATCCGTGAGATACTCATTATCTCAACACCATTTGACTTGCCTGGTTTTAAACGACTTTTAGGCGATGGAAGCCAGTTTGGAGTGAAGTTCGAGTATGCAGAGCAGCCTTCTCCTGATGGTTTGGCTCAGGCTTTCATCATCGGAGAGAAGTTTATCGGTAATGATTCGGCTTGTCTGGTATTGGGTGACAACATCTTCTATGGTGCAGGATTGAACCAGATGCTTCATCAGGCAGTAGTAGATGCTGAGCAGAACAACAAGGCAACCGTCTTCGGTTATCGTGTAAGCGATCCAGAGCGATATGGTGTCGCAGAGTTCGATGAGCAAGGCAATTGTCTAAGCATTGAGGAGAAGCCAGAGCATCCAAAGAGCAATTATGCCGTGGTAGGCTTGTACTTCTATCCTAACAAGGTAGTAGAAATAGCCAAGCATATCAAACCATCCGCTCGTGGTGAGTTGGAAATCACAACAGTCAACCAAGAGTTTCTGAAGGATAAGGAACTGAAGGTTCAGACCATGGCTAGAGGATTCGCCTGGCTCGATACCGGAACCCATGATTCCCTTTCTGAGGCATCCACCTTTATCGAGGTCTTGGAGAAACGTCAGGGCTTGAAGGTAGCTTGTTTGGAAGGTATCGCATACCGTCAAGGTTGGATTACTGCAGAACAATTGAAAGAGAACGCACAGCCTATGTTGAAGAATGATTATGGCAAGTATCTTCTTTCAATACTTGAAGAGAAAGATCAAACATTAAAAAAGAATTTAGAATATTAAGAAGATGAAGAATATCATTATCACGGGCGGTGCTGGTTTCATTGGCTCACACGTAGTAAGACTTTTCGTGAACAAATATCCTGAGTATCACATCATCAACCTCGACAAGTTGACTTACGCAGGTAACCTGGCTAACCTCAAGGACATTGAGGACAAGCCTAACTATACTTTCGTTAAGGGCGATATCTGCGATTTCGACCTGATGTTGAAGCTGATGCAGGACTACAAGGTGGATGGCATCATCCATCTCGCTGCCGAGAGCCATGTAGATAGAAGTATCAAGGATCCATTCACTTTCGCTCATACCAACGTGATGGGTACCCTGTCTCTGCTCCAGGCTGCAAAGATTTACTGGGAGAGTCTTCCTGAAGGTTACGAGGGCAAGCGTTTCTACCACATCTCTACCGATGAGGTGTATGGTGCATTGCAGATGACTCATCCTGAGGGCGTTCCTGCTCCTTTCACCACCAAGGCATCCAGCGGTAAGAACCACGAGGCTTACGGCGAGGAGTTCTTCGTAGAGACAACCAAGTATAATCCTCATTCTCCATACTCTGCATCTAAGGCAAGCTCAGACCACTTCGTTCGTGCTTTCCACGATACATACGGTATGCCTACCATCGTGACCAACTGCTCTAACAACTACGGTCCATACCAGTTCCCAGAGAAGTTGATTCCGTTGTTCATCAACAACATCCGTCATCGCAAGCCATTGCCAG
>ERZ1026874.856-NODE-856-length-17631-cov-27.229688_pt1 | contig 17631 bp, 18 predicted proteins | sample MGYA00380167_ERZ1026874 | MGnify/ENA primary metagenome ERZ1026874 (study PRJEB33269, sample SAMEA4719803) | human gut metagenome | biome: human-associated habitat; feature: organic feature; material: feces | place: Cameroon | collected 2013-10 ...
TACGTAGCGACCCGTATGCTCTCGAAACAGCATACATCAGTATCATAACATTCAATAGCACTGCGCAGCAGGTCACTCCACTTACAGAGCTTGCTGCTTTCCAGCAGCCAAACATCGATGCAAGTGGTTGCACTGCATTGGGAGGTGCTTTGGAGCTTCTGTCTCAGAAAATTGATACTGAGATAACCAAGACAACTGCTGAGGTAAAGGGCGACTGGCGACCACTGGTATTTATCATGACTGATGGTGAACCCACCGACTCAATTACACGAGGACTTGAAGAATTCAAAAAGCGCAAATGTGGTATGGTCGTAGCCTGTGCAGCAGGTCAAGGTGCAAACACCAACACGCTAAAGCAAATCACCGAGAATGTGGTTCAGCTTGACACTGCCGACAGTGCCACAATCAAGGCTTTCTTCAAGTGGGTATCTGCTTCTATCAGTACAAGCAGTAAATCAGTAGAAGAAACAGCAGCGGAAGCCACAACAATGAGTGAGCTTCCTCCTCCACCACCAGAAGTTAATATTGTTGTATAGTATATTTATCCATTAGACTATCCTTTTTTAGAATAGTCTAATGGCCATTATTATTAACAAAAGTAGTATGGACATCATATTTGAAAGATTGGCAAAAGAGGCTTCAAATGGCAATAAAGATTCATTTAAAGAACTATATGACTATTCTGGAGCAGGGTATGCCGATGCGCAATACTATTTAGCGATATATTACAAAAAGAATAATGATATTGATAATTATCGTTACTGGATTGACAAAGCGGCATCATATGGCTATGAAGAAGCAATAAAATTAAATGCTAAAGATAATGTACATAAAGAGGAAATAATTAGGCCTGATGAGAAAAAAGGTAATCGTAAATCAGAGGGTCTTCTATGGATTATCGGTGGTGTTCTCCTGACAATAGTGTCAACGGCTGTTAGCGATGGTGGTTTTGTTTTGTTTTATGGCGCCATATTATATGGATTATATCTTGTATTATTCAAATAAATGTTGATTATGAGTAGAAGATTACCTGTATACATCTTAATAGACACCAGCGGTTCTATGAAAGGAGAACCTATAGAAAGTGTCAAAGTGGGACTTTCTGATATGATAGCCTCATTGCGCCTTGACCCATATGCTTTGGAAACAGCATGTATAAGCATCATCACTTATGACCGTGAGGTAAAACAAATCTTGCCTTTGACAGAACTTGAGAATCTACAAATACCAGACATAAAATGTCCTGATTCTGGACCTACACATACAGGAGCTGCCCTGAATATGTTGTGCGACTGTTATGACAAGGAAGTAAACATGGGCAGCAGAGAACAGAAAGGCGATTGGATGCCGCTATTGTTCGTTCTTACCGACGGAAAACCTTCTGACCTCATGGTTTATGAAGAAGCCATCAACAATGTAAAACGTCATCAATTCACAAATATTGTGGCTTGTGCAGCCGGTCCAAAGGCCAAGACAGAGCCATTGAAGAAACTCACAGACAACGTGTTCACACTCGATACGATAGACAGTAGCACGTTCAAGAAATTCTTCCAATGGGTAACCATCAATGTTCAGCAAGGAGGACGGACTATGGGAGTGGCTGACAGTGTGGAACTTCCTCCACCTCCAATAGAAGTTAATGTAGTCATATGATGACAAATGAATATCAAGAAATAAAATCCATTGTAGATGCAGGTTATAGACTTGTAGTGTATCCATATTGCTTCTTGAATGTTTCTGGGGTCGGGAAAATTCATATATTAAGACCACAAGACAACCCGAGAAGATGGATTCCGTTTCTTTCAACAATATTCTTGGGATGGCTAAATACAAGACACACATTAACTTTATTATCCCTTTATGGTCGCAATCTGTTAAATGGATGCGATTTGACGGAAGAAATATATTCTCATGTAGTCTATCAGGGTTTATCGTTGAGAACTTTTGATTTCAGAGATGCTGTAGGATTTGATGATTAGTTATGAATTGTAAGATTGTAGGTTATGAATACAAAACTCTTGAAGTGATACTTTCACCAAGAGAGTCGTTTTATGCAGAACGTGGTAGTATTGTCTATGTTGACGAGGCTCTGCAACGTGAGGCAGAATGGAATGGCGGTGGTTCGGGAAGCGGACTCGGCAATTTGATTGGCGGAGTGTTGCGTTCTGCCTTGTCAGGCGAGTCTGTTCTGATAATACATTTCTATAATCCGACCAATACGGATAAGAAGATTGTGTTGTCGGGCAGTATGTGTTCGCTTGTCCCGATACGCTTGCAGAGCGAGAATATGATTTGTCGCCGAGGACATTATGTGGCTTCCACAGACAAGGTGAAACTTAATCTTAACCTCAATCTGCAAGGATTATTAGGTGGCGTAGGTCTGTTCCAAAAAGTGGACGGCAATGCCACCGTATTCCTTGACTCACTTGGCTCGCCTATTGAAAAGATATTGGCAAATGGCGAAACTATAGAAGTGGACGAAAACCATATAGTTGCTTTGCAAGGCTTTCAGACTTCTCAAATACAAGCAGGTTGGTCATTTGGCAATGTGCTGAGAGGTGAAGGTCTGAGTTTGATGAAGATAACGGGACCAGGGAAAATATATCTGAGCCCCATTGCTATGATAATTCCTAAACAATAATATAAGAACATGAGAAGATTACCAGTATATTTCCTCGTTGATGTATCAGAGTCAATGGTAGGAGAACCTATTCAGCAAGTAGAGAACGGCATGCGCCAGATTGTGCAAGAACTGCGCACTGACCCTTACGCCCTTGAAACGGCTTTCATTTCTGTGATAGCATTTGCAGGCAAAGCAAAGAGCCTGTCACCTTTGACAGAACTCTACAAGTTCTATCCTCCGACATTTCCTATTGGCGGCGGCACTTCTCTTGGGGCTGCACTTGACTTTCTAATGAATGACATTGACAGAAATGTTGTGAAGACAACACAAGAGCGAAAGGGTGACTGGAAACCAATCATATTCCTTTTTACCGATGGCACACCGACCGACAATCCTTCAGCAGCCTTTGCAAGATGGAATAATAAATATCGTCGTAAGGCAAATATCGTGGCTATTTCTATAGGAAACAATGTTAACACTCAGTTGTTGGGGCAGATTTCAGACAATGTACTCCGACTAAACAATACGGATGAGATGTCTTTCAAGGCATTCTTTAAATGGGTGACTGCTTCCATTCAGGCAACAAGTGTGTCTGTTACCGATATGGGCGATGATAGCGTGGCATTAGCTCCCACAACTGGCATTAATTTGGAGAAGGTAGATACCTCTAAGCCATGTGTTGTAGACGAGAACTTTACCGTCCTTTTAGGTAAATGCTCTAATACAAAGAAGACTTACCTTGTGAAGTATGCTAAACATTTGTCATATATAGAAGGTTTAGAATCTATTGACATGAAAGCCACAGACTTCAAACTTGTGGGTGCTTATCCAGTGGATGAAGAAACATACAACAGTTTGAGCGATGGCAAGTCAAACCGTCACATCAATACAATGTCACTCCGTGGAGTGCCGACATGTCCTTGCTGTGGTGCTCAGCTCGGTGTTGTTGTTTGTGAATGTGGAAACATCATGTGCTCTGACGGACAGACTACAGCCTGTCCTTGGTGTGGCATGGAAGGCTCTCTCGGCGAAATAGCAGAAGGTGGTATGGACATAACAAGAGGTAGAGGCTAATTATTATGACATTAGAAAAAGCATTACAAATACTTATAGGAAACCAGGAAGACAAGAAAGCGGAATCATTTCTTAAATTCTTGTCGGATAAATTATGGGACCAATATAAAGAACACATTATGGACAAGATAAAGATGGTTAATGGTGAGTTGAAATGGAATCTCAATATACCAAACGCCAAAGAAAACATAGAATACAATCAGACAGTATCAATGCCCACGATTAACTCTGACTTGTTTTCCAACGTCGAGATAGAACTTGTGGATGTTAAAGGATTAACTGAAGAGGAACATGGAGTAAAACTTACTATAGCTCCTGACGGCAAAAGTTTTGCAATCACAGGAACTCCATCTTTGGAAGCATTCAGAAAGGATGGTGCTGTAGCAGAATCCACATTTGAGCTTACGTTGTATTATAAGTTCGTTGGTGGCATTGAAATGTCAGAAGATTGCCCGACATTGGAGCATAAGATTCCATTTGTTATCAATCAAGACCCACGTAAACTCTGGAAAAACCTGCCTGTTGATTGGGATAATATGCCCGAACCTAAATATAAGAATGACGACATGCAGGTGGAATACATCAAGGTAGAGGCATTGCCTGACGGTACTCCGCAGAAAGATATTGTTGCTGCAAGCAAGCGTGGACGAAGCCACGCACAAGAAGGAAAACCTCGTGATGATCATTTCCGTATGGAGCATATGGATAATGGATGGTATATCATGGCTGTTGCAGACGGAGCCGGATCGGCAAAATTCTCACGCCAAGGCTCAAAGATAGCTTGCGACGAATCTGTGAGTTACTGTATGTCGAAGCTCGGACAGAGTAAAACATTTGAGGAAGCCATTAGCAATTATGGTAATCTACAAGATCTCTCAGAAGAAGAAGCCCGTAAGATTGTTGGCAATTACATCTACGAGATTGTCGGTACAGCAGCGTTTAAGGCTCACAAGGCAATACAGGCAGAAGCTGCGTTAACTAAACAACCGATAAAGTTATATGCCACAACTCTTTTATTGACCATTTGCAAAAAGTTTAGCTTCGGATGGTTTGTGGCTTCTTTCTGGGTGGGTGATGGGGCTATCTGTTTGTATGACAGAAAGGCTCACACAGCAAAGATACTCGGAGTGCCAGACGAAGGCGAATATGCAGGACAGACTCGCTTCCTGACTATGCCTGAAATCTTCAAAGATGCGACAGCCCTGTATCAGCGTCTTCGCTTCTGTATCGTAAACGACTTTACAGCATTGTTATTAATGAGTGACGGAGTCAGCGACCCTAAATTTGAGACTGATGCAAATCTCAATAATCCTGATAAGTGGGATGCGTTATGGGATGATTTGAAGGAAAACGGTGTTGATCTGACTGATGACAACGAAGCATCGAAAGACCAATTACTTGATTGGCTCGATTTCTGGGCACCTGGCAATCATGACGACCGTACTATTGCTATTCTTTATGAGGGAGAAGATGATAATCTCAGCGAGAAGAATACAGCAGAAGACCAAACTTTGGAAAAAGAATCTGATGAACAACAAAACGAATAGGCTATGGCAAATAAAATAACATTAAAAGCACAAGATGGCAGCACCGTTGAGTTTTATGACGAAATAAAGGCTCAAGGTGGTGTCAAGGACGTGTATTTCTCTACGGACAAGACGTATGTCGTACAATTTTTTCGTGAAAAAATCGATGCAAACAATAAGGATCGCTTGGCGAGTATTGTAGGTCAATATCGTGAAAAAATTTTTTTAGCAAATTCGGATGGTGGATATTGGAAAAATCTCTTCGCTTGGCCAACCAAAATAGTTGAATGGAATGGCAAAATAGGATTGGTCGTTCCTTTCTTCCCTCAGCAATTTTTCTTTAGTGGAGTTGCAGATACATGGCCCTATATAAAAAATGGACAAGAGAAAAACGGTAAATGGTTTGCATCTGCCAAACTAATTAACAGATTTGTTCCTGAAGATCAAAAAGGAACATATTTAGATAGACTTCATATGTGTCTTAAGATAGCCCGTGCAATGCGGCGTCTTCATGCAGCGGGATTAGCACATGGTGATTTGTCATACAATAATGTTCTTGTAGATCCATTATCTGGTTCTGCACTGATACTTGACGATGACGGTTTGGTTGTACCAGGAAAATATCCTCCTGAAGTCATAGGAACTCCAGGATTTATAGCTCCTGAAGTTTTAGCCACAAAGACATTGTCAATAAGCGATCCCAATAAAAAATTGCCCAAAATATCCACGGATAGATATCAACTTGCCGTCCTTATCTATACATTCCTACTTAACCGCCACCCATTAGACGGTGGTAAAGTGTGGGATGTTGACGATCCACAGAAAGATGATGATATGCGTTATGGTTCGAAGGCTCTATTCATTGAGCATCCTACAGACAAAACAAATAAAGTAAAGGTTGACCAGTTGGCAAAATCACAGTTACCACAGGGTGATCCATCAAAGATGCCTTATACTATATGTGGTCCTTATTTGAAGGATTTGTTCGACAAGGCATTTATCGACGGTTTGCACAATCCATCAGCTCGTCCGTCCGCCTTACAGTGGGAGGAAGCTCTTGTGAAGACTTGCGATTTGGTGCAGCCATGCCAAAATTCCAAATGTGAAGCGCATTGGTATGTGTTCGATAATACAACAAAACCACGTTGTCCGTTCTGTGAAACAGAGTATAAGGGACAATTACCGATTCTCAATTTCTACTATGCCCCCTCACATGGCAAGTATATCTCTGAGAACTACCGTTTGATGGTGTACGACAAACAGACACTATACAAATGGCATTCTAATAACCTCGTTCCTTGCAATGAGAAAACGAGTGATGAGGATAAAAAACCAGTTGGCGATTTCCATTTCTTCAATGGACAGTGGATACTAATCAATCGTCGTTTGCCAGACATGTATGATGCCACAGACAAGAAGCCTATAGCTATAGGTCAGTATGTACCGCTCACAGATGGCAGAAAAATCCTTCTTGATAAAGGACAAGGAGGCAGATTAATTGTTGTTCAACTTGTAAATAATTAAGACTTATGAGTATAGAATTAGATAAGGAATCAAAGCAAGACGAAAAGTCTGAAATAAATTCAAGTACAATACCAACAGAAGATATTGATATATACTTCGTTTTAACAAGCTATAGAATCAATTATGTTAACTGATACTACGACATCTTTTTACAATGCTACATCAAAGCTAACATTTCGTATCTTTGTGTTTGCAATTTGGTACATCATCCAGTTTATAATTGGATGCGCTATATTATGGTATACTTACTACCATGTAATCGGTTTCTTTATAGACCGAGTTATCAATCCATTAGAAGGTCAAAAAGATAACTATATAGTAGCAATTCTTATAATCGTTCTAAGCATTTTGATTGTATCATTGCCTACTGTACTTGCATTTTATCTAATGCAACCTGTTTTTAGGATAAAAAGAAACAGACAAGAAGGAGATGGAATAGAAGTCAGTCGAAGTGAGTGTCCAAATCTATTTGCAATGATAGATAACCTTACTAAGGAAATCGGAACGTCTTTTCCAAAACATGTTTACATAAACGAACAGGTAAATGCTTCCGTTTTCTACGACGTGGCTTTTTGGAACATATTTATACCAGTCAAAAAGAATCTTATTGTTGGAGTACCATTGTTATATTCTCTTACAGAAGATGAACTAAGAGCCATTCTCGCGCATGAATTTGGTCACTTTTCTCAGCGCAGTATGAAATTTGGATCAATGGTAAGAGCTTCATGCGAAATCATGTCGTATATGGTTGAAACACCAAGCTATTTGGCAAAGACAATACACACATGGTTTGAAGCATCAAAAGCGTTTGGTTTATACGGACTCGTATTGTTCGTCATACTCCTCGTTTTAGTTTATATCATAGATTATTCTCAGAAACTAAATCGATGGATGTATCGTTGGGTTTGTAAGGCAGACGCAGGCTTGTCGCGCGAAATGGAATTTGATGCCGACAGGATAAGTTGTTCTATTGTTGGAACAAACATTTTTGTTTCGGCTATTTGCAAGGTTGATGCCACGTCTGATAACTATAAAGCATATTTAAGAATTGCTAATTCCTTGATTGACAATGGCTATGTTTTTGACAATCTTTTCAACCATTATGATGAAGTTTTAGAGAAACTCCCTTCAAATTGTCGAACGATAATCAGTACTAGCGAGATGCTTAGTGAACAAATAAAGAACAATGATATTCCTTATGGCATTATTGTTGAGTCATTATATGATAGTCATCCTTCGTTAACACAAAGAATAAATGCTGTAAAGAATAGCAATATATTGTCTGAAAGCCAACAAAGTCCAAGACCTGCATTATCGCTGATTCATGCTTCATTAATTCAAAGATTAAGTGATGAAGTTCAACCAAAGACTGACAGTGAGAATCATATACTGCAAGTAATAGATCAAGATTCCTTCAACCAATGGATTGACAAGGAAATTAGCCAAAACTATTACGACAATAAACATATTGCACTATTCTCAGCGTCATGGTTCACTTTCAATATTGACGATGAAAGTCTGCCCGTTATAGAGAAAAGCCCAATAAATGAAGAACAAAGAAATTTCTTGTATGATTATATAGCTACAGAAAGCGATTTTCGCTCCTTCAAAAACATTGATGGAGACACGTTTGAAAACTATAATGTGATATATAAAGGCGAACAACTTACTTACAAGAATTATGGTTTGCAGCTCAAAAAATTAGAGACTAAATACCATGATCTCAGTAAAAAGATGATAGAAGAAGAGAAAATGGTATACTCTTTCATGTTTAATCATCCTGATTCAGATAAAGAGATAATTAAAGCACAATGGTCTCGCTTGTTCTATTGCATTTATGTCAATCGTTACGTTCTTGATAAATTGGAAGATAGTCGAATAGCAATCCATTATACTCTTTCTAATATGGGACAACCATCGGAAGAAAGAGAGGGACTAATACAGCTGGAATTGCAGACCTATCTTCAAACTCTCCAGGCGTCCATCAAAGAGATGAATATTGAGGCAATAGGGATGGTTGCAAACGAAAACTTCATAAACCTTCTTAAATGGATTGTAAACGAAGCTGACAGACATTATGAACTTAACAATGGAGAATACCTTAAGCAAATGGTGATTGACGTACCAGACTATTTACGTGAAGTACATAATAGATTGCAATATGGTGAGGAACTCCAGTTGTATCGAATGCTGAAAGCAATAGATTAGATTAATATGACATTGACAATAGTTCGTTAAAATATGAGTTAAGGGCTATGCGGCTATACTCCGCCAGCCAAAGAGTTCTTTGATAGTTTGACTAATAAAGTTACGGTTCGGCATCTTCCGACACTTGCCATAAATTAAATTGGCAAGGTGGTTGCTTGTCATCATTTCTTTGAATGAAGCCATAGAATACGGCAATCCATTCTCTTTCATCATCACTTTCGCAATATTTTGTGAAGCGAATGAGGCGTTATATGCGAAGTCAAGTTGGTTCTTGTGCCGAGCTTGGCAATGAGTGAGTTCCGTGAACTGCTTGGCATCACGGAAACAGAACTCAATCAGGAGCTCGTATTATCACCCCAAAGGAGAAATATTTTGACATAATAGATATGTGGCTATTAGAAAAACTTACCAAAGAACTGTTCCAAAATTCTATTGAATATGCAGTGAATATAGATTTTAGTAATTCTTTAATCTTTGTTATATGTCTTATTGCTATTCTAATATGGATATTGTCAGCTGTATATCATATTATAAAAGGTGTGTATAATGGTATCATTGAAGCAAGATGAAACTACAAATATCATAATGAGTTGAAGAAGTTCGACAACTATCAGCTTACAAAACACGGCCTAACATTCGGAATAGTAAATAGCAATTATAAGTGCGAACTTGATAAGCCTTTGTATTTTGAGAAGGATTGGAATCTATTGAAACGAGAATTATTATTAAATATACGATAATGAATATATACGTCATTAGAAACGCTCAAAGATTTGGACCATACGATGAAAAGACACTACTCTCGTATGTAAACAACGGACAGATACTGAAGCAAGACAAGGCTATTGCTGCTGGTGATAGCTTTGAACAAACTGTTGGATTCTATTTGAAACGTGCCAATCTAAAATACAAAGTTCCCAACAATGGAAATATCATTTCGCAATTGTCTGCAATAGGCACGGAATTGATATTCCCAAAAGCAAAGTTGTTCTCAAAACAGTTCCTGTCCGACCAAAGATTCATTATATTAGCATTGGTGGGTCTACTACCGATGATTATAATGAATATTCCCTTGGGTGGAATTTTCTTGTTTTATGAAATTTCGCTCTATTTCTCTATTATTTGGGGATTATTCTTTTATGCCTGTTTCAAAACACCACAGGTTAAGTTGAAGACAACTATGAATGTCTTCTTCTTGACGCAATTATGTGTGTTCGTAGTATGGGACTTAATCGGGTTACCAAAGCTGAATCCGTTCTATTTCTTCACAGACGTTGCTTTTCCAATGAATGTGTTAGGATATGTATTTGGAGTCGGACTTACTGAAGAGTTTGCCAAAATGATACCTCTTCTTTTGATATTGCGTAAAGCAAAAGAGCCATTAATCCCCCAAACAATGGTTTTCTATGGGCTGATGTCGGGAATAGCATTTGGTGTGTTTGAAGGAGTGCAATACCAGATTACCGTCAATGCACAACAAACATACGATGTTTCTTTCTTCTTGAATATCGCCCGGCTGACAAGTCTACCATTTCTACATGCTTGCTGGTGCGGTATTGCTGGATATTTTCTTTCATTCGCCAATCTCTATCCTAAGTATAGAAGAGGCTTGTATACTTTAGCATTATGTGTACCTGCTGTGATACATGGAGTATACGATGCTTTGTCAAATTACTGGTTGGTTTCATTGATTATGGTGTTTGTTGGCTTAATGTTACTGACTGTGTACTTAAAGCAAAGCGTTGATTATCAATCGAAATTACGTCAATAGTTCAAAAGGTGTAATATTACAAGATAACTATATACAGAAAAAGGAATGTTGCCTGTAATATTATAGTTTTTTCTATTTGAAACAAGAACCATTATATCTTTGCATCAGAAAAAGAAACAAAACAATAAAAAAATAACGATTATGAAAAAGATTTTCTTCGCAATGGTTGCAATGTTGGCAACATCAATGGTTTCCGTAGCACAGTCCTACAATTATGGCAGCAATAGCCGTCGTAGTACCACTACATCTATATATGGTATATGGTACAAATCCAAGGACAACATCTGTTAGTGGCTACACACGCAGCAATGGTACCTATGTAAACGGCTACACTCGGACACAACGTAATGGTACTAACCATGACAACTACTCTACTTCTGGGAATTACAACCCATACAACGGCACAACAGGCAGTCGAGCAAGAGACTATTCCACACAGTCGTACAACTATGGTTCCGGCCATACGATACAGACTGGTCCTCGTGGTGGACAATATTACACAAACAGTCATGGCAATAAGGTGTATGTACCGAAACGTAGCAATACTTACGGATGGTAAGATTAATATATTTGTAGCAATAAGAAAAATATATGAACTTTCGTAATATGGAACAAAAACATCACTACACTGGCTTGAACGATGCCCAGGTGCTCGAAAGCCGCAGAAAGAATGGTGCCAATGTGTTGACACCACCAGAGAAAGAACCTCTATGGAAACAGTTCTTGGAGAAGTTCGGCGATCCGCTGATCATCATCCTGATGATAGCCGGCGCATTATCGATAGGTATATCATGCTACGAGTTTTTCGGACTCGGACAGGGTGCTGCCGTATTCTTTGAACCGGTAGGAATATTCGTTGCCATCCTTCTCGCAACGGGGCTTGCCTTCTATTTTGAGTTGCAGGCTGACAAGGAGTTCACCATTCTCAATCAGGTAAACGATGATGAGCCTGTAGAGGTGATCCGCAATGGCAACACTACGCAAATTCCTCGTAAGGATATTGTTGTCGGTGACATCGTGATTCTCAATACCGGTGAGGAGGTTCCTGCTGATAGCGAATTGCTTGAGGCTACATCATTGCATATGGATGAGTCAACATTGACTGGTGAACCGATGTGTGGCAAGAGCGTCGATGAGAAAGATTTCGACAAAGCTGCCACTTATCCAACAAACCATGTGATGAAAGGCACTAAGGTTATGGAGGGTCATGGCATCTGCCGTGTACTTGCTGTTGGTGACAAGACAGAACAAGGTAAGGTGTTCGAGGCTGTACAGATTGATGACAGCGTGAAGACCCCGCTCAATGAACAGCTCGACGGTTTGAGTGATTGGATTACCAAGGTAAGTTATGGTTTTGCTGCACTTATTGTCATCGGACGTATCATTATGTACTTCGTGACAAATGGAACCGACTGTTTCGGTTCAATGGAGCAGGTCGCTCCGTTCATAGCATACGTTCTTCAAACATTGATGATTGCCGTGACACTTGTGGTTGTGGCAGTGCCGGAGGGCTTGCCAATGGCTGTTACCTTGAGTTTGGCTTACAGCATGCGTCGTATGCTCAAGACCAACAACCTTGTAAGAAAGATGCATGCTTGTGAGACAATGGGAGCAACTACAGTTATATGCACCGACAAGACAGGAACGCTGACGCAGAATCTGATGAGCGTGGATGAGATGAAAATATATGGCGATACGCCGAAGGAGGTTATTAATGAGGGTATTGCCGTAAACTCTACTGCTTCCATTGATTTCTCAGACAAGAGCAAACCGCAGATTCTAGGCAACCCAACGGAAGGGGCACTTCTTCTTTGGTTGAACAATAAGGGTGTAGACTATCGCTCTATACGTGAGAGTGTAAAGACTGTTGCGGAGGTGCCATTCTCTACAGAACGCAAGTATATGGCAACCATAGTAGAGTCTGTAGCCTTGAAGGGCAAGAAGGTGCTTTATGTGAAAGGTGCTCCCGAGATCGTGTTCGGTCTTTGCAAGGAAACATCTGTAAGCAAAGAGAATGTTGAAAAGCAACTGACAGAATATCAGAATCGTGCTATGCGTACGTTGGGCTTCGCCTACCAGGTATTGAACGATGGCGACAAAGCAATAAAAGACAACAAGATAGTTGCAGACAAACTCTGTTTTATCGGAGTTGCTGCCATTGCAGACCCAGTAAGATTGGATGTACCTTCTGCTGTTAAGGAATGCGTGGATGCCGGTATCAGCGTTAAGATTGTAACTGGTGATACTCCTGGAACAGCCAAGGAAATTGCACGTCAGATTGGCCTTTGGAATGATGCGAAGGACACAGAGCGTAACATCATTACAGGTCCAGAGTTTGCGGCATTGTCGGATAAAGAGCTGCAGGAGCGCATCCTTGACTTGAAGATTATCTCTCGTGCACGTCCTATGGACAAGAAACGTCTGGTTGAGACCTTGCAGAAGAAGAACCAGGTGGTTGCCGTAACTGGTGACGGAACCAACGATGCACCTGCTCTGCGTGCTGCTCACGTAGGTCTGTCAATGGGTGACGGCACGAGCGTGGCAAAGGAAGCATCTGATATTACCATTATTGACAACTCGTTCAGCAGTATTGGAAAGGCTGTTATGTGGGGACGTTCGCTTTATCAGAATATCCAGCGTTTCCTCCTGTTCCAATTGACCGTGAACGTGACAGCTTGTTTCCTCGTTCTTTGTGGTGCTTTTATGGGTACAGAGTCTCCTCTTACCGTTACGCAGATGTTGTGGATAAACCTCATCATGGATACCTTCGCAGCTATGGCTCTCGCCTCACTGCCTCCATCAGAGAGTGTCATGAAGGACAAGCCTCGTGACCGCAATGCGTTTATCCTCAACAAGCCAATGCTTCGTGAGATTATCGGAGTGGGTGGTTTCTTCTTCCTGATGCTGCTAGGAATACTTTATATCTTCCAGCATGCAGAGGTGAACCAGCTTACCGATCTGCTTCACCTGCAGTTGGGAGCCAAGGGGCATGTGTCTACATACGAGCTGACATTGCTCTTCACGACTTTCGTAATGACCCACTTCTTCTATCTTTTCAATGCCCGTGCATTTGAGACAGGCAAGAGTGCTTTGCATTTCAAGGGATGTAATGGTTTGCTTACGATTGTGGCAATTATCCTCGTAGGTCAGATTGCAATGGTTGAATTACCAGGTTTGCAGCAGTTCTTCAATGTTGAGGGACTGAAACTTATAGACTGGGTTATAATCATCATTGGATCTTCGTTCGTACTCTGGGTACGCGAAATCTGGCATTTGTTGACAAAGAAATAACATTTCTGATGGAACTGCATAAAGATTTTTGTGTGGTTCCATCTTTAATTTGAAAAACTATGATTGATATAGAAAAACAAAAAGAGCCCAGTGAGGAAGAAATACAAAAATGGGTTAATGAAGTCTATGAATATGCTGTTGATTTATACACGAATCAAAATATGAGTTGGGAAGGAGTTAAGCAGGAATTGATAAATCAAGGACTTAATGTCGAAGATGCAACAACAGTTGTTTCGAACTTGAAACAACAAGAACATAAGGCTAAAATAGATGCTTCAAATAAAGAACTAGGATATGGTGTCTTATGGGCTTTAGGGGGTATAGCACTAACTGCAATCACTAATGGAGCATTTATCTTCTACGGAGCCGTTTTGTGGGGAGGATGGCTTATATTAAAAGGAATATATCATAAAATAGAATAAGAAAATGGGAAAAAGAAAATCAAGCACTGGAATTCCAGGACTTTCGTTCTCTTGGAAAAGGGCTTTAGGTATAACTCAGGCAAAACAAAAAATAGCCCGCCAAACAGGCATTCCTACTACTAAATCTGGTATAGAGAGGAAAATCGGTAAAATGATATTGAAGTCAATATTTGGAAAATAAAATAACCAATTCTATTGACTTATCGCCCCTGCTTGGTTACTTGCGTCTTTTGTTTTGTTGCAATTATCATCTCCAATATGGGAGATGGCACAGTCTACTATAATCTGACTTTTTGCACGAAAAAATCTCTAATGACCAATTTGGGGTTATAAAATTGTGATAGGTATAAAATATCTTATAGATACCTCTGCTATAGTTACATAGAAATAGTTAACAAAGCTTAACCACGGATTTGTATTAAACTACTCGTGTTTCACCCAAAACTACACAAGATTGATTTCTTGCATACAATGGGAACTTTATGGTATCATTTACGTTTAATATTGTAAAGTTTCTTCTGATTTACAGATACTTACAAAATACATACTGGTTCAACCGTGGAATCGTCCTGTTGTCCATTCCACACATCGAGGCTCTAGCACTGCCCATCTAAGTTGAACAGACAACGTCAGAGCCCACGCCGATATGATATACGCAGCCGTAAAGAGACCTCCGTAAACAGATGCATTATACCCATAAGGGTACAATAAGTGCTTACAAGGTCTCCACGGGATAGATGTATTCACACCCCGGGACATCTACCGTTGCTACGTTCAAGACTTAGATTGTTGAATTTGCTAGATTCGATGTGTCTCAAACTTAGCGTTGATAAACGCCTTTATTATGTCCTGGATTATCGTCCCACCCAAAGCCCGCTTCGCACAGATAAGTCTTTCGATTTCACCATGCTCCACACGGCGTGAGCTGTCTCATAATATTTGTACAAGAACTTGTCTTGACTTAATACTGTAATTGAGACATGATAATCCAAACACAAAATTATACAATTTTTCTTAGACTAAAAAATAAATGTTAAACAATTTTATTAATAGTTCTATCTTTTTTGGGAAAAGATGTTGAGGAATGTTAATACAATTATTGCTGTCCGCTAAAACTTCAAGTAGAATTATAAAAACATGCAAAAATGTGCGGTATTTTATAAAATTATCCGTAGAATATTGCCGTATTTTCGTAATTAATTGTATTTTTGCAGCAGTAATGACATTTTATTAGATGTGAGATGGATAATAATATAATTAGTAAAGTGGCAGCACTTGGTGGCACTATCTCCACTACAGATATATCTCATTCGTCAGAGTATAAACGACTGTTGAGAGCTAAAGAGCGTGGCGACTTGATAAAGTTGCGTCATGGCATATATGCCGTTCCCGATACCTTGCTTAATACAATGATAGATGTGGAGCGGATTGTACCTAATGGCATTGTATGTCTATACAATGCGTGGGCTTACCATCAGCTTTCGACAACTGTTCCACCTGCTTTTTGCATTGCCATCGCCAACAAACGGAAAGTAGTTATACCTGATACACTACCGATAGAGTTGTATTATTGGAAGAAAGAGAACTTGGAGTTTGGCATTATGAATGCAGAAATTTCTGGGTATCATGTTCGCGTCACCGACATGGAGCGAAGTGTTTGCGATGCTGTGAAATACAGAAACAAATTGGGGCTGGATGTTTGCGCTGAAGTGATACGTTCCTATCTGAAAAAGCCAAACCGCAATCTCACTCGTTTGCAGGATTATGCCAAACGGCTCAGAGTATTCAACACATTAAAAAATTATCTTGAAATAGCAATGGAATAGTATGGGAAAGAAAAACTACGGCAAGTCTGTAAAGACACGTTTGCTCAATCTAATGAATGAAACAGGTTATAAATATATGTATCTCTTGGCAAGATACTTTAACGAGAGGTTGCTTTACAGAGTATCTGTTAGTCAATACAAGGACAACTTCTTGTTAAAAGGAGGCTCTTTGCTTTATGCCATGAATGGACTTGAGGCACGTCCTACGGTAGATGTTGACTTTATGGCAGATAGAATCAGCCGTGACAGGGATTTCCTTGCGCATGTGTTCCAAGAAATCTTGGACATAGTATGCGATGAGGATGGAGTGTCGTTTGACGTTGACAGCATCAGGTTGGAACCTATCACTGTCGAAAAGAAATATCCAGGCACCCGATTCTACTTTACTGCCCACATGGATACCATTTCTTATAACATGTCTGTTGACATTGGTTTTGGTGATGTTGTTACCCCATATCCCACAACCATTGATTTTCCATTGCTTTTGCCAGACATTCCATCTGTAAACATACAAGCATATTCCTTGGAGACAGTTGTCGCCGAGAAATTCCATACGATGATAGACCGTGATGTACTTAATAGTCGCATGAAAGATTTCTTCGACTGCTATCAACTCTTGACAAAGAGAGACTTGGATGATGAAACATTATACGATGCTATCAAGGCGACTTTCGACAATCGTGGTCTTACGTACAATCCTGAATTACAGTTGTTCACAGAAGATTTTTCAACAGATGTAGCACGCATTACCCGATGGAAAGCTTTCCTGAAAAAGATTCAATGGAAAGAGACACTTGACTTTGAAACTGTAATGGCGGTGATAAGAAAAAGGTTGCAGCCTATGGCAGAAAAATATTGGAAATAATATTAAGACAGAGCCGTGACACAGTTCAGTTTATATTTATAGTCTATGTCCAATAGTTTGCTATTGTAGATGCAGCGATGGCAACATATTGGTACCTCGCCATCTCAGATAATAAAATTGAGAGGTTATTTGTAGCAATCAACACTACAGATTACCTCGAATTACAGAATTGTGCCACTCCAAAGTAAAGATTTCAAATGAATTATTCTTTTGTCTGAATAAGATTCTTTAATTGTTGTAGTTAACAAATAGTTGAGGCAATAGCACCTGTCATTATTTCTGCCAGCCGTTAAACATATACCACATCTTTTCTGCCAAGTGGTTTTTCAATCGCTTGGCATAAATCAAATGATTGTAATACTTTTCATTTAACCAATAAATATTAGCACAAAATGGCAACTTTACATAACTATAAATGTCATAAATGTGGCTTTAGCATTCTATCATCTAAGTAATGATTAAAAAATAACTTGGTACATTTTTGTGTCCTCTCTATAAAGT
>ERZ1026874.867-NODE-867-length-17497-cov-21.886710_pt1 | contig 17497 bp, 14 predicted proteins | sample MGYA00380167_ERZ1026874 | MGnify/ENA primary metagenome ERZ1026874 (study PRJEB33269, sample SAMEA4719803) | human gut metagenome | biome: human-associated habitat; feature: organic feature; material: feces | place: Cameroon | collected 2013-10 ...
AGACGGTGCGATCGTTGGAAGTGCAATCGTTAAGTTGTGTGAGAAATACGGAAAATACCTCTTTTGATAAGGAGCCAGATGTGGTATCATAGATATTAGATTTGTTGCTTGATCTATATGATACGAATCCGAAAGGAGACTACGAATGAAGAATCGAAAACAGCCTTTATTCAAAAGCTTTGGCTATGCCTTTGAAGGAATCTGGACAGGGATTTCAAAAGAGAGGAATATGAAGATTCATTGCCTTGCAGTGATTCTTGTAACAGCAGTTGGAACCTTTGTAGGATTAACACCGATGGAATGGTGTATCTGTCTTCTCCTTTTTGGAATGGTGATCTCACTGGAACTTGTGAATACGGCAGTGGAAGCTGTTGTCGATCTTGTGACAGAAGAGAGAAAGCCACTTGCTAAGATCGCGAAGGATACGGCAGCTGGTGCAGTGCTTTTTACGGCAATCATGGCTGTGATCATAGGGTGTATTATATTTATACCTCATTTCATTACGCTACTGTAATATAAAGAAAAGCAACCAGAAAGGAAAACAAAGAGATGGATGAGAATAAAGTAATTGTCAGTACAGAGATGAAGCAGACATTGGTGAATCTGCGAAATCTCGAAGAGATTTATGTGATCATGTCAGGGGTGACGAAGATGCCGTTTGTCCTCTGTGATGAAGAGACATTTGATGACGAGGTTCTGGTTTATTATCAGGAAGAGTCTGCAAAGGAAAAGGCAAAGACGCTTGCAGAAGATCGTTATCATGTAGGAATTGCCAAAATTGAAAAGAATGCCAGACTTGGATTTTTTACAAACCTGTATACAATGGGCGTGAATGCACTGGCAGTGAATGTTGGTACAGAGGAGGAGATCAGGATTCAGCTGGAACAGCTTGTAGTTCGTAAGAATAAGGAAGAACTGCCTGAAGGAAAGAAACTGATCGAGAATCCGGAGCTTCATCTGACAGCAATGTATCTGATGCAGGAGATGCACCGCAGTATCGGACCGGAGATGCCGGAGAATGTGAAGGAACTTCAGGAAGAGATGATGGCGCATTATAAGAAAGGAACCTTTATCGTAGGAGTTCAGGAAGATAATCAGGTTCCACTTCTGAGACAGCCGGACGGAAGTCTGTATCAGCCGATCTTTACAGATATGATAGAATTTACCAGATTTGCACAGGGCAAGAAGATGAAGACAGCAGCAATCCCGGCGGATAAGATTCTGGAGATACTGATTCCGGATGCAAAGGGAGTTGCAATCAATCCATTTGGTGTGAATGTACGTCTGGATATTACAAAAGCAAATAAGCAAAAGCCAGAAGCGTAAAATGAAGAGAAAATAATTTAAATCAAAAGAAAAACTTTAATTTACTAAAATAATCACTAAGTAACATATTCAACAAAAAAACAGGATAAATATTGTTGAATATTACAGATTGACTGTTGGAAGTGAGTATGGTTATACTATACGTGGTTAAAAGAGAAAAGCGCACGATAGAGTGTTACTGGTAAAGCAGGCATAAACTATCCTTAATAAGTTCACCAGATAAGGTGAACTTGGTTATTGAGGATTAGTTTATGCCTTTTTTGCGCATTATAGTATAGGATAAGTAAGTTGCAGAACTGTGCCAGCACAAGAAACTATGGGATGCGTCAACTCTATAAGAAATGATACTAGGAGGATTACAGATGAAAGACAAGATTTTTGGAGTATTGCAGAGAATCGGAAGAAGTTTTATGCTTCCAATCGCAATTCTTCCGGTAGCAGGACTTCTGCTTGGAGTAGGAAGTTCATTTACAAATGCAACGATGATTGAGACATATCATCTTCAGGCAATTTTAGGCGAGGGGACAATTCTGAATTCCCTGCTCACAATTATGAGCAAAGCGGGAAGTATTATTTTTGATAACCTGCCAATCATTTTTGCTGTCGGTGTAGCAATCGGTATGGCGAAGAAAGAGAAGGAAGTTGCGGCACTTGCGGCAATGATCTCTTTCTTTGTAATGAATGCAACAATGAATGCCATGCTTCTGATCCGTGGAGATCTTCTTGCAGACGGAACGCTTGGAGCCGGAGTTCTGGAAGGAACTGTGACAAGTGTCTGCGGAATCCAGACATTACAGATGGGTGTATTTGGCGGTATTATCGTTGGACTTGGAGTAGCAGCACTTCATAATAAGTTTTACAAAATCCAGCTTCCGAATGCACTGTCATTCTTCAGTGGATCAAGATTTGTTCCGATTATTTCAACATTGACTTATGTGGCTGTCGGAATCGTACTCTATTTTGTATGGCCAACTGTTCAGAATGGAATCTATGCACTCGGCGGACTTGTAACAGGAACAGGCTATATTGGAACATTGATCTTTGGTATTATTAAGAGAGCGTTGATTCCATTTGGACTTCACCATGTATTCTATCTTCCATTCTGGCAGACAGCGGTTGGAGGAACAATGGAAGTTGCGGGACAGTTGGTACAGGGCGGTCAGAACATCTTCTTTGCGCAGCTTGCAGATCCATCCACAGTACATTTCAGTGCGGATGCGACAAGATATTTTTCCGGTGAATTTATCTTCATGATCTTTGGTCTTCCGGGTGCGGCACTTGCAATGTATCAGTGTGCAAAACCGGAGAAGAAGAAACAGGCAGGCGGACTTCTGCTTTCAGCAGCACTTGCATGTATGATGACCGGAATCACAGAGCCACTGGAGTTCTCATTCCTGTTTGTAGCACCGATTCTTTTTGCGGTACAGGTGATCCTTGCCGGATCTGCTTATATGATCGCACATATGTTAAATATTGCAGTAGGACTTACATTTTCTGGTGGATTTATTGATCTGTTCCTTTTCGGTATCCTTCAGGGAAATGCTAAGACAAGCTGGATCAGAATCATCCCGGTTGGAATTATTTATTTCTTCTTATATTATATCATCTTCCGTACTTTGATTCTGAAGCTGAATCTGAAGACACCGGGAAGAGAAGATGATGATGCGGAAACGAAGCTGTATACAAAAGCTGATTATAAAGCAAAAGTAGATGGAAATGATGCAGATTCTGAAAATGAAATGACACCGGAAGATCAGAAGAGCGCACTGATCACAAGAGGACTTGGTGGAAAGAAAAACATTTCTGATGTAGACTGCTGTGCGACAAGACTTCGTTGTACGGTAGTAAAGCCGGAACTGGTAAATGAAGATGTCTTAAGAATGACATCCCCATCCGGAATCGTAAGAAAAGGACAGGGAATCCAGGTAATCTACGGACCGGCTGTTTCTGTGATTAAATCCAATCTGGAAGATTATCTGGAGAAAGCTCCGAATGTGGAATATCTTCCGGAAGAAAACGAAAACAGTGCAGAAGAAACGAATAAATGTGTAGAAACAAAAGATGAAGCGAAGAAAGATGAGAACAAAACTGTTGTAGCCGGAACTGTAAAGAAAGAGCTTTGCTCTCCATTCACAGGAGTGGCAGCACCGATCGAAGAAGCGTGTGACGAAGCATTTGCAGGGAAAATGATGGGAGACGGTTATCTGGTTCGCCCGGAAGAGGGAATGGCTTATGCGCCTGAAGATGCAACGGTATCTTTTATCTTCCCATCAAAACATGCAGTTGGTCTGACTAGTGATGACGGAACCGAATATCTGCTTCACATTGGCGTGGATACTGTAAATCTGGATGGAAAAGGATTCGAAACTTTTGTAAATGACGGAGATCGAGTAAAAAAGGGTGACAAACTGATAGGTTTTGATATAAAATATATCCAAGAGCATGCAAAATCCGATGAATGTATGGTTGTATTTACAAGTCTTCAGGAAGGTGAAGAGATCAGAATGTCTAAGAGCGGAAAAGTAGAGAAGCTTGAGAAGACAGCAGAAATCGTAAGCTTGAATTAAGAGAAAGAAAGAGAGGCTCCGGGGGGATGTATCGAGTCATTAAAGTTCTGAATAATAATGGGATTCTTGTATATCATGTTGAGACAGGGAAGGAGATGATCCTTCTCGGAAACGGTGTGGGATTTGGAAAGAAACCTACAGAACAGATCGAGAAACTTCCCGGAGCCAAAGTATATTCCCTTGTCACAAGAAGAAAGCAGGAGTCTGTTCTGAAAACAGTCAATGGAATCCGCCCGGAGTTTATTGAGGCAACAGGAAAGATCATTGAAGAAGCAGAGAACGTGTTTCAGAAGATCAATCATGAGATGTTGCTTCCGTTGGCAGATCATATTGCGCTTGCAGCGAAGAGAGCGAAGGAGAACCGCCAGCTTCCGAATCCATTTACACCGGATATCCGTGTGTTGTTTGGAGAGGAGTATCAAGTGGCCCTGAAAGGGCGGGAAATCATACAGCAGCTGACAGGATATGAAATCTCAGAGGATGAAGTCGGATTCATTACGCTACATATCCATGCAGGCCTTTCTGATGAGGCAGTATCCCAGACTCTGGATGCGACCAGGATTGTAAATGAAGGGATTGCCATGATTGAACAGGAATTCGATCAGAAGCTGGAGAGCGGATCACTTGGATGTACACGTCTGATGAGTCATATGTATTATATGATTCTGAGAACCCGTAAGGGTGAAGGGACGAATGCAGACTTTAATGATTTCATTTTTCAGAATTACCCAAGGACCGGAGAGGCGGCGAAGAGAGTGTGTGATTATATGTCCAGACAGCTGAAACAGCCGGTCGCAAAAGAAGAAATCGGATTTCTTGCAATCCATATCCAGCGGGTTATCTCGCCGGATACGGTATGACCGTGTGCTCTTGAAATACTGTATACTATGATATATAGTAGTGGATAAGAGCGAAAGGGGAATCCGCAGAATGTATAAGATTCTAATCATAGAAGATGACCTTGTGATGGCAGGGGCAATTAAAAAAGAGATGGAAGCGTGGGGAAATGAAGCACGTTATGTGGAAGATTTTGTAAAGGTTCTTGAGACATTTGCAGAGTATGGTCCACATCTGGTGCTTTTGGATATCACGCTTCCTTTTTATAATGGATACCACTGGTGCGGCGAGATCCGTAAGATATCGAGCGTGCCGGTGATCTTTATCTCTTCAGCAGCGGATAATATGAATATTATCATGGCGATGAATATGGGCGGAGATGACTTTGTGGCAAAACCATTTGACTTAAGTGTACTGACAGCGAAGATTCAGGCTCTGCTGAGAAGAACGTATGATTTGTCAGGAAAAGTGCCGATGCTGGAACATAGAGGAGCAATCCTGAACCTCTATGATACAACAATGACCTATAATGGAGAAAAGATTGAGTTAACAAAGAATGAATTTCGTATCTTACAGACATTGATGGAGAATAAAGGACGCGTGGTCAGCAGAGACACGCTGATGACAAAGCTGTGGGAGACAGACAATTATATCGAAGAGAATACATTGACAGTCAATGTCGGAAGACTTCGGAAAAAGCTGGAAAAAGCGGGAATGGAAGGCTTTATCAAGACGAAGGTCGGCGGTGGATATATCATCGAGAAGGAGTAAAAATGTTTTTACAATATTTGAAAAGAATCCGATTTGTGCTTCTGTGGAGTTTGCTGTGTGCGGGAATCTTTTTTCTGATTTTTGTGTTGGAAGAGATTAATCTGAAGGCAGCGGTTTATCCGACAGTGTTGTGTCTGGCATTTGGATTACTTTTTCTTCTCTGTGGATATTTGCGGTATAAGAAAACCGGGCAGAAGCTGGAACATTTGCTGCAAGGAGAAGGACCTTATGAGGATTCACTTCCGGTGGCACAAGATGGGATTGAGTCAGGATATCAGGAACTGATCAGGAAAGAAGAACAACAGCAAAGAAAAGAACATGCCAGATGGGAGAAGTCCGGTCAGGACATGGAGGACTATTATGCAACCTGGGTGCATCAGATCAAGGCACCGATTGCTGTGATGAATGTATTACTTCAGCAGGAAGATACCGAGACGAATCAGAATCTGAAAGCTGAACTGTTCCGGGTGGAGCAGTATGTGGAGATGGCACTTGGGTATGTGCGTCTTGACAGTGACACGAAGGATCTGGTAATCGCACAGTATCCTTTGGATGAAATTGTAAGAAAATCGATCCGTAAATATGCAGGACAGTTTATTCGAAGGAGAATCCGTCTGATCTATGAAGGGACAGACCAGATTGTGCTGACGGATGAGAAATGGCTTTCGTTTATCATTGAACAGCTGTTGTCCAATGCGGTGAAATATACACTGAAAGGAACTGTGACGATTATTGTCAGTGAAGAAAAGAAATTGACAGTTACAGATACCGGAATGGGGATTGCACCGGAGGATCTGCCGAGAATCTTTGAAAAAGGATATACGGGATATAATGGAAGAATGGAACGGAAATCAACGGGAATCGGTCTGTATCTGAGTCAGATGGCGGCAAAGAAACTTGGGCATCAGATCACGGTTGTGTCGAAGCTGGGGGAAGGTAGCAGTTTTACAATAGATCTGGCAGAGTATCCGTTGAGAACAGAGTAAATCACTAAATCACACAGAGAGAAACAAGTGACAAATTTGTCACATCAGACAGCTGGAATGTCACAGAAATCAATGTCGGCATTCTGGCTGTATTGCTATACTGAGGATGTTGAAAGAAGAGGAGGTCGTAAGAAATGACAGTTTTGGAAGTAGAAAATTTGAAAAAAATATACCGTCCCCGTTTTGGCGGTAATCAGGTACAGGCACTCTCTAAGGTGACATTCTCAGTAGAAGAGGGCGAATATGTAGCAATCATGGGAGAGAGTGGCTCGGGGAAGACAACATTACTGAACATGCTGGCAGCATTGGATAAACCAACTGAAGGGGAAGTTTATCTGGATGGAAAACCGTTATCAGCAATCCGTGAGAAGGATCTGTCCAAGTTCAGGAGAGATCATCTTGGGTTTGTATTTCAGGATTTTAATCTTTTGGATACATTTAATCTAAAGGACAATATCTTACTGCCATTGGTACTGCAGGGAGTTGATTACAGGAAAATGAATGTCAGGATGATGCCAATCGTGAAAGAACTTGGAATTGCAGGACTTTTGGAGAAGTATCCCTATGAGGTGTCAGGAGGACAGAAGCAGCGTGCAGCAGTGGCGAGAGCGCTGATCACAGATCCGAGACTGATCCTGGCGGATGAGCCGACCGGGGCACTCGATTCGAAATCAACGGATGAATTGCTCGGGGTATTTGAGCGGATCAATCAATCGGGACAGACGATCCTTATGGTAACACATTCTGTCAAAGCAGCGAGCAAGGCCGGGAGAGTGTTATTTATTAAAGACGGAGAAGTTTTTCACCAGGTATATAAAGGCGAACAGACAGATGAACAGTTCTATCAGAATATCTCAGCGACACTTACAATGCTTGCGACAGGTGGTGAGAGACAATGAAAAGTGGACTTTATCTGAAACTTTCCGTTAATGGAATTAAGAAAAATAAGAAGCTGTATCTTCCTTATCTGATCACTTGTATCTGTATGGTTATGATGTTCTATCTGATCGATTATCTTGCAGTGAGTCCGCAGTTTGCCAAGATCAAAGGTGGGGATACTATGCAGATGATCCTTGGATTTGGTTCTGGTGTGATCTCAATCTTTTCTCTGATCCTTCTGTATTACACAAATTCATTTCTGATCCGCAGACGACAGAGAGAGTTTGGGTTGTATCACATCCTTGGAATGGGAAAAATTGACCTTGTAAAAATCATGGTTCTTGAGAATCTGATCATCAGTGTTCTGACGATTGCAGGAGGAATCGTGGGAGGAATCCTGTTCTCTAAATTAGGGGAACTCTTGGCAGCGAAGATACTTGGAAGTAATGCCGGACTTTCTATGAAAATCAGTGTTCCGGCACTTGTGGCTACGGCACTGTTATTCCTGGCCATTTTTGCATTGATCATGCTTCGGATGATCGTGTCCGTCTATCGGTTAAAACCTGTAGAACTTTTAAAAAGTGAAAATACAGGAGAGAAACCTCCGAAGGCAAACTGGATCTTTGCAGTACTCGGGCTGCTTCTGCTTGGTGTGGCTTATTATTTATCCCTGACAATCAAAGATCCGCTTGTAGCGATGATCTGGTTTATGGTTGCCGTCGTGCTGGTAATCCTTGCAACGTATCTGTTATTTATTGCCGGCTCGGTCACATTTTGTAAAATAATGCAGAAAAAGAAAGGATATTATTATAAAACAAATCATTTTATTTCACTTTCATCCATGATTTACCGTATGAAACGAAATGGGGCAGGATTAGCGTCTATTTGTATTCTGTCCACAATGGTTCTGGTTATGGTATCTTCTACAACCAGCCTGTATCTGAGTATGGAACATGGCTTGAATCTTCGATATCCGAAATCTGTCCAGATTGAGATGTACACGAAACCGGAGCAGACGGAAGAAATGAAAGAGAATCAGAATGGACAGATTATAGAGCTTGTACAGAAGGTTTTGAAAGAACATAACCAGACCGCGGAGAATCCGGAGAATTACCGGATGCTTACAGTCAGTGGAATTGTTTCAAAAAATGAAATCTATTTTAATCCGGAGAATGCTCCGGGAGTCAATGGAGTGAATACATTTGATCATTTAAAAATGATCTATGTCCTACCGCTGGAAGCGTATAATCGGATCATGGGGACGAATCTGGAGCTTGCTCCCGGGGAAACGTATCTGTATGCGAAAGATTCCGATTTCCCCTATGATCAGATCACGGTGGAGAATTCCGGGACATGGAGGATTAAAGGACATTTGGATAAAATGATTTCAAATGGAAATAATATGGCAAATATGAACAGCAGCTTCTATCTGGTGGTTTCCGGACTGGAAGATATAAAAGCTTTGGAAGAAGGAAATGTTTCCGTTTACGGTGCCAATGCTTCTTATGAGAAATGGTACTACAATTTTGATCTGTCCTGTGGAGATGAAGAGCAGATCCAGATTCAAAACGAGATTGACAAGAAAATCAATGCATTGGCTGAACAGGAATCAGAGGAATCAGATACCCTATTTTTTGGAGCTTCTACAGACAGCAGAGCCGCATCAAGAGCTGATTACCAGGCTTTGTACGGCGGTCTGTTCTTCCTTGGAATCCTTCTTGGAGTCGTATTCATTCTTGGAATGGTGCTGATCATTTATTATAAACAGATTACAGAAGGCTATGAGGATCAGGACAGATTCCAGATTCTGATGAAAGTGGGGATGACACAGAAAGAAGTGCGTCAGACGATCAATTCTCAGGTAATGACAGTATTCTTCCTGCCTCTTGTGGCTGCCGGAATTCATACGGCATTTGCATTTCCAATGATAGAAAAAATGGTGCATCTGCTTGCTTTTTCTGACAGAAAATTCCTGATTCTGGTGACAGTGTGCTCCTATTTAGTATTTGCATTATTCTATATCATTGTCTACATGGTGACTTCGAAACAGTATTACAAAATTGTTAGCGGAAAACAGGAAGAAAGTCTTTTTTCTTAATTCAAAGAGTGATAGAATAGAATTATCAGAAAAAGGAGGACTTGCTTATGATGGATCACACAATTATTACAATTGGAAGACAGTTCGGAAGTGGCGGTCATGAAGTAGGAAACAGACTGGCAGAGAGACTGAACATTCCTCTTTACGATCACAATCTGATTCGAATGGCAGCAAGAGATCTTGGAATTTCGAACGAAGATGCTGGAAGAGTAGATGAGACGAGACTTGGAAATGTGTTATCAAGCTATTATATTGGAATGGGTGATTATACTACATTTATGCTCAGTCCGGAAGTGGAGAAACCGTTAAGTGATCAACTTTTTGACGCACAGTCAGCAATCATCCGCAAGCTGGCGGAACGCGGACCGGGAATCTTTGTGGGACGCTGCGCAGATTATGTTCTTGGGGATTATTCAAATGTTGTGAATACATTTATCTATGCTTATAAGGATGATAGAATCAATCGAATCATGGATATCTATAAGCTTTCCGAAAAAGAGGCTGTAGATAAGATTAAGAAGATTGACAGAGAGAGACGCCTGTATTATGAAGGTAGAACAGACCGTAAGTGGGGAAGTATTGATGCGAATGCAATCCTGCTGAATACAAGTCTTCTTGGAATTGATGGTGCGGTAGATGCACTTGAGGCGATTTATCATAAGTGGGAAAACAGATAACAAAATAAGCAGAAAAAATGAAATAATTAACAAAAAGTAAGAGGGTGTCGTTTAGTGCGACACCCTCTTTGCTACGTCTTTATTCTGGAATCTGTATTTATTTCATCATGCCGGCAAGAATCTGATTGACTTCTTTACCATCAGCTTTGCCTTTTACTTTCGGCATGAGTTCTTTCATGATCTTACCTTTATCCTTTGCTGTAGGAGCATCGATACCAAGATCCGCAAGAACGGATGTGATCACTGCTTTGATCTCATCTTCGCTCATCATCTTTGGTGCATATTCTTCAAGAACAGCAAGACGCTTCTGAGCCTCTTCAATCAGATCTGTACGATCTTCAGGTGTCATATCAATTGTTTCCTTTAACTGTTTGATTTCTTTTAAGATTACCTGTCCTTCTTCCTCTTCTGTCAGGTCGGCACGTTTGTCGATAGCTTTATTCTTCAGAGAGGAGAGCAGAAAGGAAAGTGCGGCTTTTCGTTCTTTGTCTCCTGCCTTCATTGCAGCGACCATAGCGCTTCTGATTTCATCAATTTTGCTCATTTTAGAGTCCTCCTTATAATTTAATATGCTTGAAATAGTTACAATTATTGAAAAGAGCGGATTGCTCTTGATTCATAAGATAAATTTTAGCAGATGGTGGTTTATATTGCAAGAGTGCACTCTGTTTTGTGAAAATATATGAAAGAAATGCATGAAAAGTATAAAAAATCAGAAAATTTACGAAAAGTAAAAAAATAGGTTGACAACATTGGACTGGGGGAGTAAACTACGTGACATAAAAGCAAAGGCGCTTTGAGAAACAGATCTCAGAGTGCCTTTTTCTTTTAATAAAATATGGTACCTATAGATTTGCCGCGAACAGCAGCAAGTCTCAATGACACAAAGGCGTGTCTTACAGAAAGAACCGATTCAGGGGGATGGTTCAACGAAACTGTAAGATACGTCTTTTTAGTTTCAAGGTATGAGGAGGAAGTAGTATGACACAAGAAATTATTACTCAGATTACAGACACAGTCGGAACAGAAGTGTTCGGCATCTGGTTCCTGATCGGAGCTGCATTTGTATTCTTTATGCAGGCAGGATTCGCTATGGTAGAGACAGGATTCACCAGAGCAAAGAATGCCGGTAACATTATCATGAAGAATCTGATGGATTTTTGTATTGGAACAATCGTGTTTATTTTCCTTGGATTTGGATTGTTACTCGGGGAAGATGCACTTGGAGGACTGGTAGGAGTTCCAACACTTGGAATCTTTACAGATTATGCAAACTTTGACTGGTCTAATTTTGTATTCAACTTGGTTTTCTGTGCGACAGCAGCAACAATCGTATCAGGAGCTATGGCAGAAAGAACAAAGTTTCTTTCCTATTGTATTTATTCCGCAATGATCTCCGCAGTTGTGTATCCGATCGAAGCACACTGGATCTGGGGAGGCGGATGGCTTTCACAGCTTGGCTTCCATGATTTTGCAGGATCTTGTGCAATCCACATGGTAGGTGGAGTAACAGCATTTATCGGAGCTGCAATGGAAGGAGCTAGAATTGGTAAATTCTCAAGAGATAAGAATGGAAAAGTAACAAAAGTCCACGCATTTCCAGGACATAACCTCGTAATAGGTGCTCTTGGATGTTTCATCCTCTGGTTTGGATGGTATGGATTCAACGGTGCGGCAGCAACAACAGGCCCACAGCTTGCATCTATCTTTATGACAACAACAATCGCACCGGCAACAGCAACCGTTGTATGTATGATCTTCACATGGCTTCGTTATGGAAAACCAGATGTGTCTATGTGTCTGAATGCATCCCTCGCAGGCCTGGTAGCAATCACAGCACCTTGTGATGTGACAGATGGATTAGGAGCACTGATCATTGGAGCAGTTGCAGGAGTTCTCGTAGTATTTGGCGTTTGGTTCTGTGATAATGTAGTGCATGTAGATGACCCGGTTGGTGCCGTAGCAGTTCATTGTTGTAATGGTATCTGGGGAACAATTGCAGTTGGTCTTTTTGCAACAACAAATGCGCCGGAAAGCACACTGAAAGGTCTGTTCTACGGCGGTGGATTCGGACTTCTTGGAACACAGCTTCTTGGTGTAGTAACAGTTCTTGCTTGGACAGTTGTAACAATGACAATTATCTTCAAAGTAATCGATAGGACAATTGGACTTCGTGTTTCAGAGGAAGAAGAGATTGTTGGTCTGGATTCCAAGGAGCATGGTCTTGCATCAGCATATGCAGGATTCAGCATCATGGATATTACAGAAGGTGCAATGAATGAAAATGAAAACACAGATCTTGGTGTAGCAGATTATGACGCAGCATCTTCAATCCAGAGAGCAGCAGCTGTACCTGTAGCCGGACCGGTAGATGCAGATACGGGAATGCATAAAGTAGTTATTATCGCAAAGCTTTCCAAGTATGATAGGCTGAAATCAGCGTTGAACAATCTTGGTGTTACAGGAATGACAGTGACTCAGGTTATGGGATGCGGTATCCAGAAAGGTGCCGGCGAGAAATACCGTGGAGTTGAGATGGACGTTACTGTTCTGCCAAAGGTAAAAGTAGAAGTTATCGTTGGAAATATTCCGGTTGAGAAAGTCATCGAAACAGCATCCAAGACACTGTATACAGGACATGTCGGTGATGGTAAGATCTTTGTATACAACGTGCAGAAAGTAGTAAAAGTACGTACAGGAGAAGAAGATCTCGAAGCATTGAAAGATGTAGAATAATACTTGAGTAAAAAAATAATCTCCCAAAAGCAGTAACGACTGTTTTTCCGGAGATTATTTTTTATGATTATTGAACGATTTTTTGAATAAATTTTTTTATAAATAAGATTGAAATCTTATATACTACTATATTTAATAAGAAGTAACAGCGTAAAAAGCAACACAGGATGGTAAAAATGACCTAAAAATTTTTTAGATTATCATATAATTTGAAAAGAAAAATGTGGAAAAAATACTATTTTATGTAAAGAGAGTTAAATAAATATAAAATTTTTCTTTAAAAACCTAAAAAAATGTGATATAGTGTAATACAAACATATGATATTGAAATTCAGGAGGGAAAATTAAGAATGAACAATTATATGTATCTGGTTCCAGTTGCAGCTGTCATTGCTCTTCTTTTTGCAGCGTATCTTGCAGCAAAGGTTAGCAGACAGGATGCCGGAACAGAAAGAATGAAGGAAATTGCCGGTGCAATCGCAGATGGTGCACGTGCTTTCCTGACAGCAGAGTACAAGATCCTTATTGTATTCGTAGTAGTACTTTTCGTACTGATTGGATTAGGAGTAGGTAACTGGGTAACAGCAGTTTGCTTCGTAGTAGGTGCTCTGTTCTCAACAATCGCAGGTTACTGCGGAATGACAGTTGCTACTAAGGCAAATGTCAGAACAGCTAACGCAGCTAAAGAGAGCGGAATGAACAAAGCTCTTTCCATCGCATTTTCAGGTGGTGCCGTTATGGGTATGTGTGTTGCTGGACTTGGTGCACTTGGTGTCAGCCTTGTGTACATCGTAACTAAGAATGTAGATGTATTATTCGGATTCAGCCTTGGTGCTTCTTCCATCGCATTGTTTGCACGTGTTGGTGGTGGTATCTATACAAAGGCAGCAGACGTTGGAGCTGACCTTGTAGGTAAAGTAGAAGCAGGTATCCCGGAAGATGACCCGCGTAACCCGGCTGTTATCGCTGACAACGTTGGAGATAACGTAGGTGACGTAGCAGGTATGGGAGCTGACCTTTTCGAGTCTTACTGTGGATCTCTGATCTCAGCACTGACACTTGGTGTTGCAGTAAGCGAAGTTTCAGGAGTATTATTCCCACTTGCAATCGCAGGATGCGGACTGATCGCTTCTATCCTTGGAACATTCTTCGTAAGAGGCGGAGAGAACACAAATCCTCAGAAAGCTCTTACAAAAGGAAGCTATGCTTCTTCAGCAATCGTAATCATTGCTTCTTTAGCACTTAGCTGGGTGCTTTTCGGAAACATGAACGCAGCAATCGCAGTTATCGCTGGTCTGGTTGTTGGTGTTATCATTGGTAACATCACAGAGTACTACACATCAGCAGATTACAAACCGGTTAAAGGAATCGGAGAGCAGTCTGAGACAGGTGCAGCTACAACAATCATCAGTGGTCTTGCAGTTGGTATGAAATCAACAGCTATCCCGCTGCTTCTGATCTGTGTTGGTATTTTTGTTTCTTATAATGTATTTGGTCTGTACGGAATTGCTCTTGCAGCAGTTGGTATGCTTTCTACAACAGGAATCACTGTTGCAGTTGATGCATATGGTCCGATCGCAGACAACGCTGGTGGTATCGCAGAGATGTCCGGTCTTGACGAGTCCGTTCGTGACATCACAGACAAGCTTGACTCTGTAGGTAATACAACAGCAGCTATGGGTAAAGGATTTGCTATCGGTTCTGCAGCACTTACAGCTCTTGCGCTGTTTGTATCTTATGCAGAGACAGTAGGTCTGAAATCCATCAACCTTCTTGACTACAAAGTAATCATCGGTATCTTTATCGGTGGTATGCTTACATTCCTCTTCTCAGCATTCACTATGGAGTCTGTATCTAAGGCTGCATACTCAATGATCGAGGAAGTTAGACGTCAGTTCCGTGAGAAACCGGGCATCATGAAAGGTGAAGAGAAACCTGACTACAAGTCATGCGTTGCTATTTCTACAACAGCAGCACTTCACGAGATGCTTCTTCCAGGTCTGATGGCAGTTATCGTTCCTGTAGTAGTAGGTGTTCTTCTTGGAGTTGACGCTCTTGGCGGACTTCTTTCAGGATCCCTCGTAACAGGAGTTCTTATGGCTATCTTCATGTCAAATGCAGGTGGTGCATGGGATAACGCTAAGAAGTATATCGAAGAAGGAAACCACGGCGGAAAAGGTAGTGAGGCTCATAAGGCAGCCGTTGTTGGAGATACTGTAGGAGATCCGTTCAAGGATACATCAGGTCCATCCATCAACATCCTGATCAAACTTATGACAGTAGTATCACTTGTATTCGCTCCACTGTTCCTTTCTATCGGAGGACTTCTGTAATACTTTTGTAATCCATATATGGATGACATTAAGAATATAAGTTGAAAGAAAACGTTCTCCGGGGATTTCCCCGGGGACGTTTTCTTTTTTTTGCGGTGCTTTTTCTGGCGGAGAGAATCTGCAAACAGAAAAAATAGGAATGTGGATTCTTTGTTATATAACCATAAAACTGGCTTGCATAAATAAATCAAAACTGGATATATCTAACAGACCAGAGTACTGATATAATAAGGCGGTATGTTGGGGAAATTCATTTACAAGTCTAACATTGGCTGTCAGGTCATGGCTTCAACATAAGAGATAACAAACAGGAGATTTACAAGATATGAAAAACGCAAACATCAGCACAAAGAAAATCGTAATGACTGCATTTTTTGCAGCTATTATTTATTTAGGAATCCAGTCTTTCCGTATTCCGCTTCCGGCAGCTGTCGGAACACCATTTCTGCATTTCGGACACATTTTCGTAATGCTTGCAGTATTAATGCTTGGACCTAAGCTTTCAACTGTGGCAGGAGTTCTCGGACTTCTCGTCTTTGATGTATTGAACGGTTATATTCAGGCAATCCCGAATGTATTCGTCAGCACAATTATCAAATGTCTTCTTGTGGGCATGATCTTTCAGTTTCTGAAGAAAAAAGCTCAGGGAGATGCGAAGAAGGAATATGGTTATGCAGTCCTCTGTGCGGCTATCTACGGCATTACGAACATTATCGTAGACTTTATCTGGTCAACAGTTGAACTGGTTGTTCTTGGAAGTTCCTGGAGTGCAGCGTTGGCAGCAGAGATCACATCTATCCCGGCTACGATCATCAATGCCGGATTCACAGTAGTAGGAATTGCGATTCTGTATGTTCCGGTGAAGAAGGCTTACAAGAGAATCCTTGGAGCATAAGAAATCAATAAGTTAGGAAGTCAATGTCATAGCACATATGCCTGATAATCATAAAGGAGAATTGTTAAGTTGGATATTGCAAAGATACAGAAATTATTGCAGGAAGCAAAACTAGACGGATGGTTATTTACAGATTTTCAGGGACATGATTATATTACAAAAGAGTTTCTTGAGCTTGGAAATCGTTTCTGCACAAGAAGGATGTTCTATCTGATTCCGGCGCAGGGCGAACCGGTGAAGGTGCTCTCAGCGATTGAACCACTTCTTCTCGAACATCTACCGGGAAAGAAAATATTATATCAAGGGATCGAAGGACAGAAGAAAGTGCTGTCAGAATTATTGAAGCCGGGCATGAAGATTGCCTGCCAGTACTCTCCGGGCGGAAATGTCCCGACGATCAGCTCTATGGATGCCGGCCTGATCGAGTATCTTAGAACTTACGGAATCAAGCCGGTTACAAGTGCAGATCTGATGCAGCACTTCGGTGCAGTACTAACGGAACATCAGATTGAGACACACCGACAGGCTGGAGTTATCATACATAAGATTCTTACTGATACATTTTCTTGGATCAGAGAGAAGATAGATGCAGGTAATTATATTGATGAGTATGCGATGCTTCAGCAGATGCAGGAACTGATAGGGCAGGAGAATATCTATATGGATTCTCCGCCGTTTTTCGGAGTTGATGAGCATGCCTGTGATCCGGGATATGAACCGAAAGAAAATGGTTCTAAGCAGATTCGTGAAGGCAGCAGATTGATCATAGATATTGCCGGACGTCTTCCGGAAGAGGATGCGGTATATTATGATGTATCCTGGTGCATGAATGTCGGAGAAAAGATTGATCCGGAGTACAAAAAATGGTTTCAGATTGTATATGATGCGCGTAAAGAGGCAAGACAGTTTATTCAGGCAAGATTAGATGCAGGAGAAACAGTCAGAGGATATGAAGTGGATCGAAGGCTGAGAGAACGGTTCGAACAGCTTGGATGCGCCCAGTATCTGATGCACCGGACAGGACATAATATCGGTCACAGATGTCATGGAATCGGAGCAAATTTGGATGATTATGAGACACATGATGACCGCTGTCTGCTTCCGGGGACGATGTTTTCCATAGAGCCGGGACTGTATACAGAGAAGTATGGTGTAAGACTGGAATATGATGTTCATATTACTTCGGAGAGAGAAACGAAAGTGTACGGACCGGTGCAGGATGAGATTCTTGTGATTTGATCAAGGGCGAAACGAATATAGTTTCAAACTATGACAAATGCATAAATTTACATATTTTTCAAAATAAGCATGGAATGATAAGATGATTGCAGATAAAACGTTACTGTTCACACGATGTGCGACCAGCAACGCATCTCGCCATTTTAAATCGCC
>ERZ1026874.872-NODE-872-length-17465-cov-40.929294_pt1 | contig 17465 bp, 5 predicted proteins | sample MGYA00380167_ERZ1026874 | MGnify/ENA primary metagenome ERZ1026874 (study PRJEB33269, sample SAMEA4719803) | human gut metagenome | biome: human-associated habitat; feature: organic feature; material: feces | place: Cameroon | collected 2013-10 ...
TTCTGACTATTTATCAGATTGTACATTTCCTTTTCTGTCATAATTCTATTTTCTTATTTATATTCTATTGATTTCTAACTACAATAATAAGCGCAAAGATAATGCCAATTATTGAAACGAGCGATTATCTCTGCGCTTTATTAACATTTATTCCGTTATTTTACGGCATTCATTCCTTTATTTAAGGGCAATCTTCTTTACGGCTATCTGTTTTCCGCCTCGCGTTACCTCTACGGCTACAGTTCCATTTACTGGTGAACGAAGCTGTTCTGTATCAGATTTCGCCTGTTTCTGAAGTGCCAGGACACCTGATGTTCCGTATATTCTGATAATATCGTTCTGTTTCAGACTCTTTACCAGAATATGATAGTTGCCGCTAGGAATGATGGTGATGTCTGAATTCATGTCAGTTTCCTTGCGGTTGAAGCTGATATTGAAGCGGTTATTTATCTCGCCTGCTTGGGCTGCATAGAACGTATAACTGCCATCCTTCAGGTCTACCGCCTTACCGGTTTCCTTGTCCTTCAGCCATACGATTTCATATTCGCTGGCATCGCAATCCTCAGGGATGCTGATGGTGTATTCACCCGTCTCCGGCAGACTGACTCCGATGCTCTGTTCTGCATCAATGCTGATTGCAGAGAGGAGCGAGTAGCGTCCGCCATTGCGGGACGCATAGATCTGAGCATTCTGGCTAGCCATCCATTTCACGCCGTCGCTTCCCATGTCGAAGTCAGATTTCGCTTCCTGTGCCGGAACTGCGTTCAACTGGAGTTGGTCATCTACAGGAGTGTCGTTGCTGGCTCTGCTTGTTCTGCTGTTCTGGGTGATAGCGATGTCGAGAGCTCGGGTTGCTTGATAGGCTGTTGTTGCCTTTGCTTCCGAATGTCCTACTATCACGCTTTCTGAATTATCCAGAGTGGCAGTCTGCGTAAACACGGCATCCATTGCCGGGATGTAGCCATCCGTTGAATTACCCGTGTTAGAATCATAGGTGTTGATAGCCTTGTAGCTACCGTTTTCTTCGCATTGGTAGATGACTCTGCCATATTCCATATCGCTATAGTTCATGGCGCAGAGATAAGGCGAACCGAAGAGATTCCAGCCCATGTTCTCCTTGTGGGTGAACTTCGTGCCGCTACCATCGTTGCTGGACCACGGCTGCTGGTTGTTGTTCTGTACCAGGGTAATCTGCCCTAACTGACTACCGTTCTCTTTGTAACTGTTTCCATAGAAACGGACGGTCTTGGCATCTTTTGCATCCATTCTGAAACCTGCGGTAAAGTTTCGCTGGTTGTCTACGCCCTTTACCCATGCTTTACTCTCTTCGCTAGGTTCGAACTTAAAGTCGTACTTGGCACGAGTAGCTGCATTATAGTAGTAGGCGATTACACTACCATCAGCAGGTTTATCAGTTCCCGATACCTCCATATTGGTAGCCTTGAAAGGCATGGAGAAGAAGTTGGTGCCTGCCTTCAACTTTCTTTCCACAGCAAAGTTGGTGAGGTTTACATAACTGTTGTTGCCTCTTAAACCAGCGTGGTGCTTCAAGAGCAGGAAGCCCGGGCTGAACGGATTCGTCTCAGGATAGAAGTCTTTGTCGAGTTTCAGCTCCTTGTCTACTTCAATGACATAGACCACAGATTTACCATGCGGATAATCGACCTTATTCGCTTCGGTATCGTTTGTTAGATACCAAGTCTCGAAACAGCCGTTATCAACCTTGCCTCTGATGCGTAGGTTGCCGGCAAGGTCATGGTTGTGCATAACCTGAGTGATGCAAGCCTTTGTCGGATTTCCGTCTACGTTGGCATCGTGTTGGTTGATGTTGGCATCGTCTGTCTCGTTAAGCTGGTACTTCCAATAGGCATCTTTCACATATTTATTATAAGTGGTTACAGATGATCTGTTGGCAGCACTACCCTCTGTTGATGGTAATTCGCCGGAAGCAGTCACATTGACGGTCTTCACATTCTCCACGGTTCCTAAAGCCAGACTGTTGTAGAGCAATCCACTTGCATCGCCTGTTACCTTTGCATTTGCATCAAGGAGAGAGGTCGAGAGCACGCTGTTTCCTTGGAGGCTGACGTTGCCCGAAACCTTGAAACCATCCACCAGACACATTCTTGCATCAGTAGTTCCGCTGTTGAGTGTCAGTCCATTGATGGCAGATTGACTGGCAGATTCAATGATTCCTTTTCTCTGAGTAAGGAGATCCTGCACGATATATTCTGTACCCGTAGCAGAACTGTTTTCGTTGTGCATCGAACCGAACATCTTGACGCCTGGCATGCTGATGTTCACGTTATCAGCCTTCAGATTTCTATCTACGAAGACGTAGCCATATTTACCTTCATTCTTGTTGGCATAAAGTTCAGCCAGGTTGATGGCGCCTTGCAGGTCGTTGGTTGGACTTTCCCAGCTTTCACCTGTTCCTGCAACAGCAGAACTTTCTTTTACATAGATAATCTGAATCATCTTCGTGTCGCACTCGTATGCACCGATATCTATGTTGTCGCCAATCAGTCGGGCAGTATTACCTAAGTCCTTTTCTGAGGCAAACATCTTAGCGTAGTCATATTCTGTATTGCTTTTATCTTTATATATTTTTGCTAAGCCTACATTTTGCTGATATTTCTCGTTGCTTCCTTGGTCGAGTAACTTGAAGCTTGGTCGAATTCTATAGTCGCCGTTATTTGGATCAACGAAGTTCGGACCATTTAGCACATCATCATTCTTGACAGAATTATCTATCACGACATTTTTGTTATCTGTTTTCAAATTTGGATATTTATTCTTCCATGCTACAGAATTATAGACACTTTGGGTTCCACTAACCGCTGTGTCTTGATTGCAGACAAACGTGGCGTTTGTTATGTCTACTTTTTGGGAACCGTACATAGTAAGACCATTTCCGTTTCCATCTGCAAACAGTACATTCCACATGTTTATGCCACATTCTTTTCGGTTGTTTACCACCATTCCGGTTCCGTTATTCTTTCTAAAGGCACAATGATGGAGGTTCATTTCTTTTCCCGTTCCGACTTGAACCTCATTAACCATCGCATTTACTCCCACACCGCTCTGGTTCTGGAATGTGAAACCGGAAATCGTTACCGGCTTACCATTCGTTACGATATTGAGCAGGTTCTTGGTTTCGCCCGCCTTGGCAGGGTTCTCAATGAGCACCGAAGGCTTGCTGAAGTCTTGCACCTCTGTACCGTCTGCATTTTTCGAGCCCGTACAACCACCTACAAGTTCTATCGATTCTATTAACTTAGCCTTCTCAGCTTTGTTTACAATGAGAGAAAAGGCATCGCCGCTAGAGTAGGTTGGCGAATAATAAGTGCCTCCACGTACAAACACCTTTCTCTTGCTGTTGGTTGTAGAACCTGTTGTGGTGCTACCTGTAGGGTTAGCCATGGCAATGATGGCACCACGAAGGTCGGTGCTTTGGTTATCCCAACTGCTACCATCGCCATTTCCTTTCTCTTCCGTTCCGATATAAACATTTTCGAAGTCTGTAAACGTGAATACATACTGGAATTCATACATGCCGATATCGATAGGCTTTTCGGCTACATTACCATTCTCGTCTTTCGGACCTACGTATCTGTTGTATGTACCGCTGGCAGGACGGATGTACTCAGATGGATAACCATAATTCTCAAGGCGAGAATTGTGCATAGTCCACCATTCCAGATATTTACCAGTCTCGTTTGCATCGTTTGCATCTTTGCTTCCATCACCTGCATCTGTAAGCACAGAGATAGCCTGCGGATTCCACTTGGCATCCGGTGTATAACCTTCGTAACCCTTTGTGGTTGTAGGCGCTGTGAAGCGTGGACCATCCGATGCGATGTTCTCCTTGTTCAGCTTGATGTTACCATCCTTTGCAGTAGAAGCTGGTAATGCATCCCAGGCGCAGTTGCGCATGTGCTCTCTCTTGAGGAGAACTTTGTCACCCTCAGTTACTGTTGATTCATTACCCCAAATGGCGGTATTATATAATATAGGTGTAATCGTACCGCTTTTCACCTCGTTCTCCACATGGATAGCTCCGTCTTGCATTGCCTTGTTGTTCACGATGAGGCTGTTTACGATGTAGGCATCCTGATAGCCCGCAGTCATGCTGCCAGCATCATTAGCTCTACGGATGTAGATGGCTCCACCTTGCGAACTTTCTGTTCCCGTATATTTGCCATAGGTCACATCGTTGTTGGCTAAGAGTGAGTTGACGATATGCAGGTTTCCATTATCCGATTTTGTGAGATAGAGATAGATGGCTCCACCCTTACCTGGTTCGGTGACTTCATCCTTACTTGCCTTTTCTGATACGTTACTGTTGCCGCTGATTGTACTGCCGATGATGTCCAGACTTGCATTGTTGGCATAGATAGCTCCGCCATGCAGTCCGGAGTTCTTCATCAGTCGGCAACGGTTCAATGTATAGTTCACGCGGTTGGTGTAGATACCGCCTCCACGACCAATCTCGGCAATTTTATTTTCTCCTTCTATTGACTTCAGCTCTGTCATGGTTTCGCCATTCATAATGGTAATACCATCTAATACAACTTCGTTGTTCTGAGAAGACGAAGTTTCTGTAGATTCCGCATTACTGTAAACCACATGATAAACATTACGCTCCTTTTCCGATGCCTTGATATCACCGGAAAGAATTGTAGGATTCTGGAACTCCCATGGCTCTATCAGACCGTTCTTGTTGTTGTCGGTCATGTTGGAGTTGCGATCTGCCAAAATCTCTTTGATGTCTCCATCTGGAACCAAAGTCTTGCCTCCAAAGCTTGTTAGCTCTTCTCCTGTTTTATTTTCTGTATGTGGAACAACAGGAGTTGAAGAATACAGATCGCTTGCAGAGAAACTGCCGAAGATATCTACGTTCACAGGGATGGTGAAGCTCTGCAAGCGACGGTCTATCGTGTTCTGCTCTGGCGAAAGATCTTTATTCTGTCGCATCTTGCTCGGTTTGTAGGTTCCACCTGTCATCAGAATCTCGAAGCGAGTAGATTCATCAGCAACTCCCTCTGTTCTTGCCTCATTGATATAGTCGAGGGCTGCTTCGAGACTGTTGAAAGGAGTCAGGAAGGAGCGGCCATAATACTTTTCCTTCTCTTCTTCCGTTACAATCTCGCCACCTGTCTGAGAAACAAACAGGCGCGTCAGAAGCTTGGACTTGTCAAACGCTGGCAGGTCAGATGCGTATGCACCAACTGTCTGTTGTTTGTTCATGGTTCTTTCCTTGCCGGTAATGTCATAGCTGCTGATACCATAACTCTTCCATGCATTAAAGTATGCTTTCTCAACTCCGTTGCCAATCAATGGAGAATAGGCACGAGGTTTGAAGATTTTGTTGTCGTTGAAGTAACTGTCCAGGTCGCTGGTCATCTCCGTGTTCATTCTGTTGGCTGGCAACGCCATCTTCTCTACGAAACAATAGTTGTATGGGTAGAATTCTTCCGTATATGCCCCCTGACCCTGTGCTTGCAGATAGTCGAATGCCTTATAGTTCACATCACCGCTGATGTTGTTGTCGGTCTGTGCCGTATTTCCCCATATCACGGAGTTACCGCCAATCAGGGAGTTCTCTTCCTGGTAGATTCCGCCACCGATGGTTGCCTCGTTTTTGGCGATGGTACATGAGATGACGTAGGCATGGTAGTTCTTAGTGTCTTCGTTCTGGTCGTTGAAACGAAGTGCATAGATGGCACCACCTTTCTGTGCCTTGTTTCTTACGATGACACTACCGCTTACGATGCTACCCTTCAGCAGCATGAGAGCACCGCCCTGGGTTGCCTGGCAGTCGGAAATCTCACAGTTGCGGACATGTGCCTTCCTTGGCACAATGGCTGCACCACCCATACTCTTGAAGCCCGACTTGTCGCTAGCATTTCCGTCAATCAGGCGACAGCCATCTATGATGGTATTGTCTGTCAGGGCAGAGGTATTGTAGTCGTCATAGTCGCCTGTAGGCCATTTTCCGAAGCACACGGTGTGGTAGCCGTTCACCTCCTGGTTAACGGCAGAACCTTCTTTTACTTCGGTCTTCGCACTTAATACCGTCTGGTAAGTGCTGATACAGTCGCGTTTGTCATTATCCCAATTGGCGGTTCCGGCTTTCGGCTTTCCTCCTTCCTGGTCACCCTCATAGTAGCCACCCATCAGGCATACTCCGTTAGGAATCAGGAAGGTATAGCTCTGCGGATCACTAGGGTCTGCCAGCGTATTGGCATGATAAACAAATCGATTTCCTGTATCATCACCCTGATAACCTGCTACTTTTACATACACCTGATGCTTTCGGCTATTATCTGTGATGCCCTGGTTAGCAGTTACAAATTTCTTGCCAGCAGCAGTCAGCACGTCCTGCAGCTTGTCAGCACAAGCAGCGTTTTCCGGACTGTCTCCACTTCGGTTTCCCCATCCGTTCTGGGTTACATAATAAATGTAATCCACAATACTTGCGCTGTTTGTCTTTTCCTGTGGTGCAATGTTGGCAGTATTGTCAGCCTCGTAGGCACCGATATCAATGGCGCAGTCCTTGATTCGGTTGGTATAGTCCATGTCGGTTTCAGGCAGGATGATTCCATTTCCTACATTTGTGGTTCCACCATTCAGACACTTGTTTCCCGTCAAACCACCCGCCTCGTACAGACGGAAGTCGTTCTTCAGACGAGCATTGCGGAAGCGGAAATTTCCGTTATGTCCACTTTCGTAGGTCTGGTCCTCAAATGGAAAAGCCAGATCTGTGCCAGTGAAATTTCCATCGCTTTCCTTGAATTTGTCGTTGATGTTACCACTGTTCATGTAGCAGTTGTGGGATGTTTTCATTTTGTCCCATGCAGCAGAGTTTACCTGATCTGTGATGCTTTTGCCGTTGTTGTAATTATCATAGATGATACAGTTGTAGAGCGAGAGTTGTGATTCAACTCCGGTTTTGCTGTCCTGCCAGTGATAGATGCCGGTTCCGTTTGTCGCCATATTGTAGGCGATGGTATTGTTGTAGAACTTGGCACTCTCCAGGAAGATACCTCCGCCACGGCTGGTTCCGTAATAGCAGCGGTTGTTTGCCACCACAAGGTTGTAGCCGGTGCCTTGAATCATATAGGCTCCACCTCCATAACTTTCATCGCTGCTGGCAAAACTCAGGTTTCTCAGCAGATAACTGTTCGAAATCTTACTGTTTTCACCATCCATATACAAACCGCCACCACGCACACGACTGCCATGGTTGAAGTTGTTGACGATGATGAGGTTTTCCAGTTCTACTCCTCGGAATACGCGCACACCGGCTCCTCCGTCACGGTTGGCACCAGGATAGTTGATGATGTAACCGTGACGTACAGAGAAGCCATCCCATTTGGCGTACTTGTAATCTACGTAGTTTTTATCGTCTTTTAAATTTCCGTTATAGCGTACGGCATTACCGTCGGTACGTGAGGTGTTACCATTACCCGATGGCGACCAGGTAGGAAGGCAGACGTCTGGCTGATACAGTACATAGTGGCGTTCTGTATTCCCGCTGTTCATCAACTCCTTGGTATAGCCATATTTAGAGCCATCTTTAGGTTTGTCCTCCTGATACCACATTTCCTTGCTGCTGTCTGTGAAATAAACAGGCGATTCCTTTCTGATCTGGAGAATGGTCTCATACTTGGTCTTGTCCAGATTCTCGTATTCCTTACGTGCCGGTACGTATTGTGACAGCAGAGGATGGCGGTCGTCTTCTCCAGGATAGCCTTCGTATGGAAAACCGCCTATTACCTCCACCTTGTCTCTGACCACAAAGCCTTTGTAGTCTGTATAGATGCCTGCACCTACCCAAACTACTACCCGGTCTTTCTTGTCTGTGATATCCTTATTCAACTCTGCCGCTCTTTCCACAGCATATTGCAAACCGCTGATGTATTGCTCTTCTCTGTTGTTGGCAATCTTGTTATAGGTTCCCCAGCCAGAGAGATACTGCTTGTTCTGGTTACCTGAACTTTCCCAGAATTTACCATAAGAATCTATTTCAGAACGATACATGCCTTTAGCTTGACTATAATCCGTATTGTCAATAGTGGTGCTAAGCAGCGTATTGTCATTCTGCTTTACATAGAAATCGTTGCCTGTTCTACCCTTTGTGTTATCACACATAGCGTTACCGATGATAGCCTTGTCCCAGCTGCTTCCGTCATATTCGGTATTTGATTCATTCAGAAGATTAAAGTCCGGGTTGCCGTCCTGGTCGTCATTGTTGGCATCGCTGTTGCTATCATAGGTCTGGTTGTACGAACGTACGTAGATAATCTTTCCTGCTTTTGGCAGGAGAGCTTCGTATGCACCCAGGTCTGGAGCACCACCAAGGTTGCGGTCTTCTCCGGTGATGTCCTTGGCTGTTGCGTTGCTGGCTTGAGCGTTGTTGATGATGTCACTCGCCTGTACAGAACTGGTCAACGGACGGAAGGATGAATAGCCTCCGTAATATACGTTGCCGCTCATCCGGGCACCCACTTCATTAGTTGGATTGCTGAAGTTCTTGGCTCCTTCTTTTCCAAGCGTGCTGATGTCCATGCTGTTCTTGCATTCCGAACCTTCCCATGTGCCGTCGATTTCAAGTTTGTTTCCTACAGCATACGAGGTTGCCTTCACAATGTCGTAATCTGGCGCCACTCCCTCATTGTTGATGATGCTTACGTGGTTGAGCGTGAGAGAGTTGTTGCTGCCTGGACTCTTGTTCAGATAGATGATGGAAGGCAGTTCTGATGGGTTCTGATTAAGCGGATCCTTACTAGTGTTGTTGTTGATGACGCAGTTTTCCAGCTCCAATTTTACATTCACGGCATCCGGCATGGTTGCGATGGCGGCACCATCTGCCGCTGTGTTGTTCTCAAAGATGCAATTCTTCAACTTCACGGTGGTTGCCTGGCTGCTCTGGTCCATGCTACCTATCAGTACACCGCCACCATAAGGCATGTAGGCAGTACCGGCAGCGTAGGCATGGGTAAAGGCATAGCCGTCGATGGTGATGTTGGCACCCGCTTCGATGCGGACCAGATGGTAGAGACCCTCGTTGAGCTCAGAACCGCTGAGGTTTCCGTTCAGTTCAGAACGGTATTTGATAGGGTCGCGGTCTTCATCTTTCGGATTCGGATTTTCCGAATACTCCGGATAACCGCCATACACGGTAACAGGAAGTACACAAGGTTGAATGCTGAAGGTGCATGACCTGGCGTCTGTTTCCTCGAACGTGTAGGCAATCTTCGGTTCGAAGATACCCTCACGACCGCAGATTTCAAACTCCCAACCGCTGTTCTGCTCAATAGGGAAATCCTCTGGTGTAGTATTGCCCTTGGTAACTACCTTGATATGGTCCTTATCCTTGATGTCGGCAAGATAACCGAGAATTTCATCTACAGATGATGAGGTATAGCTCTTTTCCCACGACTCTCCTGTTCCGTCCACCAGTTCTCGTGAACGGTCAAAGTAGATGCGCAGGCGTTTTTGGGTATCATTCTTTTCGAATACAAGGTCTTGGCTGTCAGTCATATAGGCTCCTGCTGACGGAACCGAACTGATAGCCTTTCCGCTCAGGTCTATTTTTGGCTGATACAGGTAGGAAGATGGCAGGAGGGCATAGCTGATGCCCACGTTGCGCAGTCGGCTTCCTTTCACGGTTTCCCAGTAATAGTTCACCGTCTTCATGTCTGTAAGCACGCCACGTTTCTCGTTGAAGGCTTCCACCGTGTTGTAAGGTGCTTCCGTACCCATCACGAAACCCTTTCCTGAGTAATACGTGTTGATGGAGATGGTTCCGCTCTGATAGGTGTTGGTCCATTTGGCTGCATTTACATCTGAGATGGCGTTGTTGTAGAACTGTACGGTCTTTTCTGATGGCTTGGCTGCATAAATCTGCGCCATGGATGCAGAGTTGCTGGTGCCAGACTTGTGCCGGAGCAGAGAATTGTTCCAGATGACATTGTTGGCAAGCAGACCCTTTTCCTTGATATACACACCACTCGTGTTGGATGACATCTCGTCAGCATCATCCTTAGTGTTGGTGGTATAGTTGTTGGCGATGGTGTTATTAATCACCAGTCCATGACCATCCAGGTACACAGCACCATTTCGGGTACTGGTATTGTTACTGATTACAGAGGTGGCAAGAATCTGGTAATAGGCTTTCGCCGAGTTATTAGGGTCACCCTTCAGATAAACGCCCGCTCCCTGATAGGCAGAACAGTTGGTTACCATGCTTCGGGTGATGAAGCCGGCTTCGTCTATATAGATACCTCCGCCTTGGTAAGCCGAGCAGTCGTATACCAGGTTGCCTTCCGTCTGTCCGTTCTTGCAGTAGATGCCGCCACCTCGTGGCTTGGTGCTTCCGATTTCTTTCATACCCGAGTTACAGAATCTCACGGTGCAGTAGCGCATTCGTGCATTCGGGTCGTTGATATAAACGCCAGCACCACAGCCTGGGGCGTATTTGGCTTCGTTCGTATCGTTATATTTACCTCCCTCAATGGTGAAGCCTTCCAGATATACTTCATCCGTAAATGTTTTTTCCCCTGGCAGGGGAGCAAACCATACCACATGATAGGACTCGCTGGTCTTTATGTTCCAAGCTTCATCACTATTGTTCCAGATGGCATCGTCTTTTCCATTGAATTTTAAACCTCTGATGATGGATTCCTTTTCCCATCCCCAAGGCTTTAAATTCTTGGCTTTCTCTATGCGTTTTGAACGACTTGTTTCATTTCCCTCAAAGGCACCATAAACGCTGATGCCATTCTTCATCAGCAGGGAAATCGGGGCTGTATTGTCGTTATGGATTCGTTGATTTACCTCATAGATTCCGGCTGTTACCCAAACTTCGCCTTTCTCGCCTGGCGTTGTTGCCTTTTCTGCCAAATCGTTGATGGCTCCCTGAATATCGTTCGTGGCATTTTCCCATGATGAGCCGTCGCCTGTTCCTACTTTCTTGGGCTTCACGTATCTGATGCGTCCTGCCTTCATTCGGGCATACTCGTAGGCACCAATGTCGATGGTGTTGGTCTGGTAGCGTGTTCTACCCATGATGTCGGTAGAGGTAGTTTCCAGTTTTTTTGCAAAGTTTTTGTAGTATTCCAGTTTTCCCCTGTTCAGAAGGGCAGAGGTTTCCTCAAAAGTGAAGGCGGTGCTGTATAATTGCTTCAGGTTACTGCTGAACGAGAAGTCGTAACCCTGGGTTACGGCACTCTGCTTGAACCAAGGGGCTGGATTGATGCCGTGGTTCTCGTTGCTGATCTTTACGTTTCCGTTAGCATCGGTATTGGTATCGGAATTGGTTACCTTTACTTCCGGAAAAGCACAGGAATAGAAGGCAGGACGGGTGTCTTGCTTGCTGAGGGTCGTGGAATGCCAGAGCACGGTGTTGTAAACCGCTCCGCCGCCATTGCTACCTGATGCTCCGGCTGTGGTCAGGTCTACTGCCGATACGGTGTTGGCTATTACAGAGCAGTTGACGATTTTCGATGTGTTCGAAAGTCGGATACCGCCGTTTGTGTTGTTGTTGATGTTGCAGTTGTAGACGGTGGCTGTTCCGTCTATCCACATGCCGCCACCTTCGTTCTCGCTGGTGCCTCGTTTGCCTGCTACATTATCAAAAAAGCTGCAGTAGCTGATGGCAGACTGCGGGTTGATGCAGGAATTATCCACATAGATGGCACCGCCGCGCATGCCGTAGTTGTTCGCAAAGTTACATTGCGAAATACGGAAGTGACGGCTGCTGGCATTGTTGTCCTTGCTGTTGTTCACCACGTAGATACCACCGCCTCTGCCGTCTGAAGTAGAGTTGTCGCCCTTGGCATTACCTGCTGCGATAAGGAAACCGGAAACTATGGTTGGGGCGTTGTTTTCGTTGGTGTTGTCCTGTGTTACGCCCATCTGGAGGGTCAGCACATGGGTGGCATTGTCGGTGCGGGTGGTGTTTTCTGGGTAGATAATCAGCTGCTGGCTCGCCTTGTCGTTGGTGCCGATATCGCCCACCAGAGCCGTCTGATACTTCATCTGATATTTGTGTCTGCCCGTAGGGAGAACGTTCTTGTTGGTTTCATCTCCCTTGAAACCTCCATACATGGCAACGCCCGAAGGGAGAACGAAGCCTCCCTTCGGCGCTTTGTAGATGTGACCGGTAATATCCTCGTAGCCTTTCACCCAGATTTCGTCGCCTGCCTTGGCTCGGCTCAGCGCCTCTGTCAGGGTGATTGCCTGAGTCCATGATGAGCCGTCACCCACGTCTGTTGCCTCAGCCGTTACATAATAGGTCTTGCTGTCCTGTGCGAACAGGGAGCTGACACTGCTCAGGAGGATGAGGAGTGCTATGATTTTCCTGTATGTCGTATGTTGTATTCTCATGCTGAAAAGAGTTTTATATGTCGAATTTGCTGATTGTGATATTTGGCTCCTCACCGAGTTTGCTGCCCGATATTCTTGCATTGATCTTGTACCAGCGGGCTGGGATAAAGCCATCTTTCAAATTGCTCATGTCAAATGTCACGTTGTATATCTTGTTCCCTGTTGTTCCTTCTTTCTCTGTGTCAAGCTTGAAGGTGATGCGAGGAGGATTGGTTCCGTCTGGGAAGGTATAATGATATACCCGTCCGTTGCGCTTGCTGATTTCAGAGGTGTTCAAGAAGGAGGTTTGTCCACTTACCGAAACCATAGGAGATACATTTTGATGGTAAAGGGTAGGGAAGAGTCTGCCATTTCCAGAACCGGAAACGGTTGTTTCTTGACCTGCCGGTTCTCCGTGATAAGTAAAACCTTGTACTTTCACATTTGTGAATTTTTGCTTACCATCTTCGTCTTTCTCGTAGGCTCCCTTGGCATCCCATTGTATGTCAATCTTGGCAGCCAATCTGCCCAGTACCATGCGCCAGTATTGTTTGGTGTTGATATTGGCATTGATGTTCTGTTCTACTTTTATTTCGCGCTCATCGGTAAGAATTTGTGTCTCTGAGTCCAGCTTGAGCGCATAACCTGTGGCTACGCTGATAAACTTGGCTACGTCTACGGCTCCGTCTTTATGAGCATAGTCGTTGCTAATCTGTAATTTGTAGATATCCTCGTTGCGGTTTGTGCCGTCTTCTGTTATCTTGTTCAGTTCCCCCTCCAGATCCAGCCCTTCTCCGTTACTGTAGGTAACCCCATAAACGCAACAGGTGCCTAACGGCAGATACATCGTATAGGTGCGAAAGCCGTTGGCATCAGGTCCTGAGAGGGTTGAGGTGGAATGGGTGACGAGTTTCCCCCGGTCGAATTCTTCCTTGGTATAGGTATCGTAATATACCATTTTCTGGGGGGCGGCATCGTGTATTTCGTCGCCTTGGGTCTTTTCCTTATAGGCAACGATGATGGTGAGTCGGTCCCAGTCTACCTTGTCGTGGGTGTCTGCTCCCGGGTCTCCGATGCGTGTTTTTGTCTTATCGTCAGGCACAGAGAGGGTGAGCGAGATAGGTGCCAACGTGTCCATCGGTCTTACCTCGTTCTTTTCGCTTTCGCTGCATCCTGCCAGCATGATAAGCGATAGTATCGCAAATATGTATTTCGTAATATGATTCATGTATCAATTCTTTTTCACTTAAATATCCACATCGTGGCTTCCGCCTGGTTTCCAGTCGAGTTTCACGCTTACTCCTACGGATGCATTGGTAACAACCAGCGAACCGTCGGCTTTGAGTTTTGCCTTAATCAGCTTCAGTCTACCGGCTTTCAGCGGCTCGTTCAGCGTGAGAATGGTTTCTGTATATTTGCCGTTTACCTTGGCTATGATGTGGTAGCGCCATTCTGCTTTGCCGGATGGGAAACTTACGGCATAGAGCGCATCGTGAGTCTGGACTGAGGCTGTTGAGGCTTCGTTGATTCGCTTGGCTCTCACGATGGTGTTTCGGGATGTTGAGTAAATACTGTCGTTTACGAGAAAGTGGGTTGCCATTCCTTCTACGAATCCCCAGAGCTCGGCAGGTTTCACTTCTTGCTGGTTGATGACTACCGCTGCGGCGCAGTTCGCCATATAGAGGGTGGTCTGCAGATCGTGGTCGAAATCCGTCTCGTTAATGGTGAGGCGGGAAGTGAACAGACCGATGTTGTGACTGTCGATGGTATCCTTCTGTTCCTGTTCCAGGGCGAGAGCCTTGCAGTCATTTGCTCCTGTAATCTTCACGTTTCTGGCGTTTCCGGTATTGGCGAGCGACAGGTTCTGGTAGTTGTTGCGAGGCAGATAGATGGTGTAGGATACCGAGTTGGCATTCATGACGTTAGCTTCGTGTCGATAGAGGTCCTTTCCGATAAAGAAAGACAAATCATTGTCAAGGGCATGGTCGGTGAAGATCGTGCCGAGTTCCTGTTTCAGTCTGTTGGCGATGTATTGCTCCTCGGAGGTGTTGAGGTCAATGTCTATGAGGGTATGAATCTGTGTATGGAGTACCAGATTATACTTGATCTTATAGTCTTTGCCACACTTGCTCATGTCTTCATCGATGCATGAAGACAACCCGAAAGCGATGCTCAAAGTCATCAGAGCTATCAGAAATATTCTATATGATTCTTTCTTTCTCATTTTCCGTCCTTTATTAGGATTATAAACAGCGAAATTTACCCTACTGAGCTTTCGTAACTAGCGAAAGCTCAGTAAGGTAGAATGATTAAATATCTACATCAAATGTAATACCAGACTTCCAGTCAAGATCTACTGCGAGACCAACGTTGATCTTAGAGCTACGCATATCAGGGATATGGTTGTAAGCCTTCTTCAAGTTTTTGATGGTGAAGTTGGCGATGGTCGTATGGTCTTTTACGAAAACATGGTCTAAAGGCTCACCGGTAGGCTGAGTGATACCGCTGGCATAAGGATCCAATTCTCCTACCATATAGAACTTGCTGCCCTTTGGTATCAAACCATCAGCACCAAAGAAATCACTTGCGTTATTTTCTAACTCTATTGTGATATATACCTTGTTTTGTGATGTAGTAGAATTATCCTTATTGTCTAGAACCAAAGTATAGTTTGGTTCTGCAGTTCCTGTTACAGCTGCAGTCAATTTTGCGCCCTTATTCATATCACAATCATAAATTGTGTATTTGAATTCATTTGTTGTAACTGTATTTGCTGCTTCAAAATTCCAGGCAACCTGCTTTGGCTGACCACCAATTAAAATACCTGTAATAGGGAAACTGGTATCATCTACGGAAATGCTGTTGTCTGATTCATATTGTCCTTTGTCTTTTGCATTGTCTATCAATGTATTACTTGCGCATTTTACAGTAGATTTGAGACTTGCAACTCCATATAGAACAGGCTTCTGTAAAGCAACAAAACGGGTACTGCTTTCTACTGCATCTCCATAACTAGACCAATCTGCAGTATTGCCAATCCACTTGTTGTAATCTGGTAAGTCTTTGACAGCTGTGATTTCATTGTTCGATACCTTAACAGGAGAACTTACATAATATGCCAATTCAGATGGGTATGTGATGGTGGTATAATCAATGAGATTACCTGTACTTACTGTGCTGGTAACAGTGACATATTCGAATGCATTGTTTGTGTCAATCCATTTAACCTTCGCTACACCATCTGGTAAGTTTAAGTTCCTTGGAAATTTTTTAGCAGTAGAGCTTTCCAAGTCAGAGAGTGCTTTTGTACAATTAGTTACAATTGCATTAGCCATTAACTTTTCTGTTTCAAGAGTGCTACTACCATTAATTACGTTCTTTAAGTTTTCTATAAGGAGTTTGACTGAATTTGCCGAACCTGAAGTCAATGTAATAAACTTATTGTATCTTTCCTTCAGAGCTTTACGTTCATTTTCATCACCTAAATCAGAATTATCTATTTCAGACCATTTTACAATAGTTGTAGTTCCTGGCTTAGTCACACTTGTATTTGCAACAAGGTTCAATGCTGTCAAAATATCAGCTCCTTCTGTGCTGAAATCCTTATCTTTATGTACCTCGGTTAATGCAAAGTTGAGAGCAGATAAATCTGTAGCATCTGTAGTTGTTGTACTAGCATATGGATTGGTTAAAGAGCCAGCCTGGAAGTTGGTTTTTGACTTCTTGTCAGCTCTTGCATACAATAGCAAATTCTTTGTACCTACAGGAATAGCAATGTCGCGGTATACGTTTCTCCATTCATCTTTGCTAGATGCATCTGCAGCATCACCAATAGGGATGGCCTTCACTGAAGTTGTATTGCCGGTAGAACTTGGCTCACCTTTAAATGCATACATCTGCGTCTTTACCATACCTAAAAAGTTTGCGCTGTTATCACCTGTGTTTTGGGTGTTAACATCAGTCATACGTGTGGAAATGCTTCCATTATTGCCCTTGTAAGGGATATTAATGTAGAACTGGGTCTTTACAACCTGTCCTGTCGCACCAGAGCCACCTGTTGGCTCAATTGAATCTGAAGAGCAGGAAACCATTCCTGCTGCACTTGCAAGAAGCATCGCACTTGCAAAGCTAAAAAATCTGAACTTCTTCATAGTCAAGTTATATTTTATTTGTTTTTATTTGTTTTCTCTGTCTGCCCGATGTTGTAAACCAGCGATACTGCCACCTTGGTCGGCATAACGGAGGTTTTCGTCTTCTTCTCAATGGTGGTGGCGCATCTGCCATAACAGTTGAATTTGGTATAGCGTGTGACTCCCAATCCCAATCCAACAGCCGCCTCCAGATTCCAACGGTTTTCCTTGTCGAGTGCCCAGTCGTAACCATATACTACGCCTAGGGCTCCCAAGTCGCCTTGGAACCTATGCTTTTTGAGATCTGGAAAAAGACCCAGTGGGAGGTGTACACCACCCGCATTGTAATGTGAGTAGAGTAAATTGGCTCCAAAGAAGTGCCCCTGGAACGGGGTGTCGAGCCAGTATCGCATCTCTGTTTGTACGGCAATGTGCTTCACTTTCTTGTTCTTGCGAAAAGTAAATGGGTTCCAACCTGTGGATAGGTCCAGCGACCAGTGGTCTGATAACCTCTTTTCCACTCCGATGTTCGGTGTCGTGGTTGCCCAATATGCTAAGTTCGTTTTCAAGCGCCAGTCTTGTGCTGATGCTGATGTAATGAATAGTGCTGAAACAAGAAGGAGCAACATGCGCTGTCCTTTGTCTGTCTTCATTCGCTTCTGTATTATTTGTTTATAGAAAAAGTGTTTATTATACTGTTTCCTATTTTCTGTTTTTGTTATTAATCTAATTATACGTCATTATGCTTTTGACCACAAATTTAGCGAAAATGGCGCAAAAAGACTTTCAAAAAAAGAAAAAACAGCTTTGATTTAAACTCCTTTAACTGTAAATTTATAAATCCACCAATTTTTACCCCCCCCAATTTTACTAATTTTCACATTTACCATTCGCTTTATTTTGAATGCAAAGATACGTCTTTTCCGTTTTCTACCTATGCGATTTGTGCGATTTGCGTGG
>ERZ1026874.876-NODE-876-length-17384-cov-68.197992_pt1 | contig 17384 bp, 9 predicted proteins | sample MGYA00380167_ERZ1026874 | MGnify/ENA primary metagenome ERZ1026874 (study PRJEB33269, sample SAMEA4719803) | human gut metagenome | biome: human-associated habitat; feature: organic feature; material: feces | place: Cameroon | collected 2013-10 ...
TCGGTGTGCGCAGCTTTGCCGGTCTGAAAGACCGCGACTACGATTATGCCGAGACCATCGTCAACCAGTTTGTGAAGTACAGCGGTCGCCCAGTCTTCGCTATGGAGACAGCCACTGTTCACCCACTCCAGGCATTCGCCGACCTCATCACCATCGAGGAGCACAAGAAGGTGGCTCGTCCTAAGGTAGTCCTGACCTGGGCTCCTCATTGCCGTGCCTTGCCTCAGGCTGTGCCAAACTCATTCGCCCAGTGGATGAACGCAGCCGATGTTGATTTCGTGGTTACTCATCCAGAAGGCTATGAACTCGACCCTAAGTTCGTTGGTAATGCCAAAGTGGAGTACGACCAGAAGAAGGCTCTGGAAGGTGCAGACTTCGTTTACGCCAAGAACTGGAGCTGTCCGGGCGTGAAAGACCCAGCACAGTATGGCGAAATTCTGAGCAAGGATATGAGCTGGACCATCGACGAGGAGCACATGAGCTGGACCAACGATGGTTGCTTCATGCACTGTCTGCCAGTTCGCCGTGGCTTGATTGTAACCGATGATGTCATTGAAAGCAAGAACAGTCTGGTGATTCCAGAGGCAGCCAACCGTGAGATCTCAGCCGAGGTTGTCATCAAGCGTATGCTCGAATCACTCTAAAAGAGGAAATAAGAAAAAGATAGGGGGAAGTAAAGGAAAGCAAGCCTTTATTTCCCTCTTTTTCGTTCTATCCAGCATCATCCTATCCCCATATCTCGGTATTTTTGTCTTTTCATCCTGTTTATATTCTTATATCTCAGATATTATCCGTATCTTTGCATCTCGAAAAAAAGACAAGAACAAGATGGACAAATACATAATACTATCACCAGAAGCTAAGGGTTCATTCAATGATCGCCTTAACTTTCTGTATCTAAAACTAGGTAATTATCTCGATACAGAGAAACTGGAAAACCGTACCTTGCAATATTGTAAGGTATTCCTCAGCGATGCCCAGAATCAGATAAAAGAGTTAGAGGAATCCCTCCTCTATCAGGAGTTTCTGAATGGCACAAACCTCACCATCGTGGAACAGACTCCACTGGATGGCAGCAAGGTGAGTCTGCTGATCAAGACAACGGATGATGCTACCCCTATCTTATTCCACAGTCTTCGCCTCACAGAGGAGGAAGCAAAGGGAAAGGATTCGTACGAACAGACCCGTATGCTATTCGACAGATACCTGAAGACTATCGAAGGTACGGATATGACGATGGAACGCAACCTGGTTCGTACCTGGATATACGTCACCAACATCGATGTAAACTATCAGGGCGTAGTGGAAGCCCGCAATGACATCTTCGACAAAGAGGGATTGACAGCCGACACCCACTACATCGCCAGCACAGGTATCGGTGGCGCCACTCCGGTACGCCACGCAGCTGTAGCCATCGACTTTCTCACCGTTCCCAACATCAAGGAAGAAGACAAGAAGTATCTCCAGGCACTGGAGCACTTGAATCCTACCCATGAATATGGAGTAGCCTTTGAAAGAGGAACCCGGCTTACGCTACCTACCCATCCCCTCCATCCAGAAGGAAGCCAGCAGTTCAAGCAACAATTCTTCATCTCCGGAACAGCCAGCATCGACAAGAATGGAGATGTGGTCTATGAGGGAGATATCGTGCGCCAGACCGGCAGACTGCTTGAGAACATCGGTGCCCTGCTGAAAGATGGCGATGCCACGATGAATGATATCCAATACTTCATTATCTATCTGCGCGACATCTCCGACTATCATACGGTAGATAGACTGATGCAACAGTTTTATCCACAGATTCCCCGCATCATCGTGGAGGCAAAAGTATGCCGCCCCGGCTGGTTGATTGAAATGGAATGCATTGCCGAGAAGAAATAGGGTTCTGAAGAAAAGTATCAGGAAACTCAGATATCTGAAACATCAAACATATATTTGATACGAATAAGCAGAAAAATGATAAGGAAATGTCATTTTTCTGCTTATTTTTTGCTCATTCTTAATATTTTTGTGTAACTTTGTAGTCTAAATAATAGTAGAATGAACAGTCTGATCACCAAACCCGGAGTACACGTACTCATCTTATTGGGGGCAATAGCAAGTTTTGTGTTTTTCCAATTCTTCTATCCCTATCATCTCTTTTACCAGGAACAGAACCAACTGTTTCTGTTTTCGTGGGACTATATTACCACCTATCTCGACAAGCCGGGTTGGCTAGCTTGCCTGGCAGGCGACTTCCTCACGCAGTTTTATTACTACCGCTATGCCGGTCCTACCATCCTGACCCTATCCATCCTTATGGCTGGATACAACGTAAGATGCGGCGTAGAGGATACCGACATCAAGGGCACCTGGATACCATACACCATAGCCATCGCTGTGATGACGATGCTCGTGTGCTTCAGTTTCCACTACGACTACAGGCTCAGCAGCATCATTGCTATTGCCGGCGGAGCCAACGTCTTCCGGTTCAGCACCAAGATCCTGGTCTCCACCCGTATGTTCGTCAAGAAGCTGGAAAGTCTGGCTGAGCGACATACTTCCTTAGACGGAACGAGATTACCCCAGTGGATCACCGCAGTCAGCATCTTCATCAGCATGCTGGTTTGCCACTGGTTCTTTGGCTGTGGCATGTGGGTATATGCAGCCCTCGTACTGTTAGGCTGCATCAAGTATATCAATAAGCCTGGCAACTATACCCGTCTGGCAGCCATTGCCATTCCCCTCTTCATCATCATGCTGGACAAACGACTCTATTTCATAGACCTCTATACAGCATATACCCATCCCGGCATCGGCAAGTTTGTAAAACCACAGATGGATCTGGAAAAGACACTGGCTGCAGATTGCGAATACTACTTCGGCAACTACAACACGGTGGTCAACATGGTAGAAAAAGACAAAGAGCCTAACCAATATATGAAGTTCTACTACAACCTCGTATCGGCACAAGGCAGAAGTCTCCCTGCCGTTTTGCTTAAATACCCCAACAACTACCTCGGCACCTTCGAGACATTGGGGCCCGACACGCCACCCCTTACCATCAAGACCATCAACGAACTGTATTGGATATTGGGCGATATGACCTTCAGTGAGCGTGCCGCCATACTCGCCAACGTATGTTCGCCGGAGAATCGCAACATCAGAATGATGAAGCGACTCGCAGAAATCAATATGGTAAAGGGCGACTATGATGCCGCACGCAAATATCTGCGTATCCTGCAGAAGACGTTCGTATGGAGCAGATGGGCCAACCGTGCTTTTGATTCCCTTGGCAGAAAGGCTTCATCCTATGACAAAGCCCTCCTGCAGCAATACATCGACAAGCGCCCCTATCTCAACACCCGCGATACACTGCGACAGAACGACAACTGCCACACCATCATGAGCGAACTGATGGAAAGCAATCCCAACAACCAAATCGCCATCAACTATATGCTCTGCAGCGACCTGCTGCTGAAGGATATGGAAACCTTCAAGCACGATTACGATGCCTATTATCTCAAGCAGCAGGATGTGGCTTACGAGACGCTATACCAGGAGGCTCTTGCCATCTATCTGGCAGGAACCCAGGCACCGCCTGCCGAATGGGCTAAGTATATCAAGAGACAGGATGTATTGCAAAGATTCAAGCAGTATAATGAGCAGCGAGGCAACCCAGCTTTCAAGGATACCTACTGGTATTACTTCGACAAGGCTGAGGCTCCTAGGTTGAACAATTAGAGCAAATACCTGATACGATTTATCTTCTAAAATAGAGAAATATGAAATTCCAGAATATACTTTATGGTGCAGTGGCGAGCCTTCTTCTGCTCGCCTCCTGCGCCCAGACTCACGAGAATGCAGAACAGGTAGATCACTACCCCAATATGTATCCCGATTATGCAGATGTAACGATTCCGGTGAATATCGCCCCACTCAATTTCGAGATTCGAGACAAGCACCTCACCAACATAGAAACCATCCTCACCATCGAGGGCGCTGATGCCAACGATGCCGACAACACATTGACCGCTACGAGCAACAGTCAGAACCTGAAGTTCGATTTCGACGACTGGAAAGCATTCCTTCAGAAGGCGGTGAACAAGAATGTGAAGGTACAGATCTACTCCAAGAGCGATGACGGAGAATGGACCGCATTCAAGTCCTTCAAATGGCAGGTGGTAGGCGACAGTATTGACCCCTATCTCACCTACCGACTGATAGAACCCGACTACGAGGTATGGAACAAAATACAGATCAGACAGCGATGCGTGGAGAACTGGAAGGAGACGATTCTCACCGACCATCATCTGCAGGATAACCGCTGCATGAACTGTCACGCCTTCGGCAACCAGGACCCGAACCTCAGTATGGTATATGTTAGAGGCGAAGGCGGTGGAGCTATCCTCAACCGCAACGGCAAGCTGCGCAAGCTCAACCTGAAGACAGCCAACATGGTTTCATCGAGCGTGTATTACGGATTCGACCCTTCAGGCAGATACGTCACGTTTTCTACCAACATCATCATCCCAGCCTTCCATGCCAACCCCGACAAGCGCCTGGAGGTATATGATTCGAAGAGTGATGTGTATGTTGCCGACCTCGACAACAACGTCATCATTTCATCGCCGCTCACCAGCGACAGTACAAAACTCGAGACCTTCCCTACCTTCTCGCCCAACGGCAGATACATCTACTATTGCGTAGCCGATAAGAATGGTCTGAAGACAAAGAATCTGAAGGGATTGAAATATGCCCTTGTCCGCATCCCATTCGAAGACCGGACGGGAACATTCGGTTCGGAGGTAGATACCCTCTATACGGAGCGTTCGGTATGCCATCCTAAGATCAGTCCCGACGGAAGATACTGTCTCTTCACCGTTGCCGACTATGGCACCTTCCCTATCTGGCATCCAGAGGCAGACCTCCGTATGCTCGACCTGCAGACCGGAAAGATAGACAGCCTCAGCATCGTAAACAGTAGGAAAAGTGACACCTATCACAGCTGGTCGCATTCCGGCAGATGGTTTGTCTTTGCAAGCAAGCGCGATGACGGACTCTACGGCAAGCCTTACTTCTGCTATTTTGATGAGCATGGCAAGGCTCACAAGCCTTTCGTCTTGCCGCAGAGGGAACCAACCTTCTACGACGATTGCCTGAAGAGTTTCAACATCCCGGAGCTGAGTCGTGGTCCCGTTCCATTCAATGCCATCGATATTGAGAATGTGATGAAACAGAAAGCAGAAAAGTTCAAATAAACACAGTATCCAATAAACACAAAAAAGCCCGAGCTGATAATGGCTCGGGCTTTTTTATATTTTTATTGGATTATCTAACTTTCGTCGGAATCCTCTTATCACTCATGATTTCATTTCCTGCCGCACGGGCATCCAGCTCTACTGGCTTCGAAGTGAAATCTGGGGTATTATAGGAATCCAGCAACTCGTCGTAGTACTTTTTCGGATTGCGCTGAGGCAAGAGGAACGGCTTGCTTACATTGCCCTTGTCATCTATGCAGGCGAGATAAAGACGGGTATAGAGACCGTCACCCCTGCGGGATGTAAAGACAAACCAATGGGAGTCCCTGCTCCAGTTGTGCCAGCTGTCCGTGTTTCGGCTGTTGGCAGCTGTCATAGGGCGAGCCTGCCCCGTCTTCAAATCCAGCAACCAGTTATCCGCTTCCTTATGCCAGATAGGGAAACAGCCATAATCGCTCATCGTAAACATGATATACCTGCCATCATACGAAGGACGTGGATGGGTAGCACTCTTGCCAAGTTCACGTGCATTGAAGATGGTATCCACCTTGTTACCAAACTTACCCTTAGCTGCATCGAAACCTATCTTGCAGATATTATACTTGATATCCTTATAACCGCTTGGGATAGGCTCTGCCGTAGAAGAGCAGAAATAGAGCGTCTTTCCATCAGGCGAGAATACCGGATAAGTCTCATAATGGTCTTTCGTCATCAGGAGCGAATCCAATATCAGTTCATGGGTTGCCGGCTGATAAACGAATACATCCGATGCCTGGTCGAAAACTTCGATGCGTTCATCCTTCACGGCATGGAAACTCTGATGGGTGGTATTGGTACTATAGGCGCAATACTTGCCCGATGGATGCCAGTAAGGATAAACCATTGAACCCTTCAGGGAATCGTTCTTCGCCTTCAGCCACTCCCGCTTGCCGTTCTGCGAAACCAAGGTTGCACCATGGTCACCACGCACATGGAAGGTAAACTGATCCGGATTGGTTCTGTTTGCCGTATGACAGTTAAGGCAGGCACCCGGCGCTGCGGTATTCTCAAGGATAGCAGTTTCCTCGAAATTACTCAGGTTGCGCTGGTAGATGCCCAACTTGCCATACACTTCATAGCCAGGGGCAATGCGACGATAAGTCAAGCCCCAGTCGTTCAGTTCGTATGGGCTGACATGGATATCGAAGTCCTGATATTTGAACCTTTCACCATTTTTCAATACATACACTGAGACGGTGAGTTTTTCACCCTTGTTCTTTTTCAAGAAATCATGCCATTCATCTACCTCAAACTCCGCATACTTCTTGTCGTAAGAATATAGCCCCTCTATGGTTTTCGGACCATGCACACATACATACATATCCTCAATATCCTCGTCCGCCATATTAAAATCGAGCGGTGCGATATTAGCAGGAACTGTAACCCCAACATAATCGGGGAATATCTTAGGGAATTGATTGATTTCCTTGGCATCTTTCCACGCCGGAGGGTAACAACATGCACTAAGCGAAGCCATCACCACTCCAACCAACAGAGAGCACAATAAAGATTTTATCGTTTTCATTTTCTAACCAAATATTATCAACGTGTATTATGCACTAATTATCAGCAAGATTGCCAACTTAACATTTAACACTTAACATTCAACATTAATATATAGTTTTCTTCTCCTCCTTCTTAGCTTCCTCCTTGTCTTGTATCACCATATAGTGCCAGGCATTGGATACATACGGCTGCTGATTAAGCTGAGGATTCTTCGGATTCTGCATATAGAGCTGAATAAAGTTGAGCGTATTGTTCACGTTCTGTGCATCCACACTATATGGGATGGTACGAGGATCGCTATGCGTCTTCATCCAGTTGCCGATTAGAATCTCCTGGAAGGAACGTGGAATATGGTCGTACCCCACGAATCTGCCCAGCGGATAGTACTGCACGAACTTCTCCATATCGCGCTGCAGGAGTTCGTAGCAAACCAGATATTCGTATGCCATCTTGTTATGGTTATCGTTCAGGAAGAGCAAGCCCAGCATCTGGTCCATCTCCCGGTCGCTGAAGAGGAAGTCCTGCTTCTTTTCGCGATACTTACGCAGCTTGCCATAGATAGGATGCTGGTTGATAGCCTTCTCATTACCCAGCAGCGCCATCGTCTGGTTAGCCCAGTTGCAATAGAAGAGCGTCTTCTGCAGACGGCGGAGCAGCTTGGCTGCAACCTTGTAATTGCCGTTGATGATTTCGCACTCTACAATCCTGCGGGTCAGACGGGCACTCTTGCGATAATTCGGTATCGCCTCCTGCGCCTCGAACATATATCTTTCGGCATCATTCACCATTCCCAGACGGAAGAAGATTTCTGCAGTAGATACCGGCGAAATCATATCACGGGTAAAAGTAGGGAACAAGCCCTCGCCACCATTCTGATAGAACTCGAAAAGGCGGTCGGCAAGAACACCTTTCTGGCTCAAGGCGAGATTCACACACGAAACACTGAGCGGTGTGGTTGCCGGCTTCTTCTCAGCCTTCTCAATGATCTTATCCCATTGTTCGGTGCGAACCAGGAAGTCATAGTCTATCAGGTCGTAGGTCATCTCATCAAAAGATGCCTTGATACCAAACCATGAAGCCACAATCACCAATACATAGCTCAACACTATGACCACTTTGGATTGCTGCAACTTCTGCAAGGATTTCTGGCGGCAAGGAATCATCCCCAGGAAAGGAATCACTACCGCCCATGCCATCACAACAAAAGGCAACGGAGATATGGCACCCGGATAACGATAATAATTGAGTCCGGCAAAGATGCGGTACATCGGATACTGCAGGGTCTGCGTGCTCAGCAGAATCCAAGCTATGGTAAGCACAAGGATGCAGGCAGAATAGCCGATTCCGGAAAGGATGTTGCCCTTCTGCTGCGCATTCTTCAGCGTATCACCTATCATCAGGGCGGCATAAAGGAATACCACCGGGCCCAGGAACCAATAAACCATTGCCGTGCTCACCAGTTCGAACACCACCTTCACCAACCGGTTGTGGAATCGGTTATGAATCCAGCCCATCACCAAAGCTCCGAAAAGTGCAACCACAAAAGAGAGCAGCACATTCTGGTCGCCCATGGCACACCACAGGGCGATGCTTGGAAGGAAACTCAGGAGATAGCCCGGGAAATCATGCTTGGCTCCATATTGCTTCATCAGTCCCCATACGGCAGTCTGAATGCCTATCAGGAGCAGTCCGATGAAGGCACCACCCAATACAGGCATATAGTAGAACTGTACCAGAAACTCACTGATATAGTCGGCTAATCCTCCCGGCAGCACAATGCGCTCCAGGAAATAGTTGGTATCAAAGAGAAACATCTGATACTGTTCCTGAAAGCAGAGCCCTGCCATATAAGGCACAGCCCAGAACAGCATCACTGCCACGCCGAAGAGCAACGACAGCAGCGGTTTCCAAGTTTTAGTGATCAAATTATTCATTTTTATCAGGTATTAATTTTAATTTCCATTTTCATTTCTCCTTTCACTGCTACACTAAACTTCTATGGTTCAGGACGTTTAGTATGAAGGGAGATTCCATTGTCTTCATTGTCTTTATTGTCTTCATTGCCTTTATTGCCTTTATTGTCTTTTGCCAGGAAATAAATAGGAGCATTTATTGCCCCCTCCTTTACCAGAAGCCCTTTCTCGGTAAAATGCTTCAACCATTTCAAGGCTGTCTGCTGGCGCAGGGAGAAATGGTATTCCATGTCGCGTCGGCAAATATAGTCATGCTCTTTTATAAAAGCCACAATCTTATCCCACAACTGTTCTTCGGTGTATCTGCGGGACTTCGTGGTGTATTTAGAGCGTTCGAACCTTACATTTCTACCCACCTCGTTCAGTAATTCGGCAGTAGGCTTGAAGTTGATGTTACGCAAGCGGATATTATTGCCCGTTACCTTATCCATGGTTTTACCTTCCGGCAACTCCGTTGTAACAGAGAGCGAGAGATAGCCTATTTGTGGAAGATAGAAACGGGCACCTTGAGAGAGCTCGGTCACGATGAGATCGTGCAGCGATGTCATTACAGCCTGCACATCACCTCTGGTAAGCGAACATGCTTGCTCTATATGCTGCTCTATCTGCTTACTGGTCATCGGTTCGTGGTCACGCAACCGGACAAATTTCTGTTCTCCACCTTCGCCCTTCGAGTTATGGATGGAATGGATTTCATACTTTATTGCCATAGTTTAGTATTATTAGCTGTTATCACAAGTATGTTATAAGGTGCTAAGTACTAATGATATAAGCTTGAAGTTGCTGGACTTTCCGACGTGCGTCGAACGATGCACGTGCTCACATCGAACGCCGCACGCTCTTACTTCGTTCGATGCACGCACTCACACCGTTCGGTGTGAGTCGCAAAGTTAAGCTGTTATAAGCTCTCAGTTGTACAAACATACCCTGCTAAACCTACTTGTCTTACTGCATACAAAAGTACAATAAAAACTCGTAAACACCAAATCTTTTCAGCAATTATACTAGAAAGTACGGAAGAAAAGCAAAAAAGGTCAATTTCTGTTTAGAAAAGGAGCGAAAAGCCCCGACTGCGGAACGGCAGCCGGGGGTTAGACTTATTTATACTTTTCAATTGATTTACCATCTAACGCAGCTTCCAACTCTGCTATAGTTGGAATAGTTCCTTCAACTTTTACAGGATAAAACTTTTCCAATTCATATTCAGATATTCCAATCGGCTGACTACTTGACTCTAAGGCATATTGTGCCAAAGTATTATCCTTACTTCTACATATCAGTAAGCCAATAGTTGGATTATCTTTTCCGGCCTCTCTGAGAATATGATTGACAGCCGTAACATAAGTACCGATTTGTCCAATGTCTTTTGGCTCAAACTTATCTATTTTAACCTCTATAACAACATAACAACGCAGTTTAAGATTATAGAACAACAAGTCTATGAAATTTTCTGTATCACCAATTTCTAAGCGATATTCTTTACCCACATAAGCAAAACCTGTACCCAGCTCTATCAAGAAATCCGAGATATTATTCAGCAACGCATCTTTAAGTTTACGCTCATTATATTTTCCTGTAATTTCTGCAAAACCAAAACAATACGGATCCTTAGTTATCTCTTTAGCCAAATCGCTATCGATTTTAGGAAGGCTATGAGTAAAGTTATTCAACGCCTTACCTTGCCGTTCATAAAGTCCTGTCCCTATCCAATTCAAAAGCATAGAGCGACTCCATCCATTCTCTATGGTTTGAGCCACATAAAACAACGCTTTCTTCGCATCACCTTTCACTTTATCCATGATGACTTTATGATGTCCCCAAGGTATTTGAAAAACATCCTCAGTTTGGGAGTATACATTCTTCAAAGACCCATTCTCTATTTCGCCCCCAACCTGGGGGTGAATTATATATTGCTGAGAATAAAGCAAATAAAAGCGGCGGCAATATCTAAGGTTTGTAATGGAAAGTCCTTCAACACCAGGCAAGAGTTTTTGCAAATCCTTGCTTAATTGAGTGATGACATATTCGCCCCATCGTTCCTCAACTTTCATTTCAACTATATCCTTTCCAAGTTGCCAATAAAATCGCAGTTGCTCGGTATTAACCTTTATCGCTGCTTTTATTTGGCTTCCACGATAACGAACAGCAATTTGTTTAACCCACTGTTTGTAATCTTTATCTAGGATTTTTAATGAATGCACCATTATACTATAATTTTAATATTGTAAGCGCAAAGTTACGACTATTTATCGTAACCGCCAAACATTTCGGATAATATTTCAGCATCAGGCAAAAAGAAAAAGCCCCGACTGTATCACTACAGCCGAGGCTTAGCCTAATTTTATGTTTTAATCACAACGATTTATCACATACTTATTTAGCCTTTTTCTTGAAGACATAGTACCATCCGGTACTACCATCAGATTGACAAGCTGCTAAAACAAGCTCGTCATTAGATGCTACCAAGACATAATACTTTTGGAAAGCAGCATCACCTTCATTAACATTTACACCCATAGGAATAACAAACTTATCATTTGTTACTGTTGGGAATGAGATAGTACCCTTATCCCAAGAAGCATCCTTGTGCTCAAGCACATTCACCTTGATAGGAAGCGTTGTACCATCACCATTAGTTGCTGTCTTGGAATTGGTATCAATGGTAAAGTAAGCATGAGTACCGCTACGCTTTACACCGCCAGCTTTGCTACTACCTTGACCCTCGATGTCTGTGTATGATACAGTCCACCACTGAGGACCGGTACCGCTTCCGAATTGACCATTGCCCCAAACACCAGAAGCCTTTTCGTTCCACTCCCATGTGGTTGTACCATCACCATCTTTACCACCTGCGAGATACTCAAGAAGCTCTGGCTTGGTAGTCAAAGACTCAACATCGAAAGAACCAGCATTATAAGTCTCCTGAGTACCATCAGCCTTGGTATAAGTCAAGGAAATATTGAACTTACCTTCCTCAACAACCATCAGCTGATCGCCATTCAGAGTAGCTGTACCAGCAGCCTCATCAGCGCCTTCCTTGGTAATAGCCCAGTCGGAAAGCACACCGTTACCATTCTCTACTGTGAAGACATTACCCTTCTTACCTTCCTTGACCTCCTGAATCACCTTTACCTTGCCTGCATCAAAAGCAGTGCCGAACTGTACAGGCTGACCAGCGAACTCACCTACAGTAGAAGTATAATTACCCTCAGAACCAGTTACGCAGAGACGCTTCTGAAGTTCTGCAGAGAGATAAGTAATCTCATCCACGTTCACAGTGAAATCCTTGGTAAAGTCAACAGCCACGTTCTTGCAGTGCATAGTAACGGTGTTGGCACCAACCTTAGTAACATAGATGGTATCGTATGCCTTGGAAGAGGTTACCTCACCTTCTGCCAACTGGTCAGCCGACCACTGGCTTGTGATAGGAGAATGATTCTCGATGATAATACGGTTGCTATTCTTACCATTCACCAGAACAGGTGTTGCCTTCGCATCTACGCTCTCTGCTGTTACATTCTCAGAGAAACCTGTGCTGCCAGAATCGGTAGAAGGATCACAAGAAGTGTAAAGCAATGCCAGCATAGACAAAGCAAAAAATATCTTTTTCATATACGTTTTCTTTTTAAAAGTTAATGAAACTATTACTTCCAACCCTGATATTCAGAATCAGCGCCTGTCCAACCCTCATTCTGCTTAACTGTACCTAAAGCCACCTGAGTCTCAGGCATCTTTTGGAAGCCAGCAGTAGCATTGTAACGAGCAGCATATCCACCATTGTGAGCTGTATTCTTATCAGGCTGACCGCAATAATAAGTATCAACACCATTCTGCTTTTCGAGAGCTGCTGCAGCAATGTGCCAACGGCGGAGGTCATTCCAACGAACACCCTCACAAGCTAATTCCCAGCGACGTTCGTTTCTCAAAGCCTCATCAGAATAAGCTGCAATCGGACTCAAGCCTGCACGTTTACGAACTTCATTGATTCCTGTTACATCTTTCTTCAGTTCACTCTGCATCAACAAGACATCAGCAAAACGGATGAGTACCAAGTCATGGATATTGTTCAACTGCATATCTTCCTTCTTTACCCAAAGATCAGACTTATACATTACATTTTCAAATGTACAAGAATAACCATCCTTCAAATCTGCATTCTTACAAGTGATAGGAGCCCATTTCTTTGCATAGTAATCTGTTTCCTGAACGAAATCAGACCAACCACCTTTTTTATATGTAGTAACAGAACGCCAATCTTGAACAGAAGCATCACGACGAGTATCAGTAGGCTCAGCTGCAGCCCAATCTTTCATCAAGTTAGGAGCTACAGGACCAGCGCCCCAACCTTGACCGAATGGGAATGTGTTAGCATATGGCTGACCACCACGAACACCAAAATGCAGTGCATAACCATTAGCATAACCAATAGTTGAGCCTTCTTCCCATGAAGCAAATACACTAAACTTAATAGAGAACAAAGTTTCTGGATTCTGACCTTTATCATCCTCAACCCACTTAAATCCTTGTCCCTTTGTGTAATTGTAATCATCAACCGTGCATCTGTTGGTATAAGCCCACAAATTCTGATACTTTTCTACCAACTTACGCCCAGAGTTTGCGACACAATCATCTATAGCTTTAACCACATCCTCCTTGGTCATCGTTGTTCCATCAGGAAGCTCAACCGATGTCAAAGGATTATATGTCGTACTAGTAAGGTCTGCCAATGTTGTACCGTTACCAAAGAAGCCTGTATAGAACAACCATGCACGTCCTAGCATAGCCTCGGCAGCATACTTGTCTACATGACCATCAGTACTTGCCTGCGCAGGTAACAAACTAATAGCATCACGAAGATCCATAAGGATTTGTTTCCATGGGACTGTAATATCACCTTGGGTAACAGCTTCAGAACCTGGATGCAAACGCATAGGAACATTTCCATACATAGATGCCAACTCGTAATAGTAGAAAGCACGGAGGAATTTAGCCTGTCCCATGAGTGAATTTTTTGTTGCCTCTTCCATTGCTGTATTAGGAAGAGCATCAATCAATGTATTGGCACGGTTAATACCCTTGTAACGAGCCTCATAGAACACATTGGTCATATCGGCATTGTAGTTGCAGAGCATGTCCTCTGCTTGCATCAACTTATCGTTGACACCACCACCACCAAGCATATCATCACTCGCTAACTGTGAATAATACAAGAAGCTCATCTGAGGATCAGCACAAACCTGATTCAGGTTCTGGTAAACACCAGCCAAGACAGCCTCGCCATCTTCCTTGCTTACAGGGAAAGTGCTAGTAGACAACTCACCCACATTCTGTACATCGTCGATGCCGCAGGATGCAAAGCTAAGCGCTACCATGGCTGAAGCCAAAAATATATTTAATTTCTTCATTGTGAATTCAATTTTAGATTAGAACTTAATATTTACACCAACCATATAGGTACGAGGCTGAGGATAGTTACCTACATCAACACCTGTTGCCCAAGAGTCAGAGCCAATAGCAGTACCGTTCTCTGGATCCATACCCTTGTAACCTGTGATAGTGAAGAGATTCTGGGCTGTAAAGTAGAGACGGAGCTGCTGGAATGGACTTGTCTTCCAAATCTTGGTGAAGTCGTAACCTACGGTCAAGTTCTGAAGACGGAAGTAGCTTGCGTTCTCAATATAAATGTCAGAGACGGTCTGCCAGTTAGGGCCTGCATTCATGTGGGCAAGCAAAGGATACTTGTTGGATGTACCCTCACCATGCCAGTAGTCAAATACCTCTGTTGTGAAGTTCTCAAACTCTCCATCAGTAAACTTACGATAAGAGCGAGCTACCTGCTGGCCAAATGCACCGAAGCCTGTTACAGAAAGGTCGAAGCCCTTGTAAGAAGCACCGAGGGTAATACCCATGGTAACATCTGGCTGAGGAGAACCAATCTCTGTCTTATCCTCATCATTGATGACACCGTCACCATTGACATCGACAAATTTCAAGTCACCAGGTTTGATACCTTCACCCTGCTTAGAATTTGCAGCCTTACCACCACAGTTTTTGTCGAGGTAAGCCTGAACATCTGCATTATTCTGCATTACACCCTCTGTCTTATAGCCCCAGAAGTAACCGATAGGGTGTCCTTCCTCAAAACGGCACATATAACCTGTGTTCTGAGCCAAAAGGTCCTTACCACCATTGTTATACTTTTGGTTAGAGTTTACCTTAGTTACCTCATTATGGTTGTAAGCCATGTTCCAACCAATATTGTATTGGAAATCCTTACCAATCTTGTCATTCCAAGTAAGGGCAAACTCAACACCCTTGTTTTCTACAGTACCAGCATTCTTCATCTGGGTAGAGAAACCTGTAGTTGGGTCAACAGGAACTGCAACCAACAAGTCCTTAGTCTTCTTGTCATACCAATCAGCAGTTAAGCCGAGGCGACCATTCAAGAAGCGAGCATCAATACCAATGTTCAACTGCTCAGAGGTTTCCCATGTCAAATCAGGATTTGGCAAACGAGAAGGTCCTGCACCTGATACGTATGCGGTTTTATCTGAGAAAGAATAAATGCTTTGAGAATTAAAAGCAAAAGCACCCTGCCACTGGAAATTATTTACAGTAGCAGCATTACCATTCTGTCCCCAACCAGCACGCAACTTTAAGAAGTCGAGCCAAGAAGCTGTCTTTGCCATGAACTTCTCATTAGAAATAACCCAACCAGCTGATACTGAAGGGAAGTATCCCCAACGCTTACCAGGAGCAAACTTAGAGTTACCATCGGCACGCATGATGGCAGAAAGCATGTACTTCTCATCGAAGTTATAGTTTACACGACCGAAGTAAGACATACTGCGAGTATCATCACATGGTGTACCACTAACTGTTGCTGACTTATTGCTCTTCATATAATCCATATAAGCATGGGTCATATCACCAAAGATAGACTTTGAAGCTGTAGCATTCAAAGAGAATCCAAAGTCTGGACGACTCTCACTATACTCAGTACCAACCAAAATATCGAAGTTATGCTTCTTATTCAAGTCGAACTTATAGTTCAAAGTGTTGGTTGTACTCCAACCCCAGCTTGTACCAATCTGGTTGGTTGCCTTATCCTCTGTACGGAAGTTATCCGCATTGGTTGTATTGGCAGAGAATGTAGGAAGGAATGTACGCCATGTCCAAGTATTCTGGTTGTAGTTCAACTGTCCACGATATACCAAGTTCTTGATTGGCTGAATCTCCAAGTAACCAGTAACATGCAAGTTTTGGTTGATGCTCTTATTGTGACCAGACTGCTGGTTCAGCATCTTGTAAATAGGGTTGACAGAGTAAGAGTTGTAGTTCTTAACCCAGCTATCCAAATCATCAGAGTTGGTATAGCCACCATCTGCATTATACATAGGGATACATGGGTTGGCACGGAGCATGTTAGAAAGCTCATTGCTATACTGGTTGCCAATCTGGATACCTTGGTTCTGCTTGTGCTGATAGTAAACGTTCTCACCAATCTTCACAACATCCATACCCTTGTCATTGCGATAAATGACATGCTCTGAATTGATACGGAAAGTGAATCGACGGTAGTCTGACTTAACAACATTACCAAACACACCATCCTGATACTGATAACCGGCACCCATAGAGAAGGTAGAACGGTCGGAACCACCAGTAACGTTCAGGGAATGACTTGTTGTAACGGCATTCTTATTGCGGATAGCCTCTACCCAGTTGGTTCCTTCGTTAGAACCATCCATATAAGAGTTGTAAAGGTCTTCGCCCATAATGCTCTTCCAATCCCAGCCACTTTCGCCACTGTTGAAACGCACCTGATCCATTACCTCCATATACTGCTTGGCTGTCAGCATCTTAGGCATACGATATACGTTAGCCCAACCTACGTTGGCATCGTATGATACCTGGATCTTACCCTGCTTACCCTGCTTGGTAGTTACAAGGATAACACCATTGGCTGCGGCAGAACCGTAGATGGCACAGGATGCAGCATCCTTCAAAACGTCGATACGCTCGATGTCGGCAGGGTTCAAGTTGTTGATATCACCTGCTACACCATCAATAATATAAAGAGGAGCAGTGTTGCCGTTGGTACCGGCACCACGGATAGAAATCTTAAAGCCATCACCAGGCTGACCGGAAGCCGCCTGAATGTTTACACCAGGAGTCTGGCTCTGCAAAGCGCCCAACACCTGAGTGGTATTCATCTTCTGAATATCGTCACCCTTCACCTCAATGGTAGAACCGGTAACGAGCTTCTTCTTCTGAACACCATAACCTACGACAACAACTTCTTCGAGAGTCTTGTCGTCTGTCTTCATTGTGACGTTAAAATTAGACTGATTACCTACAACGATTTCCTGCTTCTGGTAACCGATATAAGTAATAACAATAGTAGCACCAGGCTTTACGTTCAAGGCGAAGTTACCATCCAAGTCGGTAACTGTACCATTTCCGGTATTACCTTTCTCTACTACACTTGCACCGATGATAGGACCTTCTGCGTCACTTACATTACCGGTAACCTTCTTAGACTGCTGAACTGAATTAACAGCAAAGTTTGGAGATGTTGCCAAAGCTTCAGTTGTGTAACTCAAGCCTAAGGATGCCAACGCTC
>ERZ1026874.883-NODE-883-length-17309-cov-19.496117_pt1 | contig 17309 bp, 19 predicted proteins | sample MGYA00380167_ERZ1026874 | MGnify/ENA primary metagenome ERZ1026874 (study PRJEB33269, sample SAMEA4719803) | human gut metagenome | biome: human-associated habitat; feature: organic feature; material: feces | place: Cameroon | collected 2013-10 ...
TTTCGCAGGACACCGAGCGCCTGACCCGCCGCAACATGAAACTCTGCGTTATGGAGGACGTGCAGACCGAATGCCTGGCAGACCCCGCCTTTGCCCGCCTTGTGATGAACCCCAAGAAAAAGATGCTGAACTGCTTCCACTACATCAACCGCAAGGCGCGGGAGTATCTTGAACAAGAAATGAAGGACAACGATGAAAAGCCTATAGGCGGCGGTTTCGGCGGTGATGTGCCGGACGAACTCTGCTACCAGTGGGCGCGGGAGTATTTCCGTGATGAAAATGCCAAAGAGGACGCTGAACCGGAAGAAAAGTTTGATCCCAAGACCTACAACGGGAAAGCGCCCAAGGCAGGCAAAAAGGAAAAGCCTAAAAAGGCAGCACCCAAGCCTGCCCCGAACCCCATAGACGAAGAACAGCTTACTTTCGGCGACTTCGGCACAGAGGAGGCAGCAGGATGAAACTGGACAAACGAGCCTGCCGCCATGCAGCCAATGTTCCGCTGCACATCAGCCTGAATGCCGGGGTGTTGTACACGGATCGGGTGGAATACCTTGTCACCGCCGCCGTCAAGCTGCTCGGCGGACATAGGGTGTTGGCGGTTTACTTCTACGAATGTGAACGCCTGAAAGGAAATGACCGTATGCCGAAGTGGGTCGTGTTTCAGGGTAAGGATGACTTTGCCACACTGGAACGTGATACCGAGGGTAACATCAAGTGGCGGGATGCCATGCTGATGAGCCTTGCCGATGAAAGTTTCTATAATTTTAGAGAATCCTGCGTTTTCCATAAAGGGACGGATGGCGCGGCAATCTCGGACTTTATCCATCGAAATGCAAGTGGCATCACCGTGTTGAAGGAGTTACAGAATTATCAGTATGGCATCCGCAATAAGCAGGCAAAAGCCCGCCGCTGTAAACATGATGTGGACATAGTCGAGAAAATGAAAAAGGTCCCAGCTGCGCCCTCAAATCTGGCACGCTGGATTGATCGAAATGTCATGCCACACTATCTGTTTTATGTGTATGACAGAAATCAATCGGAAATACAGGTTTTTTGTACCTATTGCGAGAAGTTTTCTGTGATAAAAAAGCCGAAAACCGGAAAAATATTTATCTGCCCGCAATGCAAACAAAAGGCAATCGCCAAAGCACAGGGGAGAAGAGCTGCTTACCATGAGGACCGGGAGACCTGCCAAATTATTCAGAAAATCAGCGATGACGAATTGTTGGTACGGATCTTCAAAGCGCGCTGGGCTTATAATGCCAAAACAAATGTTCCCCAAAAGGAGATACACGAAAGCGCAAGGTTATTCATCCGCGCCGTAGGGCAAGAAGGCACAGACACAGATGCGTACTATTATGACAGCAGTTATGATAGTGCAACACACTGGCGGAGAGGAAACCGTCCGAGGTTTTCTCCCTATACAAGCAGTTATGAAGCCGATGATACCGGGGCGGTTTACCTGCCATCACTGAAAAGAGCCTTGCAGGGAACACCGTGGCAGTATTGCGCACTCCGGCAGTTCTATGAACCTACGAAGGAGGCTATGCAGGTCAGTACTTACCTGCGCGTATATCGGCGCCATCCAAAACTTATTGAGCATCTTGTTAAAGTTGGATTCGAGCGCATCGTTTCAGACATTGTGTATCGGCACGGTATGGGACCAGAAATTGATGACACGCAAAAACGCACACACAGCATTTTACGGGTCAACAAAGAAGATTTGACCATGCTGCGTGAGTTAAATGCTGGCATCGATACACTGAAAGCATACCAGCAATATACAACGCTTAATTTGCGTGGCCGACAGGAACTTTTGCAGTGGCAGATCAAGAATCATGTGCATTCGGTTCCGACGCAGTGGTTCGACTATATGACAGCAAAAAAATTCATGCGCTATATGGACAGCCAACTGCCAGACTATATGCGGCTGAAGCAGGCTTTCCTCTATCGTTCCCCGATGGAAGAGGCAATCTCGACTTACAGCGACTATCTGCAAATGTGTCAAGAACAGAATTATGACATGAAAAGCAGCCAGATTTTGTTTCCCAAACACTGCAATGAGACCCATGACAAGTTGAGCCGATACATTAAGAAGTGTAGGGACGAGCAAACAAAGCGCGCATTTCGTGAAGTATATGAGAATTTGGCAGAAAAGGCCAACCTCACTTCAAAGAAACTGCAAATTGTCTGCCCCAAGCAAACCGATGACCTCATCGCAGAAGGACAGGCTTTGCACCACTGTGTCGGCACCTATATTGAGCGAGTGGCAGTGAAAAAATGTCTGATCGTATTTGTCCGCCGCGTAGAGGAACCGGAAAAGCCGTTTGTAACGGTAGAGGTCCGCAACGGCAAAATTGTACAAATCCGTGGCGACCACAACAGCGACCCTACGAAAGAAGTAAAAAAGTTTGTTGATCTGTGGAGCCGTAAGGTACTGCCTATGGCTTTGCAGGCCGCGTAAGAAAGGAAAGGCTTACATTATGAAGCAACTCGGGAATCTCGCCATTGTCTGCGCCCGGCGCAAGGATGTGACCCTACGCATTGAGCAGGGGAGAGTGATGGTCTTGCTGGACGGAACTTATGCGCCGACAGCGTTTTCTGCCGATTGGGATGACGATGAAACCATCTTGTCGGTGATCCATGAACTGAACTTCGGCCACTGTGCCCTCAAAAGCCAATGAAAACTGAGGAATGGCAGGAAAAAGCCGTTTTCATCGGAAAACTGCGGGAACTGACAGACCGTCTGAACCGCTGCCGCGCGGCGTATGAAGCCCATACGCCGCTGGTAAGTGTGAGATCTACGACATTCTGTTCAGCGACTTACAGACGCTGGAAAGTTGGCTGAGGTTGAGAATGAAAAACTCCCCCACCAAGAAAGACAATCATCTGATATGAGAAAGCCTTCAACCTGCTCGATGTTGCGCGTAGGTTGGAGGTTTTTATTTGGTAGAAAGGATACTACTTTTTCATTTTAATATTTGCTTTTGTACAGAGTTGATGCTTCAGTAATGTTGAAAATAAATTCAATGAATTGCAATTCAACGATTTTGGAGGCCCGATGCGTTTATTGGATGTGAGAAAGAACGGACGTTCTTACAGCAAGGCTATATTGGAAAAGCGGTGATGGTCTATGGAAGATGCCGAGTTGGCAAGACCACCCTAATTCAGAAAGCACTGAAATCAAGCCGCTATCGGACGGTTTACTTCGAGTGCCTGAAAGGTACAATGCAGGACAACATTAGCGGGTTTGTACAGGAACTGGTTCACCAGGACAGCATAAACCGAACTTAATTCTCTACGAGAATGGGTTCGAATTTTGTTTTTGTATGCAGTCAGTAAAATTGAAGGTGCACCAGTTCGCAACTTATGCAATAGGGCTTTCGAACGCTTGGAGTGAGGGGAAAATCACAGTAACGCAGATGAAAGAGGCCCTTTTTGAAAAGCCACATAGAATTAGCGTGCCGGATGAAGTAAAAATATATAGAAGATAAAAGAAAAATCGCCTCCGACTTACATCTATACAATGGGATTCAAGTCGGAGGCAATTATTTTTATACTTCTTTTACAGCAGCCGCTTTCACCATCATTATCGGGTGTCGCAGTTCATCCTTTATGTTGGGGTAATTCGTCATGTTGGTGAATTTGGTGAATGGCTCGACATCTTCTGTAGCATCTGATTTATAGCTGACAAACAATTTCGATAGATTTAAAATCTGTGCAAGGGATAAGTTTCACGAAACATTGCCATGAGCATCGCAGCTTAAGGAAATGCTGACCGGAACGCTGGTACCTCCCTTGGTCAGTGTAGCACTTAGATGCGCACTGTTTCCACTGGTCCAAGTACTCTGGCCACCATAATTCCAGCCGTTGGTGCCTGTTCCAGTGCCGCCAGCACTCGTAGCTTGGGCAGTGGAACCATTATAGGAGAAACTTCCATACAATGCCGCTCGACCGATTTGTTGCCCACCAGAATAATAATCTTTTGTTTTTGTGGTACTTGTAGTGCTGCGGGTCACTGCTTTGGTGATGGTAGTGACAACGGTGATGCCATTGCCCAAATCCTCGGTATAAGTCGTGATTACCTGATTGTTTTCCTGCGCAAAGCACGGAACAGCTATTGCTGTCGCCAATAGAAAGCACATTAAAATAGAAAAAATATTTTTCCAGAGTTTACGTTTCATGAGATTCACTCCTTTGATTATGAAAGTTCCATTGCCTTTTTTAACATTTCTTTCTGCGACATGTCCGTATCACCCCAATTAACGATGGTCGTTTCCGTATTGATAATTAGCACGCCTTTGGTAACCACGAAAAAAGTAACTAATACCGCCAGTACTCCTATGGACAAACCCAGTGCCAGCCGCAAATGAAATTTATGCCGATAGGCAGCAGCCTTCCACCTGGCTATCGTTTCCGGAGATTGGCTTTCCGTAAAATCACGGGCAGCCTGTTCCGGGTCAGTGCCCAGCTGTGCCGCCACAGCAGTAAAACTTTCCTCTGAAGCTGCACTGCAAACATCCTGTGCCACGCCGCGAACATACGTCTCAAAAGCCGCCCGTGCTTCGGCGCAGGGCAGGACGGATGCGGCAGCTTTCAAATAGGTTTGCAGTTCTTTTTCAAACATCTTTCGTTTCCTCCGGGTACAAGGCACCGTCCTGCGCCATCAGTTTTTCTAACGCCTCGACAAAAATTCTGTATTCAGCGTACAAGCGTTCATAATACTCCTGCCCTGCGGCGGTTATACCCAGATAAATACGCGCCCGACCATCCTCAATGCGCTTTTCCGTTTCTTGGATATAGCCGCCCTCCTGCAGGCGGTACACCGCCAGATACATTGTGTTATAGGTTAGTACGCCCTGGGTCAGTCGATCCACCTCCTGCGCCATTTGGTAGGTGTACATGGGCTTTTGGCGTAGCATAAACAGGACCAGCATTTCAGTGGTGGCTTTTTTCATGGCATCCCGCATACCCTGGGCAGGATCGCTTTTTGACTTTTTTTCCGGTTTCATAGACAATCCCACTTTGCATTTTGTTCAATATTACTATATCAGATCATCTATATTTGTCAATACTTTTCATTGACAAATATAGATGATCTATGCTATCTTTTGAGCAAGAGATAAGGCATCAGAAGAAAGGTGTGGTGATTCCGATGCAGGGTAAGAGAAGACGAATAACTTTTATTTTTTAGATGGAGGTATATCCAATGAAAAAACAAAAATATTTGACTCGCGTTATAGCCGGTATTTTGTCCGCCCTTATGTGCATGATGCTGCTCAATATGCCTGTATATGCCGACAAATATGAACTATATCAGGCAGCTTCGGGTGAAATGGTAGAAAGTGAAGTGTCCCTGAATTCTATCGATGAAGTGGAGTTGCAAGAAGCAGGCTGGTACAAACAAAAAGTTGGCGATGGAAGTGCAACATTTGACAAATTTGTAATTGAAGCGATTGTCGCAGTTTTGACAAGTAAAGCTCCCGGCATTAAAAAGACTGCTGCGGAAGCAGTTGCAAATTATATCCTCAATAATCATTTACAGGGAAGCTATTACACAAAATATTTGAACAGTCAAGTGGTGGACAAATGCACACAAAATTATTATTATTCCTATGATTGGTATTCTGATCCAGGTCGTACGAACTATATTGGAACCACAGATACGGGTATCCAGACGGTTAATCTGTGTAGAAGATAAATCGGTGTTTATCAAATGAATAATACTATTTTACCATATGGCTTGTTTTTGTTTATTGCCCTTTTTATCTATTATGGCGCTTATGCCATACCATACGAAAAAAAGCATAAGCCTCCAGAAGAGACATCTCGATGGATATTTTGGGTAGATGTTGTACTCGTAAAAGGTATACTTGTCATTTTAATTATTGCATTCCCAGTTTTCACGACATGGATGTGGGAGCCGGATATTATTCAGAAATGGGAAGATTTTGTTATCCCACGGTTGACTACAGGTTTAACGGTTTGCTTTTGGGGGCGAATCATCATATATTACTACTACAAATTCTACCTTAAATTCAAAAAATGAGCTTAAATTTTAGTGTGCTTTACACTTCCTCAGAAAAGTAGTCCAACTATAAAGGAGGATAGCTATGAAGAAAATAATGAGCATTATCGTTGCGATTTGGCTTTCGATAGTATGTTGTTTAGGTGCGTTTGCCGAGGAAACGGCAATGGATACTAATGTTTTGCGTGGTGCTGCAACATGTCCGGCTTGCGATAGAGGAACACTGTATGATTGGCAGCAAAAAGAACAATTTGTTACAACCTTTCCTTGCCAGCATGAGAAAAAAGGTAGTGACGCTGTTGTTGCCATGTTTCTTGTGAAATATCGCTCATGTAGTTCATGTAGCTATCGGGAGGAACTTAGCAGAGAATGTATTTCAGAACCAGAGCAATTTTGCCTTGCAGAGAGCAGTAGAATGGCAAAAGGAATCTTCCAAGAAGAGATTGCAAATCACTTGATGCTGACCTTGGAATTGCCAGAGAAAGAAGTTTATCAAGACGGGATTCCGGCTATAATGCGTGCTGAAGCCTGTCCTAACTGCAATGGTGGAGGCCTAGTAGAAAAAATGTTTTTCCAAGATTATCCAACGTATACTAATTGCAGGCATGGAGGGACAGGAACATACGATGTTATGTATGTTACATATAGAATCCATTCTTATGATTGCAATCGATGTAACTATCGTAGAATATTATCTAATGAACGAACAGGAGAAAAGGTGCAATGCTTGTTTACTGGTAAGGAGTATTGAACATGAGAAAACTTTTGCGTAGGACTTTACAAAAGAAGATTTTTTGTCTCTTTATAAGTGCTTTGCTTTTGTTGACGGCGTGTTCCAATAAGAATCCGAAAATCAAATCTTTGAATGGTTCTGAAAATGGGCAGAATGAAATTAAAAGTAATGTTTCTAAGAATACAACGACTAAAGAAGAAAATGCATTAATAGATCTACATGAAATCATTAGTGAAGCAAAGAAAATATGTTGTGAAAAAGAGCTATCAATTGATGAGTTCTATACATTCGCGTATGGAAATAGATATGTAACTGTATGTGGTGCCGTTGAACAAACAGATGCGCAACTTTTGCATGAAAAATACGAGGATATTACGTTTCCTGACTCGATTGGTGATTACAAATTTCAAATGGCATCGTTAGATTATAAGCCAGCATCATCAATGCAAGTATCCAATGTCATCCCCGATGAGGTTAAATTGGATAGTGTTTATAAGCAAGAAGATAAAACGACATATGACCATTTGCTTCGAATGAGTATAAGCTTTTATGATTATGATGAGAAAAAGCCGTTGAAGATCGAAGTATACCGTGCAAATGCTAAGGCAATATCTGTACAAGAAAGTAATCTTAATGTCGAAGAAAAGATTGGCCAATATGAGATTGTAAGTGATAGTACTATCTCAGGGACGTACTTGCGATGGGGCAATGAAACATGGAAATATTTGGTGCATGGAAACAATGGCGATATAGGGAAAGAATTCTATAAGGCACTAGTTGATGCAGATATTTCGGCAATGATAGCTTTTCAGTAACGGTATGTGATTACAGCAAAGAAAATGTTTTGGTGATAGTGATATTTGTGGAGATTTTTTTAGCGTTGAACATTTAGAAGTGGGGGCCTAATGATGAAAATCCAAAAATGTATAGTTTCCTGTATCGCCATTTTCGGAATAATATTTGCGATGGCGTTACCAGCATCGGCGGATAATACTAAATATGACCATAATAAAATATGCATATACTGTTTAGGAAAAGATGCTTTTTCATCACGTGAAGGTTTTGCTTCACTGAATTATATTGTGCAATCGACTTCTTCGAATGTCTCTCGTGAACAGAGAAGCTACTGGAAAGAAATAACGCAATTCACGATATATGATGGGCCTGGAAAGCCTTCACTGAGTAGTTTTCCTCAAACTGTTTACTATGAAGAAAAAAATCCTTACGGCTCTGGACAAGCACATGGGACATTATCAATAAAAAAATTCTCACACATTGAAAATGGTTCTAATCACTATTATGTTACATATGCGGGTTATATGTATTGGTATGACTGAGAGGTAATATATGAAAAGATCTAACAAAATTGCTTGTGTGCTTCTTTGTTGTGCAGTACTTACAAATATAAGTTCATTTTCCACTTTTGCGGAAGAATACTGTACAAAACCAACTGACTCTATAGGAAATCCAATAAGCCCTTGTTGGGTTTATCAATTTGAACACACAATGTATATGACAGTGAAGAGTGACGAACCACTACCAGAGTCATTCTATGTAAGTGCTCCCTCGGGCTATTTAAAGCCGGACGGAGGATATGTAATTGCACGTGGAACAGTTTATCTTGTGGGAACAGCATATGATTTTCCAGAAGCGGGATATAAGCAGGGAACATACAAGGGAGTTCTTACCGCTTATATAGATTGACACAGAAGAGTTTTGGCGTAAATAGTAACCATAGAAACGATTGTCAGGGAAGGAGCAATTTATGTATGGATACGTTAAGATTTGAGTCTTTAAATGCGGTTGCGCCCATTTTCTGCGCGATTGTTCTCAGCGTTGGTTTATGTTCTTGCAATAGTTCTACAAAGGAGATCTCTGAACCAAGAAATCAAGCGACGATGAATTCAACAGAGGAAAGTTATAAAGATCTGCCAGAACATATCTCGGCGAATGACATCGTAAATAATGCTGCTGATAACACTACCTACAGTAATGACAATTTTGATATAGAGATTGCTGCCGCAGAAGGTGAAGAAGTTTACTCAGCTTACGATGGCATTGTAATGGAGGTAAACGATAATAACGAAGAAGGTCATTGTATTACTATTTATCATGGAAACGATTTGGAAAGTGAATATTGTAATTTGAAAACACCGATTGTAGCGAAAGGACAATCTGTTCTTAAGGGGCAAGTCATCGGTTATGTTGGAGATGTAGGTAAGGTGAATTTTAAATTGCGTAATACTGAAGAATAATTTACGGATTCCAGAAATGAATTTTTAATGTTAGCGTTAAATAGTGCAATATTTGTATGAAAGAAATTAGTGACTCCAATGCAGCGTACATTATATCTGTATAAAACAAAATTGCCGCCGACTTACATCTACGCAATGTGATGCAAGTCGGCGGCAATTATTTTTATACTTCTTTCACTGCTGTCGCTTTCAACAGTAGCATCATCGGACGGCGCAGTTCGTCTTTCATGCCGGGCAAATCCATCATTTCGGCGGGTGGCTCGGCTTCCTCTACGGCATCCAGCACAAACCCGGTGTGCAGTAAGCCCATAAGGATTCGCGTCAATGTGTGGTGCTGCTTGCGAACCTCGCAGCCTAAAAAGTTGGTGACACGCTCACCAGGCAGAAAGTAGTCGTCAATGGGTCAGTACAGCGGCTGACCGTCCGCACCATAAACCCAGTCCTAATGCACGCCTACCGTGAACGAGGGATGCTCGATATTAAAAAGAAATGTCCCGCCTGTTTTCAGCGTCCGATACACGTTGGCAAACACACGGTCTAAGTCTGCAATATAGTGCAGCGCCAGATTAGAAACCACGCAATCCCACACGGCGGCGGGATAGTCGTAATCCTCGATGCCGCAAAGGTGGTATTCAATTTTCGGGTCTGCATTGCGCTTTTGGGCCTCGGCCAGCATTTTGTGGCTGATGTCGATACCCAACACCTGCGCCGCGCCCTGATCCACAGCGTACTTACAGTGCCAGCCATAGCCGCAGCCCAAATCCAAGACGTGCTTGCTTTGCAAATCCGGGAACAGTGGTTGCAGCATATGCCATTCGCCCGCACCGGCAAGTCCCTGCTGGCTGCGGGTCATTTTGGCGTATAAACCACAAAAAATTAACACAAGATTGCACAAGATGCAACTCAAAGAAGATCGGGAATGGTGGGTTTGTATCAAAGTGAAGCATTGGTATCCTTTATAAGCGAAAACAGAAGTTAGAAATATTCAGCGATTTCTTAGTGATAATACACATAATAGAGAATCTGGTTGACGGCCTACCATAGCAATAAGGTGTCAGCGCAATTATCCGATGGTTACAACAAAAGTGGTTAAGCTCTAAGGAATTCAAAGGAGATTACATTTCGAAACATTCAAAAATAGTTAGAGAAACGTCTGGGTTTATTCATTATAGATTTTGAAAGTTTTTTGACGATTATGGAGGTGGTGTACAAAATGAGATAGGAAACAAAGGGAAAACAAAGAGTTGTAAAGATTACAGAATGGTTACAATCGAAGAAAATGGGTCGAAATTACTAGCAAACTGCACATTCAAATAGTGAATATGTGATGGAATATGCACAAATTGAAAGGAAACCGTTTCCCTATTTCTTTGTTGACGTGGGGTGCTGGGAGTGTTACTCTGTAGATGTCAAGGATGCGCATCAGAAAATCTCAAAAACTCTTCACCGTTTGGAAAGAAGGAAACAAATATGAGCAGAGTAAAACACTTGTTTGCAGTTGTGCTGGCGGCATTGATGCTGTGTCTGCTTATGCCTGTTGCTGCGTTTGCAGAGGAAGCATCCGATGGAAAAATGATCGTCTACGCAAAACTCCCATCTGACTGGTCAGACCCGCACCTGTGGGCATGGGCAGACGATGGCACAAACGCTTTTGATGCATGGCCCGGTGGCGAGATGGAAGCAGACAGCAACAATGATGGCTGGTATTACTGCTGGATTCCCGAAACCACCAACAACATTATTATCAATGCGAATGACGCTGCGGTTCAGACCAGCGACTACAAGCTGGAAAGCAAAAATGCTTGGGTCACGGTGACCGATGCAGAAAATGTAGAAATCAGTTACGATGCACAGACCACCGGTGATCTGCCGGAGTATGTAGAAAAATTCAAGATTCATGCGCAGGTTCCCGATGATTGGCAGGATGTCTGCCTGTGGGCATGGTCTGCACCGGATGGCAAGAATGCTTTTGAAGCATGGCCCGGCAAGACCATGAGCAAAGGCGAAGATGGCTGGTATACTGCCAGCGCTCCCGTTTGGGTGAACAGCATCATTGTCAACGGCAACAGCGGCGATGTGCAGACGGAGGATATCTCCATCGATGCAGCTGAGGTGTGGGTTACGGTTTCTGAGGACGGAACTTCCGATTTTACTTACAATGATCCGAATGCTCCCGTTGCAGAAGATATTACCGTTCATGTAAAAGCTCCCGCAGACTGGAGCGAGCCGCATCTGTGGGCATGGTCCGCACCGGACGGCACGAACGCATTCTCTTCTTGGCCCGGCGAAGCCCTGCAGGAAGGGGAGGATGGCTGGCTGACGCTTTCTGTTCCAGGCTGGGTCAACAGCATTATCGTGAATGGCAGCGATGGCAGCGTTCAGACCAGTGACCTCAGTGTGGAAACAGGCAAGGATCTGTGGATCGTGGTGAGCGATGCGGAAAATGCAGAAGTCACCTATGAAGCCCCGGCTGAGACTGTAGAAACAGCAGAGGCTCCTGCTGCAGAGAGCGAGCCTACGGTTGCGGCGGAACCCGCAGAAACCAAGTCCAACGCGATGCCGATTGCAATTGTCGTTGTTGTGGTGATTGCTGTTGTGGCAGGCGGCGTGGTCATCTCCAAAAAGAAAAAGTAATCTTCCTTAGAAAATCATAGAGTACGGGCTGAACGGCCCGTACTCCTTATTTGACACAATCAGAAAGGCAGGTATTCCATGAAGCGCCTGATAGCAGGATTTTTAAGTGTATGTGTAGCGGTATCGTTGCTGATGACCGGCTGCTCGTCGGGCGGCACGGATAATACTGCGCAGACAGATGGCCCGGTTACCATCACGATCTGGCACGACAAAGAAGATGAAGTCGCGCAGGCGTTGCAGACAGAGTTGGATACGCTTGCCCCGGATATCGTGGTAAAACTGGAAAAGAAAGACGGTCTGACCGATTCGCTGAAGATGGTCGGCAACGACCAGAATTCTGCCCCGGATATGTACTTCTTTGCCCACGATAAAATTGGCGTTTACGCTGAAATGGGCATTCTCGCACCGATAACGGATTTCATCGACAAGAGTACGTTGGATCAGTACATTCCGATGACGATTGAGGCTGCTACCTACAAAGGGGAAGTGTATCAGCTTCCGCTCTACTTTGAGACGCTGCTCTATATGTACAACAGACGTTATATGAGTGATGATGAAGTGCCTTCGACCACAGAAGAACTGTACAAATATATGCAGGAAAACACGAAAGGCGGACATTACGGCTTCGTGGAACAGCACAGCACGGCGTACTATGCTGCGGGCTGGCTCCATGCGTTTGGCGGTTACATTCTGAACGAAAATGGCGAACCCGGCCTCGATGATGAGAACACCATCAAGGCACTGGAATACCACAAGAAATTCGTGGAGCTTATGCCCACCGAGGGTGAGTATTCTACCGTGAATACGCTGTTCCGCGAAGGCAAAGCGCACTCCACCATCGGTGGTCCCTGGCTGGTTCCTACGGCGCGCGAGAGCGGTATTGACCTTGGCATTGCACCGATGCCTACTGTAGATGAGACCGGCAACAAAATTGCACCGTATTCCGGTGTGCAGGGTATCCATGTCTTGAAAGTTGCAGCTGAGCGCAAGCACGATGCCATTGCAAAGGTCTTGCAGGTTCTGACAAATGATTCCGTTGGCATTGCGATGGCGAAAGCAAGCGGCTGTGCGCCTGCAAAGCAGAGTTGCTATGATGACCCGGCTATCAGCGGTGATGACATGGTTATGGCTATGTACGATACGGCGCAGGATGCGGTTCCCATGCCGAACGTTCCCGAAATGGACGTTATGTGGACGGTTACGGAAAATCTGCTTGTGGATGTAAACATGAGTGGAAAAGATGTCCGCAGCAGCGCACAGGCCGCCCAGCAGCAGGCAGAGAGCCTTATCAAACAGATGCAGTGATGCGGAAAGGCCGCACTATGAAGAATAATAAAAAAGAAACGTTTTGGGTCTATTTGTGCAGCGCCCCCTCGTTGCTTTTGATTTTGCTGATCGTTGTATTCCCAATTCTGTACACGGCGTACATCTCCTTTACAAACATGAATGTTTACCATTGGTTCAACTTCTCGTTTGTAGGGCTGAAGAATTATAAAGACGCGCTGTTTGTTTTTGATTCCGGCTTTTTGGCGGCACTGCTTCGGACCATACTGTGGACTGTGCTGAACATGGTGCTGCAGCTCGTGATTGCCTTTGTGCTGGCCAGTCTTTTGAACATACAGGATTTTAAGGGCAGGCGAGTCTACAAGACACTGCTTATGATCCCTTGGGCCATGCCGGGCTATGTGTCGATCTTGCTCTGGAAAACCGGCATCTTCAATTCGCAGTTCGGTTTGCTGAACCAGTGGATGCAGAAGCTGGGGCTGGCGACAGTGCGCTGGCTGGCAAACGATGTCTCGGCATTTCTCTGCTGCACGGTTGTCAACCTTTGGCTGGCGCTGCCGTTCATGATTATGATTATGGACGGTGCTTTGCAGGCGGTGGATCATAGCTGCTACGAGAGTGCAATTCTCGATGGTGCAAACTGGTTCCAGCGGGCGTACTTTATTACGATTCCCGCAATCCGCCCCATTATTGCTCCCTCGGTGCTGATTACCGTGTTTACAACCTTTAAGCAATTCGACGTGGTATACCTGCTGACACAGCAGGCAGGTGCGAAAACCGGTGCGAATATCCACACGATCCTGACCTATGCCTACGAGAACGCCTTTATCACAAACAATTACGGATACAGCTCTGCGGTCTCCATTTTGATTTTTGCTATTTTGATTCTGTTCTCGATGGTGACCAGCCGGAAAGCAAAGGAGGGGTAACAGATGACGCGGCATCAAAAGCGTATGCTCAAGCAGGCGACCAAGCAGATTTGTCTGCACATTTTGTTCATCGTGATTTGTTTCGTCACGCTGATCCCGATTTTGTATGCACTGTCGGTTTCTTTGAATGCCGACAACAGCCTTGTGAGCTCGGACTTCCGTTTTATCCCGAAGAACTTCACGCTGCGGAATTATGTTGCGGTCTTTACCGAAGAACCTGTCATGCTGTGGTTTAAAAACAGTATGACGCTGGCGGTAGTCACTGTTGTTATTTCGCTGGCGGCAGCAATTCCGGCTGCCTATGCGTTTTCCCGTATGCGCTTCAAGGGGCGCAAGCCGATATTGAAGCAGTTGGTTCTGCTGTACTCTTTCCCGTCTGTCCTTTCCATGTTTGCGATTTATACACTGCTGCGCCCGCTGGGGCTGATCAACAGCAAAGTTGGCTTGATTCTGATTTATACCGGAACGATGGCTGAGTTTGGTCTGTTGAACATGAAAGGATACTTTGATACGATACCGCGCGAAATCGAGGAAGCGGCGGAAATTGACGGCGCAAGCGGCATCCAGCTTGTCACGCGCATTGTTCTTCCGCTGGCACGCCCCAGTATTTTGGTTACGGCGGTTATGATCTTGATTTATGTCTGGAATGAATATCTCTTTGCAACGACCTTTATGACAGGTGCCGAGAATTATACATTGGCAGCCGGATTGTACTCTTTGCAGGCAACAGAAATGAGCGGAAGCTGGCCCGTTTTTGCAGCAGCTTCGCTGGTAGTCAGCCTGCCGATTCTGATTGTGTTCTTTGCCGTACAGCGTCACATGACCTCCGGCTTGACTGCCGGTGGTGTCAAAGGTTGATTGCCCCAAACAGGGAGATGACACAATGAATTTTGAAGCCATCCAACACATCCCGATGTCACAGCAGGCACACGGGATTGACCCAAACCATGTCGTGTTCCGGCTGCGCGCCGGGCGCGATGATCTAAAGCACTGCACGCTGTTTTATGCAGATCGAGCCTGCCGCCTGACACCGGTTATTTTCTCGTCTGTAGAGATGCAGGTGGAAGCGCAGGACGAATGGTTTGATTACTTCCAAGTCATCTTGGAAAGCCCCTATAAGCGGATCTGTTACTATTTTGAACTTGACGACGGAACGCAGAAGCTGCTGTATTACGGCGATTTCTTTACAGATCACCGCGTGGACGACAGATCGGAATACTACCAGCTGCCGTTTAACCATCCGGCAGACATTGCAGCACCGCCTGCATGGGCGCAGGATGCAGTAGTTTACAATATCTTCCCGGATAGCTTTGCCACGGGCCGCCGCTTTATCTCTGGCAAGCCATCCGAAAAAGAGTGGAACGGTCAGATTACACGCGGAAAACTCGGCGGAACGCTGCGCGGCGTGATCGAAAATCTGGATTACATTCAAGAACTGGGTGCTACCTGCATTTACATGAATCCGATTTTTGCAGCAGGGGAGTACCACAAGTACGATTTGCTGGATTATCATCACATCGATCCCTGCTTCGGTACGGATGAAGATTTCCGACAGTTGGTCAACGACTGCCATGCGCGGGGAATGCGTGTGATTATTGATGGTGTGTTTAACCATGTAGGGTGGAATTTTTTCGCTTTTGATGACGTAGTGCGCAATGGCGAAAACTCAAAATATAAAAACTGGTTTTACCATCTGCAATTCCCTGTAGAGAGGCCGGAAGACCCCGAAACCTATCCGACCTATGAATGCTTCGGCTATGAGCGCATGATGCCGAAAACTAACACCTGCAACCCGGAAGTACAAGAGTATTTCTGCGAGGTGGGCCGCTATTGGGTGCGGGAATTTGATATTGACGGCTGGCGTCTGGATGTTGCCAGCGAGATCAACGACGGATTCTGGCGGGCATTTCGGCAGGCGGTGAAAGAAGAAAAGCCGGAGTGTATCCTGATTGGTGAGGTGTGGGAGACTGCCCAGCATTGGCTGAACGGTGATATCTTCGACTCCACCATGAACTACGATTTCCGCAAGCACTGCCGCCGATTCTTTGCCGAACAGAGTATCGATGCAGCAGAATTTGATGCCCGCGTGACCAATATGCGGATGCGGTATAAACTCCCGGTACTGTACGCGCAGCTCAATCTGCTGGACAGCCATGATGTGAGCCGCTTCTATTCGCTGTGCGAAAAAGACCCGGCAAGGATGCAGCTCGCTGTGCTTTTCCAGATGACTTTTACAGGAATTCCGTCTGTCTTTTACGGCGATGAGCGTGGTATTTACGGCTTGCAGGAAGCAGAGTACCGTCATGAAATGACATGGTCGCAGGAGCCGTCGGCCTTGGCAGATTTTTATAAAAAGGCGATGCATCTGCGAACGGAACACCCGGCCCTTTGCCGAGGCAGCTACCATACCGTTAAGGCCGAAAAGAAAAACGGGCTGTATGGGTATGAGCGCACCGATGGAAAAGAAAAGATCACCGTGTTCCTCAACAATCAATCAGCCGCTGCTGAGATTCCTCCGATAAACGGAAAGATGCTGTGGCAGCAGGGATACGAGGAAAAGAACAACAGCCTTGCCCCTATGGGGTTTGCCGTATTCACACAGGAGGTGTAAAACGTGAGCGTGACGATTCAGGAAGTGGCCGAAGCTGCGGGCGTGTCCAAGGCAACCGTCAGCAAGGTGCTGCATAAGTCATATTCTATATCGCAGGAAACCTGTGACCGGGTAAATGCGGTCATCAAGGAACTGGGGTATCAGCCGAATCGCCGCGCACAAAGTTTTGCTACCGGCGCAACAAAAACGATTCTCTTTCTGGCAGAAATGCAGCATGGCGTAGGATTTGATAACCCGCATCTGTTTGAAATCATGGCCGGGGTAGAGAACGCGCTTTCCGAAAAAGGGTATGGCCTAATTGTGCAGCACAGCACGGCGCTTGACCTTTGGCAGCATTTCGATGAACTGCTGCAGGGCTCCTATGTGGATGGTGTGATTCTGCACGCATCAGTCGTGTCAAAGGATGTGGCTCTTTGTCTGGCGCATACGGAACTTCCCTACATTGTTGTGGGTGCGCCGGATTTCTCCAACCAGCTTTGTTGGATCGATACCAATAACTCGGTGGCAGGGCAAATTGCGGTTACACATCTGTGGCGCAACGGATACGACAGGATCGCATTCATCGGCGGCCCCAAAGAAGATACAATTTCTGCGCACCGTTTGAGCGGCGCACTTACAACTCTGAACGAGAAAATCCCGGCAGGATATTTACGGGAAGGGCCGCCCACCAGTGAGGGCGGCGCAGCAGCCGCGCGCGCCCTGCTGGAACTGCAGACACGGCCCAACGCCGTGATTTGCGCAAACCAGTATATTGCGTTTGGCTGTGTAAATGAACTGAAGGCTTCCGGAATACGCATCCCGGAAGATATGGCTGTTATCACATTTGACGATTTTC
>ERZ1026874.885-NODE-885-length-17241-cov-11.749331_pt1 | contig 17241 bp, 12 predicted proteins | sample MGYA00380167_ERZ1026874 | MGnify/ENA primary metagenome ERZ1026874 (study PRJEB33269, sample SAMEA4719803) | human gut metagenome | biome: human-associated habitat; feature: organic feature; material: feces | place: Cameroon | collected 2013-10 ...
CACACCCCGTCTTTGTGGAGGACGTGAATGCCAACGCCAAGGGCTTTGAGTATCTATACCGCTGCACCGTGACAGGGGTGTGATGAACAATGAAGCTGAAAAAGGATCGGGGACGCTTTACGGTTCGCTTTGACATGGAAAATCCGGACCATGTGCGTGCCGTAGAATACTTGGAACAACAGCGCGACAGGGGCAAAGCACAGTACATGGCACAGGCAATTTTGTTTTATGAGAGAAGTGCAAACAACAGCGTATCAACATCAGACCGTGTACTTATTGAGCAAATCATCCAAGAATATCTAAACGAGCAAGGTGCCGCTCTGAAGGTTGCGCCCGTTCCCCAAAAAGAAGCTGACATTGAACCCCCGATGAATTTGATTTCGGATGCCCTTGCAGAATTTTATCAATAAGATATAGCAAAATGCCGTGAGAAGGAATCATTCACAGATTCGCTTTTCATGGCATTTTTAGTTGGTATTAAATGTTGGCAGTTTCTTTAGCCGTTTTCACCATATTTTCCAGCCGGGCCAGGGAGTCCTGCGCGGCTTTCTCGGCGGCATAGTCGGAGTTTTCTTCGTCATTCGGGGCTGGAACGGTAGTAAGTCGCATCAAGTGTACGTTCGTAATGGGGCATACAGTAGAATTTTGCAAAAGTCTGCGACACTTTTATGTATGCCAATGACAAAGTAATAACGATATAATAAAGTCATCTGAAAGACCTGCTTTTTTACGAAGAAACAGTTAAAAGGAGAGATTTATCATGGCAAGTCGTATTGTTTTGAACAGCATTTCTTACCACGGTCATGGCGCGATTGAGAACATCGTTCCTGAGTTGACCGCCCGCGGCTACAAGAAAGCCTTTGTCTGCTCTGACCCCGATCTGATCAAGTTCGGCGTCACCAAAAAGGTTACTGATCTGTTGGATGCTGCCGGTTTTGCCTACAGCGTTTACAGCGAGATCAAGCCCAACCCCACCATCCAGAACGTGCAGGACGGCGTTGCCGCTTTCAAGGCTGCCGAAGCTGACTGCATCGTGACCATTGGCGGCGGTTCTTCCATGGATACCGCCAAGGCGATCGGCATCATCATCAACAACCCGGAATTCGCCGATGTCCGCAGCCTGGAGGGTGTTGCCCCCACCAAGAAGCACGCTGTGTTCACCATCGCTGTGCCTACCACCGCTGGCACCGCAGCGGAGGTCACCATCAACTACGTTATCACCGACGTGGAGAAGAAGCGCAAGTTCGTCTGCGTTGATACCAACGACATCCCCGAGATCGCTGTTGTTGATCCCGATATGATGTCCTCCATGCCCAAGGGTCTGACTGCCGCCACCGGTATGGACGCTCTGACTCACGCCATTGAGGGCTACATCACCAAGGGCCACTGCACGATCTCCGATATGTTCCATCTGGAAGCCATCAAGCTGATCTCCGAGAACCTGCGCGGCGCTGTGCAGAACACGCCGGAGGGCCGCGAGGGCATGGCTCTGGGCCAGTACATCGCCGGTATGGGCTTTTCCAACGTCGGCCTGGGCATCGTCCACAGTATGGCTCATGGTCTGTCCGCCCTGTATGATACGCCTCACGGCGTTGCCTGCGCCATCATTCTGCCCACCGGCCTGGAGTACAACAAGTCTGTTGCCGGTGAGCGTTACCGCGCTGTCGGCAAGGCTATGGGCGTAAAGGGCATTGATGAGATGAACGACGCTGAGGCTGCCGATGCAACGATCGCCGAGGTCAAGAAGCTCTCCGCTGATGTGGGCATCCCCGCTGATTTGAAGGGCATTCTGAAGGAGGAGGACGTTCAGTTCCTGGCCGAGTCCGCTTTCGCTGACGCCTGCTGCCCCGGCAACCCCCGCGATACCAATGTCGATGAGATCAAGGCTCTGTACCGCAGCCTGATGTAATTGCCCTACATACGCACATAAAAGAAAAAAGGAAGCTGTCCGCTATGGGCAGCTTCCTTTTTATGTTTCGGATGCACTTTACAGTGGTTTCAGCGCGTTTTTGCGGTATTGCTGCGGGCTTTGCCCGGTCATCGAGGAAAAGCGCGTGGAGAAGTTGCTTTCATCCTCAAAACCCACCTGGTGCGCAATTTCGCCAATGGGGAAGTCCGTCAGCACCAGCAGCTCCTTGGCGCAGGTCATGCGGGTGGACAGCAGGAAATTGTAGGGCGTTGTGCCCATATACTGCCGGAACAGCCGCAAGAACCAGCTCTTGCTGATGGGGGTCTGCTCCAACAGTGTATCCAGTGTGAGCGGCTCGGCATAATGCGCACGGATATAATCTGCGATCTGCTCAATCATCGAGCGGTTGGACCGGCTTTCGTCCCCGGCCAGCAGCTGCCGTGCCAGGGCGGCAGTCATTTTGTGCAAGGTCAGGCCGATCTCCAGCTGGGAGACCGTTGTGCCTTTCTCCCACTCGGCAAACAGCTTTTCAAACTGCGGCAGCATCTCCATGCGGCTGACGCGGGCAGGGGAGAGCCGCCCCTGGGGCTGCAGGATTTCGGACAGCGATTTCACACCCACGCCGTCCAGATGCACCCAGTAATGCTCCCAGCAGTCATAGCCGGGGGCAGTGCAGTAGCTTTGCGGGGTGCGGCAGTCCAGCAGCAGAGCCGCGCCTTCCGGCAGGCTGATGTGCTGATCGTTCTGCTCGATGAGCCCGGCACCCGCCAGCGTGTAAAAGAGAATATAGCTTTCCTTATCGGTACGGGCCGTGGCAAAATGCGACCGGCCATAGAAAAGCCCGGCTTCCGTTGCATAGAAGGGCTGTGCCAGGACCGAGCTGTTCGGCGTTGCCCGCAGCCACACACTGCGTTCTTCTACATCCATGTTATACGTAAGCATAGCAAACTCCTTAGTAGAATTATCACAAAGTATACGGCTTTTTTGTTTATGGAATCAGCTTTATAAAAGCCTTATAATGCGGACAAAGGGGTTTGAATCCATTACAGTAATTTTACCAAAGAGGAGACAATTATGCAACCCTGTTTTTTAGCAGTTGACATAGGTGCGTCCAGCGGGCGGCACATTGTCGGCACCGTGCAGGACGGAAAAATTGCCCTACAGGAGGTCTACCGGTTTGAGAACGGCGTCCGCCGCGAAAACGGCCACCTGTGCTGGAATATCGATGCCCTGGCGGCAGAAGTGGTGAATGGCCTGAAAGCCGCCCACGATGCCGGATACACCCCCGCGACCATTGGCATTGATACCTGGGCGGTGGATTTTGTGCTGTTGGACGCTGACGGCCAGCGCATCGGCGATGCCGTGGCCTACCGCGATGAACGCACCGAGGGTGTGCGGGAATTGCTGGAACGTGACTACGGTTTGACCTTTGCCGAGCATTACGTCCGCACCGGCATCCAGTACCAGAAATTCAACACGGTCTACCAGCTGATGGCGCTAAAAAAAGAGCACCCGGAGCAGCTGGCCGCTGCCAAGACGTTTTTGATGGTGCCGGATTATTTGAATTATCTGCTCTGCGGCGTTGCCGCCAACGAGTACACCAACGCCAGCACCACGGCATTGGTAGGTGCGGACAGCAGAGATTGGGACGATGCACTGATTGCCCAATTGGGCTTGCCGCGCAGCATCTTCCAGCCCATTAAAACGGCGGGCACAGTGCTGGGGCATCTGACTCCAGAGGTTCGGGCAAAGGTTGGCTTTGATGCCGAGGTCATTCTGCCCGCCACCCACGATACCGGCTCGGCTTTCTTGGCTGTACCCGCACGGGATGAATACGCTGCCTACCTTTCCAGCGGAACCTGGAGCCTGCTGGGCGTGGAGAACGCTGCGGCCATCACCAGCGCCGACAGCTGCGCCGCCAACTTTACCAACGAGGGCGGCTATGAATACCGTTACCGCTACTTAAAAAATATCATGGGTCTGTGGATGATCCAATCCGTCCGTCGCGAACTGGGCGAACAGACTGGTACACGACCTAGCTTCCCTGAACTGATCGCCGCCGCCAAGGACGCGGCCGGTTTTGCCAGCTGCGTGGATCCGGACGACAGCCGCTTCTTAGCGCCTGCTTCGATGATTGCGGAAGTCAAAGCAGCCTGCGCCGATACACAGCAGCCTGTGCCGCAGACGACCGGCGAAGTCATGCAGTGCATCTACAACTCACTGACCCAGGATTACCACCGCGCTATCGAAACCCTGCAAGCCCTGACCGGCAAGACCTACACGAGTTTGAATATCGTGGGCGGCGGCAGTCAGGACGCTTACCTGAACCAGCTGACCGCCAGCGCCACCGGCCTGCCGGTGTTTGCCGGTCCCACCGAGGGCACGGCCCTGGGCAACTTGATGGTGCAGTTCATCCACGCAGGCATCTTTGCCGATTTGTCCGAAGCTCGCGCCGCGATCAAACGCAGTTTTGAAATTAAAGAATACAACCCGCAATAAAGGAGGATTTCCTCATGTTAGTTGAAACCAAAGCCCGCGTGGGCGTGTTTGCCATTGCACTGGGCGCGTATCTGCCCCAGTTCCCGCAGCTGGTGCCGGAGTTTGAGGGTCAGTATGCAGACTTCAAAAAGACGCTGCCCGATACTGTGGAAGTTATCGATGGCGGCATCGTCACCACCAAAGAGCAATCCATGGCCGCGGGCGACAAGTTCCGCGCGGCTGACGTTGATTTGGTCATTTTGCAGCTGCTGACCTACGCAACCTCTTACAATATGCTGCCTGCTGTGCGTGACCTGGATGTGCCGGTCGTGCTGGTCAACGTGCAGCAGAAGAAAGCGCCCGACTACGCCAACACCGACATCCCCACCTGGCTGGGCACGCTGTACGCCTGCGGTGCGGTGGGTGAGATGGTTGCCGACTTGGAGCGCGCGGGCAAGCGCCATGCCGTTATTACCGGCGTGGTCGAGGGCGGCGACCCGACCGTGCAGGCCGAGATCGAGGATTGGTGCCGCGCCGCGCAGGTGCGCCGCCGCTTCCGCGATACGAACCTTGCCCAGATCGGTCGCCCGTACCCCGGCATGATGGATCTGTACATCGACGAGACGAACCTCTACAATCGCATGTGGCTCTACACCAAGCAGTTTGACTGGGAAAAAATGTGGGCTATCGCCGATAACATCACCGATGAGGATGCCATCCGCGCCAAGGCACAGGATATTCTGGATACCTTCGACATCGAGGGCGGCGGCACGATTGAAAAGGTCTGGGACATGGCCAAGTACGTGGTCGCGTTTGAGCAGTGGGTCAAGGACGAGAAAATTGCCTTTGTCGCCAGCCACTACGACGGCTTTGCCCAGGGCAAGGCGGGCGTGCTGGATTCCATGCTGATTCCCGCGTTCTCGATGCTGATTAAGCAGGGCGTTGCCTGCGCGGTCGAAGGTGACATTAAAGTCTCGATGGCTATGTCTATCCTGAAAACCATCTCCGGCTGCGGCCAGTTGAGCGAGATGTACTCCATCGACTTTGGCGAGGATATCTGCATCATCGGGCATTCCGGCTCCGGCGATGCCGATATTTCCCAGGCGAAGAAACCGACCATGAAGATCGTGCCCGTGTTCCACGGCAAGACCGGCGGCGGCTACCTGACCCAGTTCTACCCGCCGGTAGGCGATGTGACCTACCTGGGCATCACCCAGGACAAAGACGGTCACTTCAAATTCGTGGTAGCCGAGGGTGTCAACGAACCCGGTCCCATCTTCACGTTTGGCGATACCAACATGCGTACCCGCTTCAGCTGCGGCGCGCGTGAGTTCTGCAACCGCTGGAGCGAGGCCGGCCCCACTCACCACATGGCTGCCGCCCCTGGCCGTCATATCGACACGATTTTGAAGGTTGCAAAGATCTTCAATGTGCCTGTTGACGTTGTTACCCGCTGATTGGAAAGTATTATAAAGGAGCAATATAAAATGTCTACGATTTACGAAATTCCCTGTGTTAAAGGCTTTATGCGTATGTGCAACGATGGCTGGCTGCAGGGCTGGCATGAGCGCAACGGCGGCAACTTGACCTACCGCATGACCGAGGAGGATGTCGCCGCCTGCCGTCCCTACTTCGATGCTGAACCCCGCGCGTGGGTCAACATGGGTGTCCAGGCGGACAACCTGGCGGGTGAGTACTTCATCACCACGGGTTCCGGCAAGTTTTTCCGTAATGTCGAGCCTGACCCCATCCACAGCATCGGCATTGTTGAGATCAACGACAAGGGCGACAGTTGGCGCATCGTCTGGGGTCTGGCGGATGGTGCAAAGCCGACCTCCGAGTTTCCCAGCCATTTCATGAACCACAGCGTCCGCAAAGCCGCCACCAACGGTGCGAACCGCGTAATCTACCACTGCCACGCCACCAACGTCATCGCGTTGACCTACATCCTGCCGCTGACCGACCGTGACTTCACCCGTGCCCTGTGGCAGAGCGCTACCGAGTGCCCCGTCGTATTCCCCGAGGGCGTCGGCATCTGCCCCTGGATGGTGCCGGGCGGCGCAGACATCGCCATGGCAACCAGCGAGAAGATGAAGACCTATCAGGCGGCTGTCTGGGCACAGCACGGCCTGTTTGCCTCCGGCCCGGATTTTGACATCACCTTCGGCCTGGCCCACACCATCGAGAAAAGCGCCGAGATCTACGTCAAGGTGCTGTCCATGGGCGGCGGCCTGATTCGCCAGACCATCACCGACGACGACCTGCGCGCCATCGCCCGCGACTTCGGCGTTACGCTGAACGAGAATTTCCTGGACTAAGAGATTTACCCGTATGAAATAAGAAATCCGCCGCTTCAGATGATGAAGCGGTGGATTTTGTGTAAGGAGAATACTTGCGCGTGTGGTTTAACGAAAGGCTCTCAAATACACCGATGTGAGTTCTGATAATGTGAAATTTGGTCGACAAAGCTGCCTGAAGGCAGAGAAATATCGAACAATATGCGGAATGATGTATAATGAATAAGTCCTGCTACATATACAAAGTCACTGGCTTTGACGATAATGCAGTGGTGACATACCATGCCGCACAAGGCTGCCTTTTCGCTTTTTTATGCAATAAAAGCAAAATGGCGGCTTTGCTAAATTGCAAAACCACCATTTTTATTCAGGAGACTGTGATTCGTTGTGTTCTTTTATGGAATTTTACTGGTTGCCAAACACCTTGGTGTAGTCAGCCTTGAACTTCTCAATGCCGGCATCGGTCAAGGGGTGATGCAACATCTGCTCGATTACTTTGTAAGGCACCGTAGCGATGTCTGCCCCAGCCAGGGCGCAGTCCGTCACGTGGATGGGGTTGCGTACGCTGGCGGCAATGATCTGGGTCTCGATGTCCGGGTAGTTCAGGAACATATCGTGGATGGTCTCCACCAGTTCAATGCCGGGCTGGCCGATGTCATCGAGACGGCCCAGGAACGGGCTGACGTAGGCAGCACCCGCGCGGGCAGCCAGCAAAGCCTGGTTGGCGCTGAAGATCAGGGTGCAGTTGGTGGGGATGCCCTCGGCCGACAGAACCTTGATGGCCTTAAGGCCCTCGGCGGTCATGGGGATCTTAACCACCATGTGGGCGGGGTCCAGCGCATAGATGGCGCGGCCCTCGGCGATCATCCCCTCGGCATCCTCGGTGGTGGCCTTGACCTCGCCGGAGATGGGACCGTCCACGATGGTGGCGATCTCTTTCAGCGTCTCGGCATAGTCGCGGCCCTCTTTGGCAATCAGGCTGGGGTTGGTGGTGACACCGGCAATAATGCCCATGTCGTTGGCTTTGCGGATCTCCTCCACATTGGCGGTATCGATGTAGAATTTCATGTCGGTTCCTCCTTTATTTCTGGCCGTAATAGGCATTGGGGCCATGTTTGCGCATAAAATGCTTGTCCAGCACATGCTGCGGGGCAGGGGCGGCGTTGGGGTCGATGGTCAGGGTCAGAATGGCCATCTTTGCCACTTCTTCCAGCACGACCGCGTGGTAGACCGCCTGGGCGGCATCCCTGCCCCAGGTAAAGGGGCCGTGGCTGGCGCACAGCACACCGGGCACATGCACGGGGTCAATGCCCCGCTGGGCAAAGGTTTCCAGAATCACCTTGCCGGTGTTCTTTTCGTAGTCCTCGTCGATTTCCTCTGGGGTCAGTTCCCGTGTGCAGGGGACAGGGCCGTAGAAGTAATCGGCGTGGGTGGTGCCAAAGGCGGGCAGGTCCCGCCGGGCCTGGGCAAAGGCCACCGCATGGGTGGAGTGGGTGTGCACGATGCCGCCCAACTGGGGGAACGCCTTGTACAGTTCCAGGTGGGTCTTGGTATCGCTGCTGGGGTTCAGGTCACCCTCGACCTTGTTGCCGTCCAGGTCCAGTACCACCAGCATATCCGGGGTCAGTTTGTCGTATTCCACGCCGGAGGGCTTGATGACGAACAACCCTTTTTCGCGGTCGATGCCCGACACATTGCCCCAGGTATAGGTCACAAGCCCATGGCGGGGCAGTTCCATATTGGCTTCATACACTTGCTGTTTTAAGGCTTCCAGCATAGGTTATCCTTTCAGTTTCCACGCAAGGTCGTTGAGGAACAGCTGCTGCTCCAGACTTTCCACGGTGGTGTCTTTGGTGATATGGACAAACTCAATGTCCATCATGTTGGCCCAGTCTTTCATCTGGTCGGCGGTCACATCGTAGGTCAGGGTGGTGTGGTGCGCACCGCCTGCGGTGATCCAGCATTCCAGGCCGGCGGTCAGGTCCGGCATGGCCTGCCACATCACGCGGGCCACAGGCAGGTTGGGCATGGGCAGAATGGGCTTAACGCAGTGGATGTCCTGGCAAATTAAGCGCAGGCGGCCGCCCATATCCACCAGGCTGACCACAATCGCATCACCCTCGTGGCCCTCAAACACCAGGCGGGCCGGCGGTTCACGGTCGCCGATGCCCAGGGGATGTACCTCCACGCGGGGCTTGGCCGCCGCCACAGAGGGGCAGACTTCCAACATGTGGGCACCCAGGCTGTACATAGCGCCGGGCACCAGATTGTAGGTGTAATCCTCCATGAACGCGCTGCCGCCGGTCTGGCCCTCGCTCATTGCCTTTATTATAGCAGTCATTGCGGCAACTTTCCAGTCCCCCTCGCCGCCATATCCGTAACCCTGGGCCATTAAATGCTGGCTGGCAATGCCGGGCAGCTGGCGCATGCCGTACAGATCCTGGAACGTATTGGAAAACGCCTTGCAGCCCTCGGCATCCAGCATCTTCTTCATGGCAATTTCTTCGCGGGCCTGGTAGCGCACGGTCTCAATAAAATCGGCATCCTCGCTGGCAAAATCGTAAGCGGCGCGGTACTCGGCCATCAGGGTGTCGATCTCCGCATCGGTGACGGCGTTCATCGTTTCCACCAGCTGGCCCACCGGCCAGGTGTTGACCTGCCAGCCCAGTTTGGTCTGCACTTCCACCTTATCGCCCTCGGTCACGGCGACCTCACGCATGTTGTCGCCAAAGCGCATGACTTTCAGTTCCTTGGATACCGCCACGCCTACAGCGGCGCGCATCCAGTCGCCCAGGCGCTTCTGGACGGCCTCGTCCTGCCAGTAGCCGGCGATCACCTTGCGGGGCATCCGCAGGCGGGCAGCGATGAACCCGTGCTCGCGGTCGCCGTGGGCGGCCTGGTTCAGGTTCATGAAATCCATATCGATCTCCTCATTGGGGATCTCGCGGTTGTACTGGGTGGCAAAGTGGCAGTAGGGCTTTTGCAGATTGGCAAAGCCGTTGATCCACATTTTACTGGGGCTGAAGGTGTGGCACCAGGTGATGATGCCCGCGCAGTGCTTGTCGTAGTTGGCTTCGCGCACCACATCGGTGATCTCGGCGTTGGTCTTGGCGGTAACTTTGTACACAATTTTGCAGGGCAGATTGCCGCTGGCGTTCAGCTTATCGGCCATCTCCTGGGCACGGGCGGCGACCGTCTCCAGCACTTCGGGGCCATACAGGAACTGGCTGCCTACCACAAACCAAAATTCATAATTATTCAGCATAAGAGCATCTCCTTTATTCTACAACGGCGCGTTCAGCTTTCAGCGCGGTTTGGTACTGGGTCAAAAAGGCGGCAAACCCGGCCTGCTCGGCGGGGTCGGGGGACAGGGTGGTGCTGTGGGCATCGGCAAACACGCAGCGGTTCAGGTAATCCGCCAGGGTTTCGCCCTCCGCGCGGTGCAGGCGGTAGGCGGCCAGCAGGGCCATACCGTAGGGGCCGCCCTCCCCGGCGGTTTCCATGCAGGTTACAGGCGCACCCGCCGCTGCGGCCAGATACCGCTGGGCCACGCCCGGCGTTTTGAAGATGCCGCCATGGCCCAGCAGCGTATCCACCGCCACGTTTTCTTTGCGCAAAATCTCCAGCCCTATGGCCAGCGTGGCAAAGGCGGAGTAGATGTTGGCGCGCATAAAGTTCGCCAGCGTAAAATCGCTATCCGGGCGGCGCAGCAGCAGGGGAGCGCCCGCGTCCAGGTGGGTGACACTCTCGCCGGAAATGTAGTTGACCGGCGTGATGCCGCTGCAGTCGGGCGCGCCCTGCAGCGATTCGTTGACCAGGCGGGTAAACAACGCGCCCTTGTCAATGCTTGCCCCGCAAAGCGCCGCGCTTTCGGCCAGCAGGTCGACCCAGGCGTTCAGGTCGCTGGTGCAGTTGTTGCAGTGGACCATCGCCACCGTTGCGCCGTCCGGAGTGGTCACCATGTCAATTTCCGGGTAGACTTTGGACAGCGGCTTTTCCAGCACGACCATGGCAAAAATGCTGGTGCCTGCGCTGACATTGCCGGTGCGCGGGGCCACGCTGTTGGTGGCCGCCATGCCGGTGCCTGCGTCACCCTCCGGCGGGCAGAACGGTACGCCGGGCTGCAGCACACCGGTGGGATCCAGCAGCTTTGCGCCCTCGGCGGTCAGCGCACCGGCATCCTCGCCCGCGGACAAAACCGTGGGCAGCAGTTTGGAAAGGTCCACAGGATAGCCCTGTTTTGCCGCCAGTGTGTTGAATTTTTCCAGCATTGTGGTATCATACACGCCGGTGGCGCTGTCGATGGGGAACATGCCGCTGGCATCGCCCACGCCCAGCACCTTGCGCCCGGTCAGCTGCCAGTGCACATAGCCCGCCAGCGTGGTGAAAAAGTCCAGCTGCGGCAGGTGCGGCTCCCGGTTCAGCATGGCCTGGTAGAGGTGCGCCACGCTCCACCGCTGGGGGATGTTGAAGCCGAACGCTGCGGTCAGTTCTTCCGCCGCCGCGCCGGTCATCGTGTTGCGCCAAGTGCGGAAGGGCACCAGCAGCTTGCCCGCCGCATCAAAGGCCAGGTAGCCGTGCATCATGGCCGAAATGCCAATGCAGCCCACGGTGGTAAGCGGCTGGCCGTACTTTGCCTGTACGTCAGCGGCCAGTGCCGCGTAGGCAGCCTGCACACCCTGCCAGACTTCCGCCAGTGGGTAGGTCCAGATGCCGTTTTCCAGTTGGTTCTCCCAGGTAAAGTCGCCCTGGGCAACGGGCTTGCAATTTGCGTCCACCAGCACCGCTTTGATGCGGGTAGAGCCGAACTCGATGCCGAGGGTACATGCTTTTACGTCTATCATGGGTTCACTCCTTGACAAGTTTCGCTGTATTTTCTATGATAAAGCTATCCATATGTTCAGAAAGGCGGTGCAGGATGGGCGCTGTTTTCAATAAAGAGGCTTTGCTGGTGCTTTTGCAGGATTTCCACCGGCTGACCGGGCTGCGGACCGTTGTGTTCGATGCCTACGGCATGGACATCTTATCCTACCCGCCGGAACTGCCGAAATACTGCCGCCTGGTGCGCGCAGTCCCGGCGGGGGAGACCGGCTGCCACCTGTGCGACCAGAACGCCTGCCGCCAGGCGATCCGGCAGAAGAAAACGATCATCTACCCCTGCCACGCCGGGCTGATCGAGGTCATTACCCCCATCCTGATCGATGGTGCCGTGGTGGGCTTTTTGCTGCTGAGCCACATCGTGCAGGGTGCGGACGAAGCCGCCGAGTGGCAGCAGGCCCAAACCTGCTGTGCGCCCTACGGCATTGACTCGGCCGCTTTGCGCGCGGCGTACGATGCTTTGCCCCGCACCCCGTATCAAACGCTGAAATCCGCCTCCGATCTGCTGGCGCTGGCGGCCTCCGGGTTATACCAGCAGGGGCTTGCCCAGCTGACCCCCGGCAGTGCGCAGGAGCGGCTGGGGCAGTACCTGGCCGACCACCTGGCCGAGGAACTGACCAGCGAAAAGATCTGCCGTGCCCTGTCCTTAAGCCGCACGGGGCTGTACTACCTCTCCCGCCAGACCTACGGCTGCGGTATTAATGAGCAGATTACCCGCTTGCGAATACAGAAAGCCATGGAGCTGCTGGCATCGACTAAACTGCCGAACAATGAAATTTGCCGCCTGACGGGATTTCCGGATTACAACTATTTTTACCGTGTGTTCCGCCGCCAAACGGGGCTGACGCCCCGCCAGTATCGTACTTCTATTGTATCGGATACCCCTGATGTAAAATAGGTGCGAATGTTTTGAAAAGTGGACTTTTGTTCAAAAAATGTAGGTTTACGCAATACGCCAAATCTGTAAGATTACGCAGCCTGACGGATAATAGCACATACAAATAACTCCCCACAGTGTCCATAAGGTCACTATGGGGAGTTGTTATTTAGCACCTATTTATTGATTCAGAAAAATTCTCACTGCGCTGGGATTGGGAACATCCCAGTTGACGTACAGATCATTCAGCGGGCAGGCATAAGGGTCACGGATATGCGCATCGATCCAGCCTTTGTAAAGCTCGCAGAAGTTAGCTTTCGTGAGGATGGCACGGCACTCGGACTTATCCACAGTGGTGCTGAACAGGTATTCCACATCATGCACCGGCACAATGACCGGTGCGCCAGCCGTGTCAAAGGCACAGAGCGAATTCTTACAGCTGCGGCTCACGGCACGCTGGCAGTCGCCGCATTCAATGTAGATTGTGTTGCGCCAGTCGCGGCCTGTGGTGCGCAGGAACTTGCAGAGATGCGAATTGGTGGAAGTAAAACAGGAAACGGACAAAATATCACTCCTATCTAAAATTGTGCGCAGCGTAACAACTCGGCACAGTTTTTATAAAACATCGCCGGTCTGCGGGAAAGCTTTTATAAGCGGTACGGGCGTATCGGTGCGCTCATCGTACATGGCAAGATAGCCCTCGGAAGATTTCTGCCAGCCGCCGTCCTGCCAGATAAACACAACAAGGTTGTCGTTCATCTGCATGACTTTGAACGTGATACTTTCGGCAACAAGATAGCCGTCCGGGGCCAGTTCTTCCACCATCGTGTAGACGTGTTCACTGGTGTCATCGGATAAAAGCAACAGATTTTTGTGCGGGTCTTTGGCGGCAGAACGCTCCGGCAGTACGCGGATAGCATGGTCGCCGTCCGTGGTCGTCCAGCGGTCGATGGTCGTGCCGTAGGCATCGCGGATCGTTAAGCGGGCATCCGCCAGCTTCGCATTGGTAGCAATATCGCGTTTCGTGAGGATCAGCGAATGTGCCGGGGCATCGTACATCGTGACTTTCTGAATTTCTCCGGTCTCCTGCACGGTGAAGTGTACTTCTTCGCTGAGCAGATACCCGTCCGGGGCAGTCGTCTCGGTCAGCGTATAGTCACCGGGCTTCAGGCGCTCGACACGGTGGGGCTGGCCGTTGGTTTCCCACTCGGCAATGGTGTTGCCGTTGGCATCGGTGATTTTCAGCTTGGCACCGGGCAACTCACGGCCGTCCGTCATGTCAGCCTTAGAGATTTCGACCTTAGTGAAGTCGTCTCTCATCTCCACGCGCTGAATATCCCCGGTAGGACCAACCTCAAAGGTAACGCTTTCGGCGCGGACGTAGCCCTTCTCGGTGGGAGCCATCGTCTCGGTCAAGGTGTACGTCCCCATCGGGATGCGCTCCATATAGTGCGGTGTGCCGTCCGTGACCCATTCGGCAATGGTCTTACCGTCTGCGTCCGTGATTTTCAGCTTTGCGCCGCTGATTTCCTTGCCGGTGGCAATATCGGTCTTGGAAATCTGCACTTTCGTGTAGTCCTCCTGCATGAAAACGTGCTGGACCTTGCCGTCATCTTCAACCGTGAACTGAATGGAATTGGCAGGCACATACCCGGAATTATCGGGAACAAGGGTTTCCTCCAGCGTGTAGGTTTCGCCCGCAACCAGCACGGACTCTATGTAGTGCGGGGTGTCCTCGGACACCCACTCATCCACAACATTGCCGTCTTTATCCAGCACACGCAGCGTTGCACCGGGGATTTCCTCATGAGTTGTAATGTCCGCTTTGCTGATTTTCACGCGGGTCGGGGCATCCAGCATTGTAACGGTCTGGCTGAACCCATCGGAATCTTTCAGCAGAATCCAGCTTGCAGAGTAGGTAATGTCTGCATCGGCGGGCTTGTTGGCAACCTGCTTATCCGCAAAGAACGCAGGAGCTGCCGCACCATTCAGATAGACCGCATCAAACGTCAAATCGGAGAAGTCACTTTCCCGCAGGCATTTGGCAATGGCGCGGTCATTGGCGGCATCGGTGAAATTCACCACCAGTGTGTCGTTCACGCAGTACCAGTTGGCAATGACAACGCCGTCTGCATCGGGATTCTTGCCCATCAGCTTATCCCAGAAAGCGCGCAGCTTGGCGGGAATCGTAGTTACGGTGTCATCGGAGAATGCAGTGGGGGAGATAATGCTGCCGGACTGGTATTCGTCATCTTCGCTTTCGCGCAGCACCCAGACGGCTGTTTCCTGCAAGTAGCCATTATCGTCCGTGGCCTGCTCCAAACGGAACTGAATCGAGCGGGCGGTGACATAGCCGTCTGCCGGGCGGGTCTCCGTCAGGGTATAGATTTTGGTGGTATCACGGTTCCCGGCAAAGTCGTGAGAAAGATGCAGCCCGCGAATCACATGAGCCGTGTCGCCGCTCTCCCAGCTATCCACCACATTGCCGTTCCAGTCGGTCACGGTCAAGGTGGCACCGGGCAGGGCAAAGGTGTCATCGGAATCGGAGGTAAAGGCGCGCTTGTCGATCTCCACCGTAGTCTGCTTGTCGGAGTGCAGGCAGTCAACGACCTGCCATGCGATAAACTGGTTTTCGTAGGTGAACTCCACAGGAATCACACTCTGCTCAATCAGGTAGCCGTCCGGCACGCTAATCTCGCGCAGATAGTAGCGGCCGCTGTTTGTCGTCCAGTCGTGGGCATTGCTGCTGCCGTAGCGCTCACCGCGCAGGGGAACATCTACGTCAAAGTAGGCAAGGCCGTTTTCATCGGTGGTGGCGGTACCCAGCAGCGTATCGGCGGCTGCCAGCAGCTTACCGGAAATACTGTAAATGTCGTCTGCGGTATACAGTTCATAGACTGCCCCTGCGACCATCTTGGCATCAGCCGGGATGTCGGCGCGGTTGCTGCCGCCATTCAAAAGGTTGGCACAAGTCTTACAGCTGTCTGCATAGGGCGCTTCATCGGTCAAATCGCAGGTGTCGCGGTCCAACTTGTACAGCCCAACGCCGACTTTGCCCTCCTCAACCACAGGCAGCACGCGGGCGTTCTCAAAGACAAGGATCTGCTTTTCAATCTGCTCGGTGCTGGCGTTACCTACATTTATAATAGAGTAGTCGTAGACAACATCGCCGTCCTGCGTGTGGTCGATGATGGTTTTGGCAAGCACTAAGTCGTTGTACTGGTTATCCCAGTCCAACACCACAGTGTAGGTGTGGTCGGTATGGACAAAACCGTAAGGGGCCTGTACCTCGGAAACCGTGTAAGTACCCAGCGGCAGGGTGATGGCGACTTCACCTTTCGTGCCATCGTGGGTCACTTTCAAGAAATCATAGGTGGCAGTTGTCCGCGTGGGGCTGAACCGGACTTCGTCCACCTGTCCATCTTCAGCAGTGGTAACGGTAGCGACAAGGTCGCCGTCTGCATACCAGAGTGTGCCTTGATTGTCCGGCGTGGGGATATCGCCCTGCGCGTGAATCTCGTAGGTGGCATTGGCAAGATTGTCCGTCTCGTACACGAACTGCCCGTTCTCATATCCGGTCAGCACGTTGCCGATTTTGCGGATCTTGATTTGCCCCAATGTCTCGTGGTTATAGTAGTTTTCGGTGATGACGTAGTCATCCATGCCGTCGGCGCTGCCGCCGCTGACCTGATACACACGGTCCGAGGTTAGCTCAAACACGACATTGTACTGGCGGTCGTTAAAATACCCGCGCGGGCCTTCGACCTCAACGATGCGATATTTGCCCAGCGGCAGCTTTTCGGGGGTCTTCATTTCGCCGTTGGCATCGGTGTAGAAAGTGCTGGTCTTTGCCCATGCATTGCCGGATTTCGGGTCATTCATCTCCACGAGGGTTTCGTGGCCGTCCTCGGCAATGTAGTAAAGGTTGAACGCAGTGTCGGCAATTTTGACAGGATTGCCCGTCTCAATGTCGATTTTGACAAGCTGCAAGTAACCTTCCAACTCTTCGTCCAGAATGGTATAGGTCATGTAGCTGCCGCTGGGCGTTGTGATGCTGCCGGCGGGCACGGTAAAGCTGCTCTGCGGACTGGACGCATTGACAGTGACAAGGAACGGTTCAGCCTGAAAAACATCTTTCGGCACCGTCGTTTCCACGACGATGTACTGGCCGTAGGGGAGTCCCTGCACACGCAGGATACCTTCCTCGTTTGTGAAGATTTCGGACAGGCGGTATTCCTGTGCATTGTTGGTCGGCGCCCAGCCGAGGCCCTGCCCGTTGGCAAAATCGCCGTCTGCGGTCAAGGTGGCGTTATAGCGGGTGACAACGGCGGTGTCGCTCTCGTACATCGTGGCGACAGCCTGCTCCTCATCAGAGAAATCAAATTTCAACGTGTCCTGATCGTAGCTGGATTTACGGTAGGCATCCAGAATACTGGCGGAATCGTAGCTGCCATCGGCGTTTTGGGTAAACTGGTCTGCCTTGCTCAGCAGCGATACACGGTACACTTTGAACCCGGCACCACCCAGCTTGATGGCAGGCGAGGGCTGCCCGGTGGTAGATACCAGTTTTTGCAGGCTGAATCCGGATTTCAGTACTTCGTCCTGCGTCTGATCTTCAGCACGGACAACGTAAGTGGATTCGTCTGCATAAGTAAGGGATTGGTAGTGGTTGACTTCATCACAGAGATAGCCTTTCGCAAAGGACAGGTAGTAACCGTCATAGGTCTTGCTGCCGTCCAAGGCGCGGCTCTCGGCAACAGCAGAATATTGGTTGCGGTAGACGTAGTCGATGTATTCTGTGC
>ERZ1026874.888-NODE-888-length-17186-cov-35.131458_pt1 | contig 17186 bp, 14 predicted proteins | sample MGYA00380167_ERZ1026874 | MGnify/ENA primary metagenome ERZ1026874 (study PRJEB33269, sample SAMEA4719803) | human gut metagenome | biome: human-associated habitat; feature: organic feature; material: feces | place: Cameroon | collected 2013-10 ...
TTTTCATCTGATTTTGTTATCAGTAACCATTATATTCTGCGTACTTTCAATGAAAAGAAGTGCTATTATAGCCTCTGTTTTTTTATTGGTAATGTATTTGTTAATTGTTGCAAGGTCTAGTCTTAAACAATTTGTTTATGTAGGAATTCTATCTGTTATTATATTATTTATCATTAGTCGATATCTTAAGAATACAGATTTTTTAGAATACCTAACTAGAATCTTTGAAAGGCTTGATAAACTGGAAGAGGACAAAGGTTCTGGACGAGGAGATGTAATCGAACTGTTTATAAAAAAAGATATCTATGATTTAATGGCTTTCCCAGATTTATTCATAGGCAAAGGATTTGAAGCTTATCATAGGAAATATATAAATTTAGCAGCAGCTCATAATGATTTTATAGAAATGATTTTTTCAACAGGGCTTTTGGGACTTTTCTGTTTGTGCAGATTTTTATATTTAATATTCAGAAAAAGTATAGTTTTAATAAAAACGAATAGTAATGTTGCAATGACTTATGCTTCAGTTGTATTCCTTTTCTTTTTCTATGCTTTTGCAAGTTCTAATTTTTATTTCTATTATTTATCTCTACCCTTATTTTTAACTATAGGAGCTTTAGAAGGTTATCTAACTTCTAATCATACTACTGAGTCATGAAGAGAATTCTTTTTGTATGCTATTCGCTAAAAGTTGGTGGTATTGAGAGAGCTCTTGTTGAACAAGTCAATTACCTAGCGAGAGAAGGAGAAGATGTTACACTATTTTTGTTTACTATAAGTGGTCAATATCTTTGTGATGTAGATAAGAGAGTAAAAATTATTGGTAACATGCCATTATTTAAGTATTTATCTCTAACACAAAAAGAAGCAAAAAAGAAAAGTGTATCTGCCTATTGTATTAGAACATTCTTTGCTATATTGGTTAAAATCATGGGTTTTCCCACCTTATGGAAAATTCTTAAACCATTTATTCCAAGTATTGGATATTATGATATAGCAATATCGTATACATTAAATGTGAGTCTAAAAAGTTTATATTGTGGATGTCCCGAGTTTGTTCTAGAAAAAGTTAAATCGCAGAAGAAAATAGCATGGATACATACCGATTATAAAAGAGCAAACATTGCTTGTACATATAATAATACCCTCTATAAATCCTTTGATGAAGTCGTTAATGTTACAGAATGTATGAAGAAAAAGTTTGATACATTTAAACTGATTAGTGATGATAAATCTAAGTTTATTTATAATAGATTTAATTCTGAACAAATACTTCAGAAAGCAAAATCTCATGAAGTACCATATGTTCAAGGCATAATGAATATAATAACAGTTGGTAGACTCGAAAAGGAAAAAGGTACAGACCAACTTATGTATGTCGCAAAACGTATGCATGACAAAGGCATTAAATTTTGCTGGTATTTCGTCGGAACAGGGGTACTAGATGAATGGTGTAAATGGTTTATTAGTGCAAACAAAATGGATATGTGTGTAAAATTATTGGGACAGAAGAACAATCCTTATCCTTACATTAAAAATGCTAATCTATTCGTTTCGGGTTCATTAAGTGAAACCTTTGGATTGTCTATTTTGGAGGCATTAGTTTTGGGAACTCCCTCGATTGCTTATAGGTTTGATGCGATAAATGAAGTTCTTGATGACACAAATGGTTTAGTCGTAGATTCTTTTGAGAATTTAGGATATGTTATAGAGAAACTTATAAATAACAATTTGATATATAGACAATTAAAGAGGAATACTCATGTTTTAGTAGATTATAACAAGCAGAATGCAGAACAATTTAGAAAAATCCTAAAATAAATATTTATGGAATTAAAGAGTTTTTTTTATGTTCTTTACCTAATGGCAAAGGCTCTACCTGATAATGACAGTAGATTAAAATGTTTCCAAAGACAGATTAGATCTTTTTTGGTTAAAAGATTTTGTAAGTCTGTTGGAACAAACGTAAATATTCAAAAGAACGCAACAATCTCCCCTACTTTAGTAATAGGTAATAATTCTGGTATTGGAGCTAACTCCATAATAGGTAGAGGAACGACTATTGGCGATAATGTAATGATGGGACCTGAATGCTACATCTACACTCGCAATCATGCTTTCTCACGTACAGATATACCAATGATAGAACAAGGTCTGCAAGACTTTAAGCCCGTTACAATTGGGAATGATGTTTGGATTGGAGCAAGAGTTACGATCCTTCCTGGAGTTAAAATTGGTAATGGGTGTATTATTGGAGCTGGAAGTGTAGTCACCAAGGATCTCCCTGATTTTGCAATAGGGGGGGGGGTAATCCTGCACGCGTGTTGAAATATAGAAAGTAACCGATAAAAATTAGAAATATGAAAACAATAATGTTAGTATTTGGAACACGTCCAGAGGCTATTAAGATGTGCCCTCTTGTAAAGGAGTTCCAAAAACACTCTGAAAGTTTTAAAACAGTTGTGTGTGTAACAGGACAACATCGTGAAATGCTTGATCAAGTTTTGAGCATTTTTGATGTAACACCTGACTATGACCTTAATATCATGAAACAAGGACAGGACTTGTATGATGTAACAGCACGTGTACTTACAGGTATGCGTGATGTGTTTAAGGAGTGCAAACCTGATGTGGTACTTGTTCATGGTGATACAACAACTTCTACTGCTGCAGCCCTTGCTGCATTCTATGCACAAATACCTGTAGGACATGTAGAAGCAGGATTACGTACACACGACATTTATAGTCCTTGGCCTGAGGAGATGAATCGTCAAATCACAGGACGCATAGCTGAATATAACTTTTCGCCAACGCCATTATCTGAAAAGAATCTGTTAGAAGAGAAAGCACATGGTAAGGTTTATGTTACTGGTAACACCGTGATTGATGCCTTACACATGGTAACAAAGAAACTCAAGGACGATGCTTTACTCGCTAAAGAACAAGAAGAGATTCTACTCCAAGCGGGTTATGACATTGCTCGCTTGAACAATGGAAAGAAACTCGTTCTGATAACAGGCCATCGTCGTGAGAATTTTGGTGATGGATTTATTCGCATGGTTACTGCAATGAAAGACTTATCAGAAAAATATCCTGACGTTGATTTTGTTTACCCCATGCACCTTAACCCCAATGTACGTAAATCAATTCACGAAGTGTTTGGTGAAGATTTAACTCGCCCAAACTTCTTCTTTATTGAACCACTACAATATCTTGAGTTTGTTCATCTAATGAGTAAAGCCTCTATTGTATTGACAGATTCAGGTGGCATTCAAGAAGAAGCACCTGGACTTGGCAAACCTGTTCTTGTGATGCGTGACACGACAGAACGTCCTGAAGCATTGGCAAGTGGTACTGTACATCTTGTAGGAACTGATTACAATAAAATTATGAATGAAGTAAGTACCTTGCTTGATGATGCTACGGCTTACGAAAAAATGAGCAAGGCTGTGAACCCTTATGGTGATGGTAATTCATGTGACAGAATTGTACGCATTCTAAAGGGTGAAGATGTTGAACGTTATGGACTTTAAAATATGATTTGTTACATAAATAGATCTACTATTGATTACGATGTGCGCCTAAATAAATATGTTCAGGCGTGCAAAGATACAAATACACCATACTTCGTTATTGGTTGGGATCGAACGCTTAATGCAAAATACGTAGATGAACATGAACGACACTTAAAGGTGTACTGTCCGTATTCAAAAGGTAAGAAGTTGATACCTGCTATTCGTTGGTTCTTTTTTACATGGTATTATTTGATTAAGAACTTTCGTAGGTATAAGGTAATTCATGCTTGCAATATGGAAAATGCTTTGTTCTCTTTGCCTTTTAAACTACTTGGTAAGAAAATAGTATTTGATATCTATGATTCACAGATTATTAAATTGGAACGTAAGATTGCTCCAAAAGTAGATTGCTTAATTCTTCCTGCAGAAAAACGATTAGAACAAATTGGTCTTGATAAGGGTTCTCTAAAACACTTTATGGAGATTGAAAATGTTCCAACTTTTAATATCTCACTTAAACCCGTAGAAGGTTTAAAGCGTGAAAAGATTTACCTTTCGTATGTTGGTGTGTTTCAAAAAGAAATCCGAGGTTTAGAGAATCTTGTGAACATGGTATTGCAAGATGAGCGCTTTGTATTGGACATTGCTGGTGTAGGGGATGATTTGGATAGTATGATTCAGGATGCTGCAACTAAATGTAATCGTTTGCATTATCATGGAAAAGTGCAATACTCAGAAGCATTGGAGATAATGAACAATAGCAACTTTATTGTGGCTTTGTACTATCCTTATAGCTCAAACCATGTTTATGCTTCTCCTAATAAATCATACGAGTCATTATTCTTATCAACTCCAATAATTACATCAAAGGGAACATTAGTTGGAGATAAGGTTGCTCAAACGGATACTGGATACATTGTAGATGACACACTTGATGGATTGCATAATTTATTTTCTAATGTAGGAACAGATGAATTTAAGCGTGAATATCTGACAAAATGTGCGAATTGTGCATCACAATGGAAGAATGTTTATGCAGATTACAAGAAAAGGACATTGGAAGGTGAATATATAAGTTATATGAGAGATTTGGCAAGACTTTAACTTTTAAATAGCTAACTCGGTTAGCAACTTAAACCTCATAGTCTTTAGTTTTTAAAATACCAAACATTAGACTTTTGAAATGAAAAAGTATTCATACATATCAGCTTTATCGGATGAACTTATTTCGGCTGTAAATGCACGTGATGCACTGACGATGCAGCAGAAGATTGATGAGTTGGAAGCTGCATATAAGAAATGCTTTGGCAATCGGTTGGATTGCTTTGAGGCTTTTCATGCCTTTGTGAAAATGCAGTTGGCTGCTATGCGATATTTTGCACATAACAATATGTTTGAGTATGTACACTCTCGATATAAGGAGGTGGCTGAACGGATGGAGGGCTTTCAGAACGATGAAAGGTTTAATGAGAAGCAAAAGGAAACTGTATATGTGTTGTTCGCTGAAATGGAGGCTATTCATAAAGCTACGCCTAAACGTCACCAAAACTTGGTAAACAGACGTTTTGACACAAGATGTTGCCTTTGCCGGACTTTGCCTGCTAATAAAACAGGGTCGCACATGGTTCCTAAATTCTTGGCTCATCCTACTTTTTCGTGGGATGGAAAAGGAAAACGCTTTCATGAGGCTTTGAATCATGACTTTATAAATGCACCCGAAAAGAATTGTCAATTCTATGGTAGAGATGTACCTGAATGGCGTTTTGCTAAGGGAGAAGGTAAGGAGCATATAACGGATGAGGATATTGAAAATAATATCAACCAACTTGAGTTTGATAATGAGTTTTGTGCCAGATGTGAAAACAGATTTGGTGTTTTAGAATCTGCCTATTCTCAGTTTTATAATGGACAACAAAAGAAAATTCATCCAAGAGTTGCTTATTTGTTTTGGCTTTCGGTTTTGTGGCGAATGTCTATGGGGAGTATGGGCTTCATAATGGACTTTAACGATGAATTGTCTCTTCGTGAACTTTTGGATGAGAATATACTTGATTCTGCAAAGGATATTGCTAAAAGTGATACAGATTTAGGAGAATGGCAGTATGCTATTTTCCGTACTGAGGGGTTGCAAGAAGGTGATAAGGGTATTTTTGGCTATAGAACAGATTTCTCTCCGTATGTTGTGGCTTACAATGATTTGGTGATGGTTTTCTTTCATAACGTGCCTACAGATGCTGAATTGTCGATTGGTCCGATTATTGTGAATCGTGACGATTTGAACAATTGGCACACTTCTGAGAGATCGGTTGTTGTGGATAGAGCTTGGTTTTGGGATGTGAGAGACTGGTTTGTTGAGACTTCGTATGACTTTTATGATCCAATGCGCGAGAAGGCTCTTATAACGCTTCGCGAAAAAGAACGCTCGGAGGGGAGGTTTTTTAGTGATAAAATGAAGGCTGATGCTGTAAAAATAGCGAAGATTGCTGGTGGTCCTAAATCGACTATGTTTAAGTTGCATAAAATGGGACGTATATATGGGGCTTGGCTACGATTGAAGGAGGCGGAAGAGACTGGTAATAGTTATGATCCACTAAAGGACGATGAGCTGTTTTTAAGACAGAAGGATTTTGACTTGTACTTTAAGGATTTGGCAAGGTTTTCGAGAAATGATGAATATCATGATATAGTTGCTGAGTTTCCGTTTTATGCGGAGGCAAGAAGAGCGATTGCGGATGAAAGGGAATGGGAAGTTTCGGATATTGATGATTGCCCAGACAAAGAATATGAACAGGCTATGGGTGACTTTATTAGTCAGCTAAGTCCTAAGGAGTTAGACCACTTGGTAAATGGTGTGCAGGAGCCTGTGGTTAATCCGTACAAGGATATAGGAAGAAATGATCCTTGTCCGTGTAAAAGTGGTTTGAAGTTTAAAAAGTGGTGCGGTAAAAATTTGTAGCTTGTGTCAACAAAGACTTTTTTATGAGTGGAACAGGCTTTTACGAAGTTAAAGTGCTTCTATGATTAAAAAATAAGATTTTTATGAAACGTAATAAGAAAAAAATTATTCGCGCTGTTACGGTGTCCCAGTCTTTGGGGTTTGCCCGTGAGGTAATGATAAAGATGAGAAAGATGGGGTATGACATGGTGGCTGTTACGTCGCCTGGCCCTGAACTCGACGAAATGAGGGAGAAGGATGGGTTCCATTGTGTGGAGGTGCCTATGGAAAGACATATCTCGATAGTGAATGATTTGAAGTCGCTCATTAAGATGATTGGTGTTTTTATGAAAGAAAAGCCTCAGGTGGTGCATTCTATGACTCCTAAAGCGGGTATGATTTGTATGGTGGCTGCATGGCTAACACGGGTGCCCGTGCGTATTCATACGTTTACAGGACTTGTGTGGCCTACTGCTACGGGATTGAAACGACGCATTTTGATGATGACGGATTGGCTGACTTGTGCTTGTGCCACGCATGTGATTCCTGAGGGACAAGGGGTGCTCAATGATTTGAAGAATGGAGGGATTACGAAAAAAACTATGCGCGTTTTGGGTTTTGGAAATGTGATGGGGGTGGACATGAAGGTGTTCTCCCCTACCCGATTTGTTAGTGCTAAAGATCCTGCTATCTTTACGTTTGTCTTTGTGGGACGTATTGTGGGGGATAAAGGAATTAATGAATTGGTGGAGGCTTTTGTAAGGCTTCATGCTAAATATAATAATACGAAGTTGGTTTTGGTGGGGAATTATGAGCATGAGCTTGACCCTTTGAATGATGTGACACGTCAACACATTGACACAATGGAGGCTATTGAGGCTTGTGGTCCTAAATATGGGGATGAACTGTTGCAAAAATACGTGGATGCGGATTGCTTTGTAATGCCATCGTACAGGGAGGGGTTCCCTAACACGGTACTTGAAGCTGGGGCGATGGGACTGCCTTCGATTGTGACGGATATTAATGGATCGCGCGAGATTATAGTGAACGAGAAGAACGGCTTGATTGTTCCGTCGAAGAATGTGGATGCGTTGTATGTGGCTATGGAACGTATGATGTGTGATGATAACGCACGTGAAACGATGAAACGTAATGCACGACAGATGATTGATTCACGCTTTGAGAGGAATTTTGTGCAGGGGTGTCAAATTGATTTTTATAAGGATTTGTTGGAACATTAAGCACTCGCTCTGCGAGTTTGGTTGAGCTTTAATTGTTCTTTTTGCTAAGAAAAAATGAATGTCCTGAATTAATGTCTCCGAATTAATGGGAATTAATGTTCCACCTTAATGCAGCGCAGTTGCAAACGTCTAATGTTCGCTTCGCATTTTGTTTGAACATTAATTGCCATTAATACCCATTAATTTTTCCATTAATACTTCTCTTGTGCTATGATTGAGATTTTAATGTGCAAGACCCTAATAACATTGATGTAAAAAGATTTATGCATAATTTATTCTTTGAACTTTTACAACTTGCAGTGGGTTCACGCCATACTTTATCATTTACGCCATCTGCTAAAGACTGGGCTGAGGCTTTTGACAATGCTAAGAAACAGGCTTTGGTGGGTATTTGCTTTAAGGGTGTGCAAGGTGCTTTTGCTTGTGATGCGAAACAGGTGGTTAATTTGCCACCTATGATGAAAATGCAGTGGCTTGCTCTGACTGCTAACATCCAAAAGCGTAATGAACTAATGAACCTGCGATGTGCTGAGCTCTATAATTTGATTAAGGCTGCAGGATATGAATCGTGTGTGCTAAAAGGGCAGGCTGTGGCTTTGCGATATGATGGTGCTGAGAAGGTTGATGATTCTTCGCGGATGAGTTTGCTGAGACAATCGGGCGACATTGATATGTGGATGGTGGGTGATGTGGATAAAGTGATTCACTGGGCTCGCGCTACGGGTACGATGTACTTTTATGACTATCATCATGCTGACCTTAGGCTTTTTCCTGACACTGAAATTGAATTGCATTATCGTCCTTCTATTAGTCGTAACCTTTGGCGTAACCGACGCTTGCAAAGATGGTTTAAAGGGGATGGAAGGAAGCATATTGTGTATGACGAAAAACTAAAGTTTTGTGTGCCTGACGATGTTTTTAGTTTGGTGCTAACGCTTAATCATAACTTGTGGCATTTGCTTTATGAGGGTGTGGGGTTGCGCCAAATGATGGACCTTTATTATGTGGCGCAGACAATGCAACCAACGGATGAGGTGAAACATTTGCTGCGTTACTTTAAACTGAAAAGTTTTGCTGCAGCCTCAGCATGGGTTTTATGGTATTTGTTTGATGCTTGTGCTGATCATTCTGTTTTTATTTCTGCATATTCGCCTTTACCTGCACCTGACGAGAGGTCGGGACGTTTCTTGCTGAGTGAGATTATGAAGGCTGGTAACTTTGGGCATCATGACGAACGTCTGAAGGCTGGACGTTATAATTCGCGTTTGGGACTGATGAAACAGTGGGTGTGGCACACGATGCGTCTTGTGAAATTCTTCCCTATGGATGTGGCATGGACGCCTATTGGTATTCTCCGCATTTCGTTATGGCGTAGGTGGAGGTATAGGAATGAACGGGATTTATAGAAACTAAAATATTAAAAATAAAACATTATATGTACAAACATTTTTTTAAACGTGTGATTGATTTTTGTATTGCGCTTGTTGCACTTGTGTGCATCAGTCCAATACTCTTAATTATTACCATTTGGCTGCATTTTGCCAATAAAGGGGCTGGCGCTTTCTTTTTGCAAGAACGCCCCGGAAAGGATGGCAAAATCTTTAAGGTTATTAAGTTCAAAACCATGACGGATGAGAAGGACGAAAATGGAGAACTTTTGCCTAATGAAGCGAGATTAACTAAAATAGGACGTATTGTTCGCTCTTTATCGATAGACGAACTACCCCAGTTTATTAACGTTTTAAAAGGCGACATGGCTTTAATTGGTCCAAGACCATTGCTAACTTGGTTCTTGCCACTTTACACTCCACAACAAGCTCGCCGTCAAGAAGTCCGACCAGGTATTACAGGTTGGGCACAAGTTAACGGAAGAAACACCCTTTCTTATAGTAAGAAATTCGAGTATGACGTTTATTATGTTGACCACCTTAATGCCACTATGGATTTAAAAATTATATGGATGACCATTAAAAACGTTTTGAAAAGGAAAGATGTTGGAAATGGTTTGCAAAATGAAGTTGATGATCTTTGTTGGGCAGAAAAGAAACAATGGGCAATTAAAGAATTTGAAACAAAATATAGAAACAAATAGTATAAACCCTAAATTTTTATTTTTATGGAAAAGAAAAAAATTATTATTTTTGGTGCTACAGGAAATGTGGGTTCCTACCTAACACTGTATGCCCTTAATTTCTTCGACAAAGAAAAATTCGAAGTGATTGCTTCTGGTCGTAGAAAAACAGATTTTTGGACTAAGCAAGGTGTTCCCTACTATTCAGTAGACCTTACAAAAGAAGAAGAATTTGAACAACTTCCAAAAGAAAATGTTCATGCCGTAATTCATCTTGCTGCACAGATTCCATCATATATGGATGATTATAATCCGCGTAAATACATTGATAGTATTGTGGTAGGTACTACCAATGTTTTAGAGTATTGTCGTAAAGTTAAGGCAGACCGCATCATGTTTAGCCAGACTGTTTTTGATGTTTCTCTTTATCCACAAAACCACATTCTCGATCCCTACGATAAACCAAACTTTTCTTACACAGGAGACCACGCAGTTTATGTAATTGCTAAGAACTGTGCGCTTGAAATGATGGAACACTATTACCAAGAGTATGGTTTGAAAAAATTCGTCTTCCGTTTTCCCACTATTTATGAGTATAGCACTTATCAATACTATTTTCCAAATGGTGTGAAAACCATGCGTCCACTATATCAACAGATTAACAAAGCAATTAAAGGTGAACCTCTTACTATTTGGGGAGACAAAAACTATGCTAAGGACATGGTACATGTGTACGATTGTGCTCAAATGATATGTAAGGCCTGTCTTGTTGATAGAGATGGAGGATTCTACAATGTTAGCACAGGCATACCTGTTACTTTAGAGGAGCAATGCCAAGCAATCATTGACGTATTCTCACCAAAAGATAATCCATCAACAATAGAATATATTGATCCCGATAGAAAAAGTGGTGGAGGTTTCCTCATGGATATCACAAACGCAAAGGAAGAACTTGGTTACGAACCCATTTACGATGTACACAAACTTTTTGAAAATTACAAAGAGGAAATGGCTCTTGATCGATTCCTTGAATTGAGAGGTAGATAATTTTTTGAATAGATGAAAGAATTTGGTTCTGATTTTCATCTATGTGACTCTAACTTTAGAGTTGACTTTAATCAATTAGGCATGATAGGCGACATGCGGTTTTATGCGTGTGGCCGTCATGCCATTGAAGCCATTATCAAACAGGAAAAATGGAAAAGGATTTGGATGCCTACTTATTTCTGTTATGAGGTGATTGGCTATATTCGGTCAACGGGTATTGAGGTTATGTTATATGATGATTATCCTTTAAATGAAAATGACGATATAATAATTCGAAGTTTACCTTTTCAAGAAGAAGATGTTCTTTTTAGAACAGATTATTTTGGTTTAAGAAAATGGCGGACTAATAAAGATATTAGAATTCCTGTTATTGAAGACCATACACACGGATTAACTTCGGACTGGACGATAAAAAGTGATGCTGATTGGTGTATTGCTTCACTCAGAAAAACACTACCCCTTGCTGCGGGTGGAATGCTATGGTCGCCTAAAGGGAAGAAACTTCCTGATGCCATAAAACCTACTGCAGAATGTAAGGAGATGGCTATTGAAAGATATGAGGCTATGTATATGAAAGCTAAGTATCTTAAAACTATATATCCGACGAAGGAAGAAGACACGGAAGCTAAAAATGACTTCCGAGAAAAATTTGTGGATAGCGAGGAACGAATTGACCACATGAAACTAAGTGGTATTGACATTCAAAGTAAAGAGATTGCAAACTCGCTAAATATAAAACAATGGACAGACTTAAAAATAGAGAATTGGTTCTTGGCTATTCAATTATTAAGCAAGAAATATCATGTATTAGGAAATGGAAGAAGTGATAAATGGCAACCTTTTTCTTTGGTTTTGCTATTAGACTCTGCTTCTGAACGTGAAGCCTTGCGACATTATTTAGTTGGGAAAAAGATTTATCCTGCCGTGTTATGGCGTTTGCCTGATAATTGTGCATTTAAACAAGCAAAAGATTTTTCGGAACGTATGCTGAGCATTCATTGCGACATAAGGTATAGTCGTGCCGATATTACTGATATGTGTAACAAAATAAATAATTTCTATGATGCAAATTTTTAATATGAACCAGGCAAAGGAGTGGGACAATTTGGTTCAATCCTTTACCAATTATGACGTGTATTATTTAAGTGGTTATGTGAAGGCTTTTCAGATTCACGGTGACGGAGAGCCGCAGTTGTTTTATTATGACGAGAAAGGACTACGAGGCATCTACGTGTATATGAAACGTAAAACTGCTATAGAGGGTGTTTTTGACTCTATTACACCTTATGGTTATGGTGGTTTTCTACTTGAAGGTGACACTTCGGAGGAGAATGTGAAAGCGCTTTGGGCTGCTTATGTAGATAGGATGAAAGAAGAAAATATAGTAGATAATTTTGTTCGCTATCATCCTGTATTGGCTAATGCGGTTCCGATGAAGACTTGTTCGGATGTAATTGATTTGGGCAAGACTGTTGCTATGGATTTGACTTCTGAAGAAGTTATATGGAAAAATATTCATTCTAAAAACCGCAATATGATTCGCAAAGCGGAAAAGAATGGCATTGTTATTAAACATGGACAGGGATTGGAGTTGTTTGATGATTTCATCAAAATTTATAATGCTACCATGGATAAGGATAATGCTGAGGCTTATTATTATTTTAAGCCTGAATTTTACAAGAGCATTCACGAGGACTTGAAGGACAATTATGAAATGTTTTGGGCTGAGTATGAAGGAAAAATTATAGCGATGAGCGTTATGATTTTTGCGAACGGAAGATTGAACTATCATTTAAGTGGTTCAGACTTGCAATATCGTAATTTGGCACCTTCGAATTTGTTGCTTTATAAGGCTGCTATTTGGGGGATGGAGAAGGGTATGAAGACTTTCCACTTAGGTGGGGGTGTTGGTTCGGGCGAGGATAACTTATATAAGTTTAAAATTGCCTTTAACCGTTTTTCGGACTGTCAATTTTCTATTGCAAAACACATTTTTGACCAGAGTAAGTATGACGAACTTGTTGAGGAACGTGCCTCACGGGATACGAACTTTGACAGAGAAAATAAATTCTTCCCCTTATATCGTAGCTAATTATTTTTTGTAGAATCTTGAATATATAAATAATGACAAGTAAAGAAATTCAGATTTTAGTAGAGATAGAAAACCTTGTTTGTGACTTTGATAATCACATTGAAATGATTAAGAACAAACTTAGAGGGTTAACTATTAACCTAAATTTTGGACAACAGTTGATTTATGCAGATGTGGAGTGCTCCAATAGCAGACAAAGAAGGATGTTACTCTTTGACATTATGCTGCATGAATCGGCAAACCTTATGACGGAATGGGTTACGACTTATTATCTGCTTAAGGAGGCATATATTATGACGGAAAATATATATGCGCAATTATGCCTTTCGCCTTACTCTTTTAATCTTAAAGATTTTCTAAGATTATTGCAACAGAAGGTTAATGTTGAACAACTTATGGAGCAAGAGGAAAAAGATTATTTGAATGCGCTTTCCTTTCCACTGAAAATTTATAGGGGCATGTGTAATGCTGAAGCTGATTCTAAAAATTATGGTATCAGCTGGACTGACAGTAAAGATTATGCCTCGAATTATGTGTTCTATTCAAAAAACAACAATCAGAATAATACTGGAGCGATTGTTGAAATGGTAATAGAAAAGAAGGATGTTTTTGCTGCATGGGGCAAAAAGGGAAAGAAAAAAGAATTGATAATACTGACATAACATTATACAACAATGGAAGAAAGAAAAACAATTTACTTGTGCCTTGCCCACATGAGTGAGGTTGGTTTAGAACAGAAATATGTGAAGGAGGCCTTCGATACCAACTGGGTGGTGCCTATGGGACCAAATGTGAATGCTTTCGAAAAGGATTTGGAGGCGTTTGCTAATAGTAAGGTTGATGGGTCGGAACCGCTTGACCGTAAGGTGGTTTGTCTGTCGGCTGGTACGGCTGCGGTACACTTGGCTTTGATTGGTTGCGGCGTGAAGGCTGGTGATGAGGTGCTGGTGCAGAGTTTTACGTTCTGTGCTTCTTCTCATCCTATTACTTATCTTGGGGCTAAACCTGTGTTTGTGGGTTCGGAGAACGAAACTTGGAACATGGATCCTGCTTTGCTTGAGAAGGCAATTCTTGACCGTAAGGAGAAGACGGGTAAGTATCCGAAGGCTATTGTGCCTGTGGCTCTCTATGGTATGCCTTACCGAATTGATGAGATTATAGCGATTGCTAACAAGTATGGTATTCCTGTGGTGGAGGATGCTGCTGAGGGTATGGGTTCTCGTTTTGATGGACAGGTGCTTGGTACTTTTGGTAAGTATGGTGTGCTGTCATTCAACGGCAACAAGATGATTACTACCTCAGGTGGTGGCGCTTTGATTTGTCGTAATGCTGAGGATGCTAACAACATTATGTGGTATGCCACTCAGGCTCGCGACGCTTATCCTTACTATCAGCATACGGCTATTGGTTATAATTATCGTATGTCGAATGTGTGTGCTGGTATTGGTCGTGGTCAGATGACTGTGCTTAATGATCATATTGCGCACCATAAGCATGTGCAGAAGCTTTATGAGGAACTTTTGAAGGACGTTCCTGGTGTGCATATTCATAAGCAACCTGCTGATAAGCGCTATGATGCGAACTTCTGGTTGTGTGCTGCTACGCTGGATGAGGATGTGAAGATTCAGGGGCAGGAGAATGCTTACAAGGAGGTTATTAAGACTGCTGTGGGTGGTGCTGCTGGTGTGATTCATGCGGTGGATTCGGCTGTGACGGATTGTCAACCTAATGAGAATGTGGAGGCTTTGCGTGTTTTTATGTTGGGTAAGAAAGTGGAATGTCGTCCGGTATGGAAGCCTATGCATAAACAACCTGTTTATAAGGGTGCTCCTGTGTATACGAATGGGGTTGAGGAGGATTTGTTTAAGGTTGGTTTTTGCTTGCCTGCTGGTCCTTGGGTTTCTGATGAGGATGTGAAGTATATTGTGGAGTGTATTAAGGAGAGTTTTGTGAAGTGATTGGTCTGATGGGGGAACGGTGCAAGCCGTTCCTTCATTGGGACTTATTCTGGAATACGGATTTTACTGATTTATTCTGTTCTTACTTAGGCAGCGTTGCTGCTTATGTTGTTCCTCGCTCTGCGAGGTTTGGTTTGAACATTAATTGTCATTAATGGCCATTAATTGGTTCATTAATACTTTTCTGGTCCTTTGGATGGGGGAAAAATTATTTTCTACGACGTGTCTTGTCTTATGAAACGGCTATTCGCCTAAGCCCAATCTCACCCATAACAGGGTGACCCGTTTGGTGGGGTGATTCGCTTTAACCAGGCATGTGAATTCATTGTGCATTATCGGCGGCACCTCAACAATTCAAACAAGTTTGATTGCATTCGGTTTGCACGATAATCGGAATAAATTCCCTTCACATACCTGGCTACCTTATCTTACCCCTAACGGGGTAACCCATTATAATAATACATGAATTGAGGCATTTTCTGCGTTTGTTATTGTTGGATATCAACTATTTACGATATCATTTTTTCCAAAAAACATGCAGAAAAACATTATAAATTTTGAACACCCCACCTAACGGGGTAATTTTTAAGTATTACAAACTATTTAGGTGTTGATATGCCACCTATCGACAAAATATCCGAGTTTTCGCTTCGCGTTTAAATTTGAACATTAATTGTCATTAATAACCATTAATGGGTTCATTAATACTTTTCTAGTCCTTTGGATGGGTAGAGATGTATGAAAGTGGAGGTATGAGGGTGAAAAAAATAACCAGGTATGTGAGAAGGGGATGTTCTCTTGCATACCTGGTTATCTGTTTCACTATGAATGAGGGATGGAGGATGAGATTTTAATCAAAACCTGTTGCTAAGAATTTTCTTAAACTTAAATGGGTTACTCCTTCAAAATCGGTAGAACGAATTAAAGGGGTTGCAGAAATGACGTACTTGGGATAGGAATCGGGTATGTTATGCAAGGCTCCAAATTCGCGCTCTCGGGTCTCGTCATTGGCTATTATGTAGGAAACTTGCACGTATATGCGACGTTGGTCGGATTCTTTTAACTTGGATGTGGTACGAGTGCATACAAAATCTATCTCCCCTGCTCGTAACTGACCTATTCGCACTGTATAACCTAAACGTAAAAGATGTTGATATACTATATTTTCAATTATTTTCTCAATATCTTTTTCACGTTCTCCACCTATAATGTAATTGCGCAAGCCTACATCACCAAAGTATGTCTTACCGGATGATTCTAAAAGTTTTTTTCCATGTATGTCATAACGTAATACATTGGCGGTAAGAAATGCTTCTGCAAAATAAGATGTGTAACTTAGTACGATGGTTGTGGATATTTCCTCTCCTTGCGACTTCATGTATTTTACGATGCTTGATGCTGAAATTAACTTGCCTATCGTATCTGCCATGAAGGTTATGAGATTGTTGAGGAATGGGATATTGCGTATTTTATGACGCTCAATGATGTCTTTTAACATGATTGTATTGAATACGCCTGATAGATATTCCCATACCATGTCGTCGTTCTCTAATCCTATGTTTCGTAAACCAGGAAGTCCACCATAGGTCATGTATTTCCAGAGTGTGTCGTCTGTATCTTCGAGGTTGTGAAATCGCATGAATTCAGTATAGCTCAAACTTTGTATGCGTATCTCTACATATCTACCTGCTAATAGGGTTGATAATTCGCTTGATAGCATCTTTGAGTTTGAACCTGTGACGATGATGTCGGTGTTGTCTTCTGTGCGATAACTGCGTACAGTATGTTCCCAACCTGCTATGTCTTGTACTTCATCTATTAGGATGTAGTTGTGTTTGCCTATTACGAAATGTTGGGCTATATAGTCTTCTAATTCGTCGTTGTTGGTTATGTACTTAAAGGCTATCTTTTCTTTGTCTATGTAGATTATGTTGGCGTCTGGCTCTTGCTGATGCCGTTGCACAAAATCTTTCATTACATAGCTTTTGCCTACACGACGCTGTCCTATTAGTACTATTATTTGTTCTTTACCTATCCATGTATCTATTTGAGATGCATAGTTCTGACGTGTGATTATTTGCATGATGTGAGGGTTTTAGGGTTTAAAGATGGGACAAAGATACTGCATTTTTGTCGTTTATAAATGATAAAATCGAAATATTTTGAATTTTGTCATTTATAAATGATGAAATTGGAATATTTTGAATTTTGTCGTTTATAAATGATGAATTTGCATGAGGGTGTGTATTTTTTCTTTGCGAATGACAAGAGGAGTATTAATGAATAAATTAATGGGCATTGATGGGAATTAATGTTCAAAATAAAAC
>ERZ1026874.894-NODE-894-length-17113-cov-10.793118_pt1 | contig 17113 bp, 15 predicted proteins | sample MGYA00380167_ERZ1026874 | MGnify/ENA primary metagenome ERZ1026874 (study PRJEB33269, sample SAMEA4719803) | human gut metagenome | biome: human-associated habitat; feature: organic feature; material: feces | place: Cameroon | collected 2013-10 ...
CAGCATCTTGCTTTGCACAGACAACTTTGTGGAATGGTGAGAATCCAGAAATCTCAAATAAGGATTATGCTGGCTTTTGGTCTGACGGAAAACCTGAATTATGTGATAATCCAGAGACTAACGGCATCAACAATTCTGCTCATTGCTTGAAATTTACTATTACTAAAGATAGTAAGGTGGTTAAGTTGCCATTCCGTGAGTGGATGACGCCTTCAATGAATGGTAGCAAGCGTATTTCTTTCATGATTAAGAAAGATGCAAACGAGAATGTGCAAGTTGAACTGTCTGACCCAACCGATGGTCGTGCTGGTTATTGGAAGAAGCAGGTAGTATGGTATGGCGGTGACAATAAGTGGCAGAAGCTGGTCTTCGACTTTTCTACTAATGGCGATTTCGACAATCCTGGCCTTATGACAATTACTGCTCAGACAAACGAGTTTGAGGGCGAACAGACTGTATATATTGATGACATTGTTATTGAAGACGCTCCAAGAATCAATGGTAGGTTGTTCTCTGAGTATAATGACGAGAATCCTATTACTGGAAATTTGAAGCTTACTGGTGCTTGGATGAAGGGCGTGTCATCTAATGCAGACGGTAAATGGGAAGAAAAATCTTATAACGATTTTGAGTATTTCAACTCTCATGCAACTGATGGCGTTACATCTATAGATATGCGTGGCACTGTTACAAAGGATGTTGACGTTGCTCAGTTCTTTAAGAATCCTAATACTATCGTATATGCTGATGCAGCCTACAATCATGCTAACGTTGTGGTAAATGGTACAGCCAACAGCCTTGATCTTACCGATGCCAAAGCTTTCAATGCTCCTTATGACTTCACAGCTTCATCTGTTACGCTGACACGCAAAGTACAGAAGGGTTTCAACAGCTTTGTGCTTCCATTTGTAGTTACAGCTAGCGAGCTTGCCGCCGATAAGGTTGCCATATACGCAGGCTGCGACAAGGATGGCGACAAGAAGGCATACTTCAATACAGTTACAGAAGTTGCAGCCAACACTCCGTTCCTCACAAAGGACGCTGCTGATAATACGACGACTGGCGTATTAAGCTTTGGCGAGAAGGCTATTGCTAATACACCAGAGACTCTTGGCACTGACTTCGTAGGTGTTTACACTAAAACCTCTGCTAACGGCAAGTACGGTATCAATGGCGATGGCAAGCTTCAGAAGGGTGGTGAAGGCGCTTATGTAAATGCTTTCCACGCTTATCTCAACGTTAACAAAAAACTTGAAGCCGTAGCTTTCGATGGCTCAACAGTTACAGCAATCAATGGTATTGCAGCTGACAAGGTAGCCAACACTGCCGTTTACGACCTTAGTGGTCGTCGTGTTAATGGCAAGTTGAACAAGGGCTTGTACATTATGAATGGCAAGAAGGTTGTAGTTAAGTAAGGCGCGCACACAGGAATAATCAACGATTTATAAAATCAAAAAAAGAATAAGTAGTTATGAAGAACAAATATATTGCCCCTAATATAACTGTTGTAGATTTAGAGATTGAGTCGCAGATTCTTGCTGCATCATCTGAGGTGAAGGTAGACTTTGCAGACGGATCGCAAGGCGATTACACAGGCGAATTCAACTCTTCCAACCACATCTTTGTTTTTGACGACGAAGAGTTGGAACAAGATTAAAAAATAAGTATATACCCTTCAATTTCCCCTAGTTTTTCTTCCTCCTTGCTCGGCTTTGCCAAGTAAGGGGGAATTTTTGTATGATATAGTAGGAGGTACGGTCTCCGAACCGTACCACGCAAGTAGCTATATGCTATTAATAACCATTTATTTGTTTGCGTGGTACGGTTCGGAGACCGTACCTCCTACTATATGTAAAGATGTAAGTTCGTGTAAAAAAGTGTAGTGTTTGCTATAAAGTTCGTGTAAAAAAGTGTGGTGTTCACTATAAAGTTCGTGTAAAAAAGTGTATCTTTGCATATTGATAATCATGTAATAGGTTGTTTATCAAGTTTTTAATATTTAATAGCGATGGATATGAAAAGAACGATAATCTCACAACTTAAGTCTTGGAAAGAGAGCCCATACCGTAAGCCTCTTATTTTGGCAGGAGCACGTCAGGTAGGAAAGACTTATATACTGAAGGAGTTTGGCAAGCAGGAATATGATAATGTAGCATATATTAATTGTGACGGCAATTCTGAAATAGCTGATATTTTTGCTGAAAACTATGATATGTCTCGTGTCTTGATGATTATAGGTGCCATAACAAAGCAGCCAATTGTTCCTGGTAAGACACTTATAATATTGGATGAGATACAGGAGTTGCGCAAAGGATTGTCGTCGCTGAAATATTTTTGTGAGGATGCCCCTGAGTATCATATTGCTGTGGCAGGATCTTTGTTAGGTGTGGCTATGCATCAAGGAGAATCGGCACCAGTAGGAAAAGTGGATATATTGCGTCTTTATCCTATGTCGTTTGAAGAATATCTCTTGGCTAAGGGCGAGGACCGGATGCTGGATATATTGCAGAATAAGGATTGGACCACTACCAATATGTTGCACGAAAGCTTAACCCTATTGTTGCGTGAGTTTTATTTTGTAGGTGGAATGCCTGAAGCAGTAAAGACGTTTCTTGCTACAAATGATGCAAATGCTGTTCGCAAGGTTCAGAATGACATCCTCTTTGTATACCGCAGTGATATATCCAAACACGTTAGTCCGAATGAAGCAACCCGTATTAGTATGGTTTGGCAGTCGATACCATCGCAGTTGGCTAAAGAGAACAAAAAATTTGTTTATGGTGCTTTGAGAACCGGAGCTCGAGCTAAGGACTTTGAGATGGCTATACAATGGCTTGTTGATGCAGGTTTGGTGTATCGCATTTCAAGAGTAAGAGAAATTGGTATGCCATTAAAGTTTTACGAGGATTTCAATGCTTTTAAGTTGTTTTTGTTGGATGTTGGATTGTTGGGAGCATTGTGTGAGATGGAACCGTTGCAAATGCTTGTATCCAATAAAGTAATGACGGAGAGCAAGGGAGCATTTACTGAGAACCACGTACTATGTCAGTTGATGTGTAAGGAAAATGTCCACGTATATTATTATAGTAGGGAAGACTCACGTTTGGAGATAGATTTTCTTGTCCAACATAAGGGCCAGATTACTCCAGTAGAAGTTAAGGCCGAAGAAAATTTGCGCTCAAAGTCGTTGCGCGCGTTTATTGATGTCAACCCTTCTTTAAAAGCTATACGTTTCTCTATGTCTCCTTTTATGGAGCAAGATTGGATGACAAATGTACCTCTTTATGCCGTATCCGAGGCCCTTTAGCCTATTACACGATAATAAAAAAACAAAAGAAAACGTTCATTGCACGTGGAAGCTCCACGTGCAATGAACGTTTCTTTTATACGAGTGTATGTTAGTATGTTATACGTTTATTCTTGCTTCATTTTCTCGTTGATGGCATCAATCAGCTTGATGGCATCTACGTATTGTGCGATACCCTCGGCCACTTGTTTGGCATCGCGCATGGCAAGCACAACGGTAGAAGGACGGTTTACAACGTCGCCACCTGCAAATACACCCTTGCGTGTAGTCATGCCATATGGAGTTTCGCGGGTGATGACATAGCCACGATCGTCTACTTCGATGCCGGTTGTTGTTGATACAATACGGCTGGCAGGCTTAGATCCCAGCGCCAAAAGCACATAGTCGGCCTTCTCTGTACGGCGCTCACCATCCTTGGTCTCGATAACTACCTCTGTCATCTTGCCGTTCTCATCGCTGTGAATCTCTACAATGTTCGACTCCCAATTGAAGTTTACACCTTCCTTAACAGCATCGTCATACTCGGAACGAAGAGCTGGCATATCGTCGATAGTACGGCGGTAAACAATATCCACACGCTCGGCACCCATACGTACAGCAGTACGTGCGGCGTCCATAGCTGTATTGCCACATCCTATAACAAAGCAACGGTCGCCCTTTCCAACAACAACCTCGCTGCGGTCAAGGTTGCCTTCATTGTAAAGACTTACACGACGCAAGAACCAAATAGCCTGACGTACACCGTTGATATCGCCGCCAGGTATATCAAGCTTCTGCGGATTGCCGGTACCAGTACCCATAAATATAGCATCGAAGCCTTGATCAAAGAGGTCGTCTACAGTATAGTCTTTGCCGATGGTGGTATTGCAATGTATGATAACTCCCAGTTCCTCCATCTTCTTGATTTCGCGACGTACAATCTCTTTAGGTAGACGATATTCAGGAATGCCGAACATAAGAACGCCACCTGGTTCTGGTTCCATCTCGAATATCTCGACATTGAATCCCTTGCGAGAGAGGTCGCCAGCGATAGTAAGTCCAGCAGGACCCGAACCAATTACAGCTACCTTGCCACGTGTTTTGGGTAGGAGATTCTCGCGAATAAGTCCCATATTGCCGTCAAAATCGGCAAGGAAACGCTCAAGTTTGCCTACGTGTATGCCCTGACCTTTCTTGCCAAGCACGCAATGTCCCTCGCACTGTTTCTCGTGAGGACAAACGCGTCCGCATACAGCAGGAAGATTACTCTTCTCGTTGATGATGTGCATGGCGTTGCCAAAGTTGCCCATCGAAAGTTCGTGTATCCAGTCGGGTATATCATGGCTTATAGGACATCCCTTCTTGCACTGTGGCACTTTGCAATGAAGGCAGCGTTTAGCTTCCTCAATGGCCTCGTGCATGGTGTAACCCTCGTTAACTTCTTGAAACAGATTCTTGTTATTTTCCATTTGTTTTGCTTTTAGTTTTTAATAGCCGTCAGCCATAATAGCAGCATGACTCACTAATGTTATAATCATTTGTTATTTCCACTTTGCAAAAGTATATATTTATTTTCTAATAGACATCCTTTTTTGTTGCTTTTACATTGATATATGGGCTATAAGCACAAATGAGTATGTAGATTTGTACGAATTTGTAAAGCCCAGTGTTGGGGTATGTATGAAAAAGGCTGCAATGGTGTGAACCAAAGCAGCCTTCGTATTTCTAATGTTTTACTTGTTTTCTACTTAAAGTTGATGAACCTCAACGCGTTCGACTTCCGCTCCGTTCATTCGGCGGGGGTGCAAACGATTTACTTTTCGTTGCCCTCTCCCCACATTCCTATTGCAGCACTTGCTGCGAATAGGGTCATCATCATCGTCATCAACATAACTTTTTACCTTTAAACCATTAACCTAACTAAATTCTAATACCTCTACTACTAATACCTTGTCAACCTTCTACTAATACCTTTTATCTACTAATACCTCTCTTACTAATACCTTTCTTCTGTGCGTTATCCTTATCTTCTACCTTTTGTGTTATCCTTGAATCTTCTACCTTTGTTATCCCTAAATCTTCTACCTTGTTATCCTAAATCTTCTACCTTTGTTATCCATAATCTTTTACCTACTCTTGTGTGCGTTATCTCAATCTTTCATCTTATCTTAGTCATCCTTTTCTACAATCTCCTACTTACCTCTTCAAAGACTTATATTGTTAAATTCTCTCAAAGATTTCTTTCACCTTCTATTTGAAATGTCTTATATAAGGATTGTCAACCTCTCGGCTTTCCTCCTTTTGACAATGCAAAGTTACTACTGTTTGCGTACACACACAAGTATTATACTCAATATTTTGCTAATATAGCTTCCTTTTTGATGTAAGTCAACATTTATGTGCACGCACACAGAACGACACAACAACTATATATAATATACGTAACTTGCCGTGTATATATATAAAAAAAGGGGCTGGACCCTTTCGCAAAGGCGCAACCCCAACTTAAACAACCAATAAAAGAAATAGATAGCTGTTAAGTGTTTTATGTCTGAATATTCCTTCTTATCGGATAAACAGAAGTTCGCGATACTTAGGCAGAGTCCAGAGTTCATCGGCTACGATAAGCTCGAGCTTGTCTATCTGATAGCGTATCTCCTCCATCTTAGGAGCCACAGTGTCGTGGTAGGCAATAGCCTTAAGATGTTCGTCCTCTATCTTATTGGCAACCTTGCGTGCGTTGACCAATTCTTCCACACCACTCTCAATAATCTGAGTGCGTTCAGCTATCTCTTCAATTATCTTCTTGTTGCGTGATGTCAGCTTGTCGGCTGTATCAGCAGGGAAGATTTCGTACATGCTCTGTACATTCTTGGCAAGACGGCTCTGATAGTGAGTGCAGACAGGGATGATATGGTTCATAGAAAGGTCGCCGAATACACGTGCCTCAATCTGAATCTTCTTTGTGTATGTCTCCCACTTAACCTCGTTGCGTGCCTCAAGTTCCTTACGTGTCATAACGTTCTGGCTCTCGAACATCTTGATGGTAGCCTCGTCGAGATAGCGCTCGAATATTTTAGGACAAGAAGTCTCGCAGTCAAGACCGCGGCGCTTAGCCTCCTCAACCCATTCGTCTGAGTAGCCATTGCCATCAAAGTGGATTGGCTTGCAGAACTTAACATCCTCGCGTACAACATCAAGTATTGCACGTACCTTGTCATGTCCCTTCTCGATAAGAGCGTCAACACGCAACTTGAAATCGTGCAAAGCCTCGGCTACAGCTGTATTAAGCACAATCATGGCAGAAGCACAGTTGGCCTCGGAACCTACAGCACGGAACTCGAAACGGTTTCCGGTAAAGGCAAATGGTGATGTACGGTTGCGGTCGGTGTTATCTACAAGTAGCTCAGGAATCTCAGGGATATCAAGTTGTAATCCCTGCTTGCCGGCAATATCGAATAGTTCGTCCTTCTCGGAAGTCTCAATACGTGTGAGAATCTCTGTAAGCTGACGGCCAAGGAACGATGATATGATAGCTGGAGGTGCCTCGTTGGCGCCAAGACGATGGGCATTAGTAGCACTCATGATGCTGGCTTTAAGCAATCCGTTGTGCTTGTATACAGCCATCAAGGTTTCAACGATGAATACTATGAAGCGGAGGTTATCCATTGGGGTCTTGCCAGGTCCGTGCAGCAGTACGCCAGTATCGGTAGCAAGGCTCCAGTTCTCGTGCTTGCCCGAACCATTGATGCCGGCAAACGGCTTCTCGTGCAATAATACACGGAATCCATGATGACGAGCAATCTTCTTCATGAGCGACATGAGAAGCATATTATGGTCGATAGCAAGGTTGGTTTCCTCGAATATAGGAGCAAGCTCAAACTGGTTGGGCGCAACCTCGTTGTGGCGAGTCTTGCAAGGAATACCAAGTTCGAGAGCATGAATTTCAAGATCCTTCATGAAAGCCTGTACGCGCTCTGGAATAGCACCAAAATAGTGGTCGTCCATCTGCTGGTTCTTTGCAGAGTCGTGTCCCATAAGTGTGCGGCCAGTAAGCATAAGGTCGGGACGTGCCGAATATAGCCCCTCGTCAACAAGGAAGTACTCCTGTTCCCAACCAAGGTTTGATATAACCTTCTTTACCTCTGGATAGAAGTAGTGGCAAACATCAGTGGCAGCCACATTAACGGCATGCAACGAGCGCAGAAGCGGAGCCTTGTAGTCGAGAGCTTCGCCTGTGTATGAGATGAAGATAGTAGGGATACACAGTGTGTCATCAATGATGAACACAGGAGATGTAGGATCCCAAGCCGAATAGCCACGTGCCTCGAATGTGTTACGTATACCACCGTTAGGGAATGAGCTGGCATCCGGCTCCTGCTGTACAAGCAACTTGCCCGAGAACTCCTCAATCATACCGCCCTTGCCGTCGTGTTCGATAAAGGCATCATGCTTTTCGGCAGTGCCTTCAGTAAGAGGCTGGAACCAGTGAGTGTAGTGTGTAACACCGTTCTCATCGGCCCACTGCTTGATGCCTTTAGCAACAGCATCGGCAATAGAACGGTCAAGTCGAGCACCGTTGTCGATAACGTCGATGAGTTTCTCATATACGTCGCGCGGCAGATACTTGTACATCTTGGCACGGTTGAATACGTTCTTTCCGAAGAACTCTGATGGGCGTTCAATCGGTGTAATCACGTCGACGGGTTTCTTCTTGAAAGCGTCGGCTACAACATCAAATCTTAAATTTGCCATTGTTTTCTTTCTTTTATGTTGTTTACTGTTATTGTTCTAAATTTAAAGGGTGACTTTCTTAACTATCTCCATACATTATATAATATGGATCTTCTTTATGCCTTCTTTAGCCATTCCTTAATTCTTCGCATAGCCTCTTTGCAGTCTTCGCGATTGCCAAATGCAGTAAGGCGAATATAGCCTTCGCCACTCGGTCCAAATCCTACACCTGGTGTGCATACAACGCCTACAGCATATAGCATTTGCTCGAAGAACTTCCATGAGTCGGTACCATCTGGTGTCTTGACCCAAAGATATGGTGCATTTTTGCCTCCAAACACCTCGAAGCCCATAGTGGTAAGTGCCTCATGCATTATATTGGCGTTGCCCATATAATAGTTTATGGTTTCCTTTACCTGCTTTTTGCCCTCGGGTGTGTATATGGCAGCAGCGGCTCGCTGTGATATATAGCTTGTGCCGTTGAACTTGGTAGACTGTCGGCGATCCCACAAGTGGTTGAGGTTGATGCGCTCTTTGCCGTCGAGTGTAACAGCAGTTACATCCTTAGGTATTACTGTATATCCACAGCGCACACCAGTAAATCCGGCAGTCTTTGAATAGCTGCGGAATTCGATGGCACATTTTTTAGCTCCCTTAATCTCGTAGATAGAGTGGGGGATGTCGTCCTCTTGTATGTATGCCTCGTAGGCTGCATCGTATAGGATAAGCGTGTCATTGTCGAGAGCGTACTTAACCCACTTCTTTAATTCCTCTTTTGGCAATACAGTGCCAGTTGGGTTGTTTGGGTAGCAAAGGTATATCATATCGACGCGGTGGTCGGGAATCTGCGGTATAAAGTGGTTCTCGGCTGTGCACGGCATATAGTTTACGTTGCTCCATCTGCCGTTCTCAAGCACTCCGGCTCGTCCGCACATCACATTAGAGTCGATATATACGGGGTAGATAGGATCTGTAACACCTATGGAGTTGTCCCATCTTACTATCTCGCCTATATTGCCAGTATCGCTCTTGGCTCCGTCGTTAACGAAAATTTCATTAGGGTCGAGATGTATGCCGCGTGGCGCATAGTCGTTTTTGACAATAGCTTCGCGCAAGAAGTCGTATCCACGTTCAGGACCGTATCCTCTGAATGTTGCTTTACGTGCCATCTCGTCTACTGCCTTGTGCATTGCTTCAATCACTGCAGGGCAAAGCGGCTGTGTAACGTCTCCAATGCCGAGACTAATCACTCGTACCTGGGGATGTGAAACCTTGAAGGCATTAACCTTCTTGGCTATGTCTGCAAACAAATAATTGTTTGACAGTTTTAAGAAATGTTCGTTTACTAAGGCCATATAATGTCTATTATTCTATTTTCATTTATTGGTGTTGTGTCTTACGATAAAATCACGGTAAGTCTATTTCTCCTTCGAAAGCGAAAGCTGCTGGTCCAGTCATATATACATGTCCATCGTTTTCGTTCCATTCGATGTGTAGCGTTCCGCCGTCCATAACGATATTGCTCTTGCGTGTAGCTCTATCGGTTAAGGCGGCTGCTACTGCTGTGGCACATGCTCCTGTACCGCATGCCATTGTTATCCCGCTGCCACGTTCCCATACTCTTGTGCGTATATCACCGTTGGGCATTACTTGCGCAAACTCAATATTGCAACGCTCAGGAAATGCAGAATCATTCTCCATTATAGAGCCATAACGGCTGATGTCGAGTGTTGCAATGTCGTCGAGAAAGCACACAAAGTGCGGATTGCCCATTGATACAAATGTTCCACGGAATGTACGGAACTGTGCTGTAAGCTCATCACCGCATGTCTCGTCATATTGTTTCGGGTTGTGGAAAACCGGAGCAAGCATATCTACTGTAACACTTTCTACCTTATTATATATATTAAGGTGAAGCTCCAGAGTCTTTACACCTGAAAGAGTTTGCAGACGTATAGATGTCTTGTTTGTAAGTCCCTTCTCGTATAGATATTTTCCAATACAGCGAGACGCATTGCCACACATCATAGCTTCAGATCCATCTGCATTGAATATGCGCATGGAAAAATCGGCGTCCACTCCATCATATGGTTTGCCTATGAGCACAAGCCCATCGCTACCTATTCCTGTGTGATACTTGCTCCAAGCTATTGAAGCTTCTGATGGGTTTGGAATATTATATTGTTGTGTATCCACATATATATAATCATTGCCAGCTCCATGCATTTTGGTGAACTTAACCGACCTTGCCATTTTGTTTGTCTTTTTACCTTAACGATTATCTATTTGCTTTTTACGATTGCAAAATTACAACTATTTGCGTAATAAGCAATAAAAACTGTTGCATTATTTGTGGTTAATTATCATTAAGTTTCGATTTGTAAGCATTTTTCTTGAATTTGCTTACAATATGATGGCTGTTCGTATGGTATTTGTATCAAAATAAAATTTCGAATAAAACAAATCTGATAAAACGTTATAAATACATGCTTTTATATTTCGTTTTGTTGTAATTTTGCAGCGTAAAGATTGCAAAAGGAAACTTAAAGGTAATAATAACCAATAAAAAGAAAGTTGTATGAAGAAGATTGAAGCTATCATTCGCAAGTCAAGATTCGAAGATGTTAAGCAGGCATTGCTTGCTGCCGACATCGAATGGTTCTCTTATTACGATGTGCGTGGCATAGGCAAGGCACGTCAGGACCGTATCTATCGTGGTATAGTATACGATACGAGTTCAATAGAGCGTATCCTTGTGTCGCTAGTTGTACGTGACAAAAATGTTGAACGCGCTGTTAACGCCATACTTAATGCTGCACAAACTGGTGAGATAGGCGATGGCAGAATATTTATTATTCCAATAGAAGATGCTATACGCATACGCACCGGCGAGAGAGGCGACATAGCACTGTATAACGCAGAGCAGGAACGTTAGTAAATCGTAATAATGTAAATAGTAAGGATATGATGACTACACTACTTTCAGCATACACCCCTGTTTTAAACACAGGCAACACAGCCTGGATGATAATGGCAACTATTCTGGTGCTCCTTATGAGTATTCCTGGTATCGCATTGTTTTACGGCGGATTGGTAAGACAGAAGAATGTGCTAAGTGTGATAATGCAGACAATGCTCATTGTTGGTGTTGTATCGCTGCTTTGGGTGGCTATAGGATATACTTGGGCATTTGGCACTGGATTTAAGGAGAGTGGTTCTTGGGCTTGGTTTTTTATGGGCGGACTCGACAAGGCGTTCTTGAAGGGTGTCACCATTAACAGTATTACATCTACTGGTATTCCCGAGCTTACGTTTGCAATGTTCCAGTGTATGTTTGCTCTGATTACACCAGCACTTATACTTGGTGCCTTTGCAGAACGAATAAAGTTTAAAGGATATATGGTGTTTACTATTCTGTGGGTTATTATAGCCTATTTCCCCATGGCACACTGGGTATGGGGAGGCGGATTCTTGCAGGAGATGGGTGCGCTCGACTTTGCTGGTGGTACAGTGGTGCATATCAATGCTGGTATCTCTGCCCTTATTATGTGTCTTATGATTGGTCAGCGTGATGACTATAAAAAAGGACATGCCATACTGCCTCATAATGTAACGATAGTATTTATGGGTACATCGTTTTTGTGGCTTGGATGGTTTGGATTTAATGCTGGTAGCGGATTGGCAGCCGACGGACTTGCAGCCAATGCTTTTCTTGTAACACATGTGGCAGCAGCTGCGGCAGCTGTTACTTGGATGGCAATTGATTGGATGTGCAACAAGAAGCCTACTACGGTGGGTGCATGTACAGGTGCAGTGGCTGGATTGGTTGCTATAACGCCGGCTGCTGGCTCAACCGACCTTGTAGGAGCGTTTGCCATTGGTATCATAACACCGATAGTGTGCTTCATTATGGTAGCGGTTATTAAGCCTTTCTTTAAATATGACGATGCACTTGATGCCTTTGGCGTGCATGGTATGGGTGGTATTATTGGTTCAATACTTACAGGTGTGTTTGCGACATCTTCTGTAACTGGTGTCGGTGGAGCCGAAGGTGCTCTTTATGGCGATTGGCATCAGTTGTGGGTACAGATAGAGGCTACGTTGATAAGTATTCTATATAGTGCGGTTGTTACATATCTACTATATATATTGGTAGACAAGTTTATAGGAATGCGTGTATGTCGTAGAGTAGAGGAAGAAGGTCTTGACATCTACGAGCACGGCGAGAGTGCCTACAATTAATATTCTGACATATGAATACATATAAAGACATACGACACTAACCTTGAATAATGATTATTCTTTTGACCCGTTCCTCTTGCACAGTCTTTTAAGTGCAGGAGGAGCACCTTAAAAAAAGGTTTGTTGTCGTTAAATGACTAAAGATAGAAAACCAATAAAAGAATTATATATATGTGTGGAATTGTTGCAATGTTCAACTTACGGGAACAAACTCCTGAGTTGCGTGAAAAGGCTTTGCGTATGAGCCGTAAGATACGTCATAGAGGTCCTGATTGGAGCGGCATTTGGTGTGGAGGCTCTGCCATTCTTGCTCACGAGCGACTGAGTATAGTTGACCCTGAGTCTGGTGGACAGCCACTTATAGCTCCAGATAAAAAGCAAGTGCTTGCCGTTAACGGCGAGATATATAATCATAAGGATATACGTGCACGTTATGCAGGCAGTTACGACTTTCAGACAGGTTCGGATTGTGAGTCGATTCTTGCCTTGTACAGAGATAAGGGCATCGATTTTCTTGAAGACTTAAGTGGTATCTTTGCATTTGCTTTATACGATGTTGAGCGCAATGAGTTTCTTATCGCTCGCGATCCAATAGGTGTTATACCTCTTTATATAGGCTACGACGATGACGGTACTGTGTATGTGGCATCAGAACTTAAAGCTCTTGAGGGCGAGTGTCAGCGTTATGAACCGTTTCTTCCCGGACACTATTATTCGAGCCGAGAAGGCAAGATGACCAGATACTATAAGCGCGACTGGTTTAGTTATGATGCGGTAAAGGACAATAAGGCAAGTGTTGATGCTATACACGATGCGCTTGAAGACGCTGTTAAACGTCAGTTGATGAGCGATGTGCCTTATGGTGTATTGCTGTCGGGTGGTTTAGACTCGTCTGTTATTTCAGCCATTGCCGAGAAATACTCTGAACGCCGCATAGAATCGGATGGTAAGGAGCGTGCATGGTGGCCAAGGTTGCACTCATTTGCTGTAGGATTGAAAGGTGCACCAGACTTGGCAAAGGCAAGACTTGTAGCCGATCATATAGGAACTGTACATCACGAGATAAACTACACAATACAAGAGGGACTTGATGCCATACGCGATGTAATTTACTTTATAGAAACTTACGATGTTACAACAGTGCGAGCATCAACACCTATGTATCTGTTGGCACGTGTAATAAAGTCGATGGGTATAAAGATGGTGCTTTCGGGTGAGGGAGCTGACGAGATATTTGGTGGCTATCTGTATTTTCACAAGGCTCCTAATTCAAGGGCTTTTCATGAAGAAACGGTGCGAAAACTGTCTAAATTGCATCTTTACGACTGCTTGCGTGCTAATAAGAGTCTTTCGGCATGGGGGGTGGAAGGACGTGTGCCATTCTTGGATAAGGAATTTCTTGATGTTGCGATGCGTACCAATCCTGAGGCAAAACTATGTCCTGGTAATACCATAGAGAAGAAGATTGTGCGTGAGGCATTTGCAGATATGTTGCCAGAGGAGGTGGCATGGAGACAGAAGGAACAGTTCAGTGATGGTGTTGGATATTCTTGGATAGACACACTTAAGCAAATAACAGCATCGTTGGTAAGTGATGAACAGATGGAACATGCAGCCGAACGTTTCCCTATCAATCCTCCAAGATGCAAGGAAGAATATTATTACCGCTCAATTTTTGCCTCGCATTTCCCATCAGACTCGGCAGCTCGCTCTGTACCAAGTGTACCAAGTGTTGCTTGTTCAACAGCTGAGGCTCTGGCTTGGGACAAGGCATTCAGTGGTATGAACGATCCAAGTGGCCGTGCTGTTGCAGGTGTACACGAAAAGGCATACTAACTAACCTATCTAAACAGAATAATCTAATTTGTTAAATGACAAGACAACCTTAAATGAAAACGCGCCCGAAACCAAAGATTATAGGTTTCGAGCGCGTTGTTTTATTTATATTGCTTTATTCAAGCAACCTTATTAGTCGAGCTGAGCGAGCTTGTTGTCAGAACCGAGCACGTCAGTAATCTTGTGCTTGTACATCTGCTCCATGAGGTCGCGAGCTGGGCCACAGTACTTACGTGGGTCAAACTCACCTGGTTTGTCATGGAATACCTTACGTACAGCAGCTGTAAAGGCAAGACGAGAGTCAGAGTCGATGTTGATCTTGCAAACAGCAGAAGCAGAAGCCTTGCGGAGCTGCTCCTCAGGAATACCAACAGCGTCAGGCAACTTGCCACCGTACTCGTTGATCATATCAACATACTCCTGTGGTACAGAAGAAGAACCGTGGAGAACGATTGGGAATCCAGGGAGCTTCTGCATGATCTCGTCGAGAACATCGAATGCCAATGGAGGAGGAACGAGCTTGCCAGTCTTCGGGTCGCGTGTGCACTGCTCCGGAGTGAACTTGTAAGCACCGTGTGAAGTACCGATAGAGATAGCCAATGAGTCAACACCAGTGCGGCTTGTGAAGTCGATAACCTCCTCAGGCTTTGTATAGTGGCATACATCTGAAGAAACCTCATCCTCTACACCAGCCAACACACCGAGCTCACCCTCTACAGTTACGTCGAACTGATGAGCATACTCTACAACCTTCTTTGTAAGAGCGATGTTCTCCTCGTAAGGAAGAGCTGAACCATCAATCATTACTGAAGAGAAACCAAGGTCTACACAGCTCTTGCAAAGCTCGAAGCTGTCACCGTGGTCGAGGTGAAGAACGATCTCAGGATGCTTGCAGCCAAGCTCCTTAGCGTACTCAACAGCACCCTCTGCCATGTAGCGGAGGAGAGTCTCGTTGGCGTAGTTGCGTGCGCCCTTAGAAACCTGAAGGATAACCGGTGACTTCAATTCTGAAGAAGCCTTGATGATAGCCTGAAGCTGCTCGAGGTTGTTGAAGTTGAATGCAGGAATTGCATAACCACCCTTGATGGCTCTTGCGAACATATCACGTGTGTTCACCAAGCCCAATTCTTTGTAGTTTACCATAATTGTTATTTGTTTTTTATAAAACGTTGTTATCGTTATTCTGTTTTTTTTAGAAGCAACATTCGTGCCATTCGAGCATTTGGCATTATATGAATTTAAAATGTTGCCTTTTCACGTGCAAAGTTAATATTTTAATTTGTCACAACAAAGCGTAGAATGTTTTTTTTATGTTTCCTTTAACTTACAAATTTCTTACAATTAGATTTTGTAATACTTACTTTGCAAATTAAGGTTTAATAGGAATATATTTTATAGGCAAGATAGTCATTTTGTATTAGTAATACGGGTTTGTCTGTTTTGGCTATATTAATTTATTTGTATCCTCAGTATGGATATGTTTGTATCTACTGCATAGATATTTGTATTAAATGTATGGTTAAGAAGAGACATGTGGACATAAAAAAAGGGGCTCCGCTGAGTCCCAATCTTGTTAACCTTAAATCTAATACCATGAAAAACATTGCAAATTTATAGTATTTAATGCAAATGGCAAAACATTTGTAACATTATTTTTATAATAATGTACACGAGAGGATAATTTATTGATATATGTCAACGTAAAAACTGGTGTGTATGGCAATAAACGCGCGAAAAAAGCGTTATTAAAATACAATGAAACAAATATCCCTTATTATATATATGTGTGTCATGGCACTTATGCCGACATGGGCACAAGAGCGTACGGTAGAGAATCGTCCGTATACCGACTTGCGTCCGCTTCACTTTGGTGTGGTGGTAGGTACGCATATGCAGGATATGGAGTTGGTTAATGCCGGACCGCAGATGATAACACTTGACGATGGCTCTACGCAAGAGACGCTTGTAAGTGTAGACCAAAGTCGTTGGGACCCAGGAATAAATGTGGGTGTTATTGCAGAGATGCGACTGTCTACATACTTTCAGTTTCGTGTGGCTCCTATGATGTATTTTGGTTCGCGTCATATTGTATTTCGCGACCTAAAGACACTTGATGCCAACGAGCAACCTACAGAGACACGCCGTGAGATGAAGTCGGCCTATATAGCATGTTCGGGCGATATAATCTTTGCTGCTCCCCGTTTCAACAATCATAGGCCATATCTTATGGCTGGTATTGCACCTATGTTCAACCTTAGTTCTAAAAGTAGCGATTATTTAAGGCTAAAGCGTCAGTCATTCAATGTTGAAGTAGGAGTTGGTTGCGACTTTTATCTGCCATATTTCAAGCTACGTCCAGAGCTTAAGTTTGTTTATGGCTTGGGTAATGTGCTTGATACTAAACACCCGAATGAGTTGCGTGACAAGAATCTGCTGAAGTTTGCAAAATCGGCTTCAGAGGCGAGAACAAAGATGATAGTAATGAGTTTCTACTTTGAATAAAACAACTATACAACTATGAACAAAGCAATTAACACAAACAATGCACCAGCCGCTATCGGTCCTTATTCACAGGCTATAGAGGCTAATGGTATGGTGTTCGCATCAGGTCAGTTACCTATTGATCCTGCTACAGGTGCTTTTGCCGAAGGCGGTATCAAGGAGCAGACACGTCAGTCGCTAACCAATGCACAGAACATCTTAAAGGAAGCAGGTACCGACCTTGCCCATGTGGTTAAGACTACAGTCTTCCTTAGTGATATGGACAACTTTGCTGCTATGAACGAGGTTTATTCCGAGTTCTTCGTTCAGCCTTTCCCTGCACGCTCGGCTGTAGCGGTTAAGACTTTGCCAAAGAATGCACTTGTTGAGGTTGAGTGTATTGCGGTGAAGTAGAATATTTAATGTAGTTTTTATAAACAATAAAAACCGTTGGGCTGAATGTCCAACGGTTTTTTTTAATGTTGTATGCTCGGCATGAGCTTATTCTAATGGGTGCAAGTCCCTAACAAGCCC
>ERZ1026874.895-NODE-895-length-17112-cov-9.890778_pt1 | contig 17112 bp, 20 predicted proteins | sample MGYA00380167_ERZ1026874 | MGnify/ENA primary metagenome ERZ1026874 (study PRJEB33269, sample SAMEA4719803) | human gut metagenome | biome: human-associated habitat; feature: organic feature; material: feces | place: Cameroon | collected 2013-10 ...
CGGCAGCGTCAGATGTGTATAAGAGACAGTTGTTGAGATGTTTGGGTCATTCATACACGTATTTTCTTGTATAATTAAGTTTTTGATAATAGGATCTGTATTTATTGCGGATTTTATGAATAAGTCATCTGTTTTTTTCTTACATAACTCATAAAGATCTCTTATTTCCATAGTTGGCTCGATAAGAATTTGATTGGGTAATATTTGCATGATATCAGTGATATTTTCATCATCCGTATTTACATATTTAAAGTGATGACTTAAGTGATCATCTTTTAGCACCAATATTTTTTCGTTGGAATCGAGTTGATAGAGACCCTTAGATATATATTTATAAATCTCTTGAAATAATTCTTTACAATTATATGAATAATCATATGTTAAAAATATATGTAGGTGCTTTTTTTCCATTTTAATTTTCAAATTATAATTTTTTGCAAATTTAAGTATAAAGAAAAGAATAAGCTCTGCTAATTCTCTCTTTGAACGTTTTGCTAGAGAAGGAATGTGTATTTTGGTAGGTATAAGTAGCTCATTAAGATTTATGGATTCATCTCCATTTGATAAGAGCATAACAAGGGGAGGATTCTTTTCTTTATTTTTATATAAAAAATTTATATCTATTATAATGGAACGTAAAGTAGTAATAGTAGATGAACCTAAATTTTCCAAAACAATTATTGGGGTCTGGTTTGGATTAATAGATTGAATTAATACTTTTGAATCGACTGATGATTCCATATTAATATATGAAATAAAAGATTCGTTGCTATAGACTTTTCTGGTTTTTGCATAACGGAATAACTCTTCGATTATGTATTTTTTTCCTGTTCCGTGCTCGCCAATAATATTAAGCAATACCAATGTTTCAAATGGAGGATTAAGAAAATAAGGTATTAGTTTTTGAAAAACAGAATATAGTGATTCATGTGGATTTAATCCGATAACATTTATGAAGTCTTCTTGAGTGATACCTTTTGATAAATGTAAATAATTTTGGATTGAATCATTTTTTTTGATTATATTAGGTATTTCCAAGGAAGGATAATAATCAAGAATTACAGATTTTGAAATAAATAGGGTAGGTCGACCTTCGATTTTTATTAATTGATTATTTGTGAATAATTGATTTAAAATTCTTGAAACATTAGATCGATCTAAAGATAAATCTAATGAAATAGTATAAGCGTTGCATTGTTCAAATTCCATTTTTTTATTGTCTAAATCTTGCTTTGTATAATTTTCAATGATGCTTTTGATTTGCTTTAATCTTGATTCTTGTACCATAGTAAATTTTCCTCCAAATTTTATAAATATTTTAGTGCGATTTTAGTTATTACGCATACACAGTATATCATAAAACTGTGCCACAGTTAAATATATAGTGTGCTAAAAGCGCTTGCAATTAATCGCGAAAAGTAAAATAAGCTTTATATAAAGTGTACGATAGTGTTACACACATATATGCACAGTGATTTGCTTAATTATTTTTGATGTGATAGATTAAGGGCACAACAAAACAACGCAGTCAGGGGTGAAATTAAATGAGTGAAAAAATAGCGATTGTAAACGTCAACAGCTATGGCAGAGATTTTCCTGAGTTTATTACAAAACTTGAAGTGTTTGGTGAAGTAAAGAAATTTATGTTTGATCAAAATGCGACACCAGATGAATTAGTAAGTGAGTTAGATGGTTACACATATATAATTTTAGGAACTCATCCAACATTTACAAAAGAATTTTTTGAAAAAAACAATTCAGTAAGGTTAATTGCAAGACACGGCTTAGGTTTTAACAATGTTGATTTAAAAGCTGCGAAAGAACACGGTGTATATGTTACGCGTGAAGAAAATGTAATTGAGCAAGATGCAGTTGCAGAAACAGCTGTTTCTTTAATTCATGCAGTAGCACGTTGTATTCCAGTAGCGAATAAAATGGTTCATGATGGTGAGTGGAAAGTGAATCGTGCTCGCTTAATGGGATATCAATTACGAAATAAAACCACAGGAATTATTGGATATGGAAATATTGGTAGACGTGTTGGAGAAATTATGAAATATGGATATAAAAATAAGATTTTAGCTTATGATCCATATTTGCCAGTAGAAAAAGCAGAAGAGTACGGAATTGAATTATGTACTTTGGAAGAATTATTAGCACAATCAGATTTTATTTCTCTTCACTGCTTCTTAACTCCAGAAAATGAAAAAATGATTAACGCTAAGAATATTAAATTGATGAAAAGGTCTGCAATCTTAATAAATTGTGCACGAGGTAAACTGGTAGATGAGGAAGCAGTAGCTAAGGCTGTAAAGAATAGAGATATATTTGGTTATGGTGCAGATACAACAGCTAGTGAACCTATTAACGAAGATAATGAGTTATTAAAATTAGATCATGTTATACTCTCTCCTCATGTCGGCGTGTACACTCTTGAGTGTACACACGATATGAATAAGAAAGTGTATGAAGACATTGAATTAGTTCATAACGGAAAACGTCCGAAAGTAATCATAAATGAAATGTAAATGGGGGGTGAATGTGATGGATAAAAATGAGGTAATCAAGAAAATTGAGGACAAAAAAATTGTTGTTATCACAAGAGGTATTTATGGTGATGAATTAAAAAAACTTGCTGGTGCAATGGTAGATGGTGGGATTTCTTGTTTTGAAATCACGTATGATCAAACAGATCCAAACACAAAAGAAACAATCAAAGAGAATATTAAAATGCTTGAAGATGCTTACGGAGATGTATTGACTTTAGGTGTTGGAACTGTGTTAACAACGGATCAAGTTATCAGTGCTAAAGAAGCAGGAGCAAAATTTATCGTATCGCCAAATTTTAATGAAAGTGTAGTAAAAGAAACACTAAATCAAGGTTTAGTTTCTATGCCAGGATGTATGACACCAACTGAAATTTGTGCGGCAGATGAAGCAGGAGCAGATTTCATTAAGTTATTCCCTGCAGGTACGCTTGGTGTTAAATATTGTAAAGATATTTATGCGCCAATTCATCATGTAAAGTATATTGCAACAGTAAGTGTTACTGAGGAAACGTTTGAAGAATATTTGAAACTAGGATTTGCAGGTGCTGGAATTAGTTCACGTTTAATTGATAAGAAACTTAGAGATGAAGGTAACTACGCAGAATTAACAAGACGTGCAAAAGAATTTGTAAAAATCGCAGAAAAATATTAGGAGGAAGATTATTATGGAAAATTTAAAACTAACAAGAATTGATTTTAGATTGATTCACGGACAAGTTATGACAAGATGGGTAAAACAGTTTAATATTGAAACTATTATGGTTATTGATGATAAATCAGCAACTAGTCCAATTATGAAGAAAATTTTATTAGGCGCAGCACCACATGGAGTAAAGGTTGAAATTGAAACTTGTGATAATGCAGCAAAACGTTGGAGTGAAGGAAACATGCCAACAAATAATTTAATGCTTTTGTTTAAAACACCAGCTTCTGCAGCTAAAGCTTATGCAGCAGGTGTTAAATATCCTTCTTTACAAGTAGGTGGAATTGAAGGGGCAGGAAATAAAGTTAATATTTGTAGAAACATTGTAATGTCTAAAGAAGATGTTGAAGCTTTACGTCCTGTTTACGAGGCGGGCGTAAATGTTTATTGTCAACCTATTCCAGAAGATGCAGAATATCCATTCAAGAGTGCAATGGAAAAATTCTAATCCCTATTTCTATTGAGGGTATAATCGCTTGTCGTTGAAAAGGAGTGAGATATTATGACACAAGCTTTATTAATGGCGTTGTTAGCGCTATTAAATGGTACACAAGGACCTACACAATGGTACTTGTTCCGTGAACCAGTTATGGCTGGTTTCTGGGTTGGACTAATTTATGGTGATCCTGTACAAGGAACTGCAATTGGTGCGACTATTAACGTTTCTTACTTAGGATGGATCAGTGCAGGAGGAGCAAATGCTTCAGACTTGTATTGGGCAGGTTTGCTAGGAACATTCGTTGCTATTCAAGGTGGTATGAGCATTGATCAATCGGTAGCATTTGCCGTACCGATTGGCTTATTAGGAAACTACATGCATGTTGCATATATGACATTAGCTTCTATTTGGCCAACTCGTATGGACAAGTTAGCTGAAAAAGGTGATTGGAAAGGTATTCGTCGTTTACAGATCTTAGGTGGACCTTCAATCGTATTATTAGTTCGTGTATTACCAGTATTTGTTATTGCTTTATTCGGTAGCTCATATATTCAAGTATTGATTAATAGTTTACCAACTTGGGCAATGAATGGTTTATCTGCAACAGGTAAAATCTTACCTGCATTAGGTATGTCTATGTTGTTGAAGTTTATGTATAAGAAAGAATTGGTTATGTTCTTTGTACTAGGTTTTGCAATTGCAGCTTATACACAAATGACAGATTTATTATTCTATGCAATTATCGCAGTTTGCGTAGCACTATTATTCTTAAAGCTAGGATTTGGTGAAGCAAAGGAGGCTGAATAGTTATGGCACGATTAGAGAGCAAAGACGTCAAAAAGGCGGTTAAATGGTGGTGGGTAACTTCCCACATGACATATAACTATCAGCGCCTACAAGCAGGTAGTTTATGTGGTATGATGGGTCCAATTTTGGACAAATTATACGATGGTGATAAAGAAAAAGTCAGTGCAGGTCTAGTAAGACATATGCAATATTTTAATACTGAACCTCGTTGGGGGTGCTATTCTTCCAGGTATGGTTGTTGCGTTGGAAGAAGGTATTGCAAATGATCCATCAGGTGATGTAGATCCATCAATGGTTACAGAAATCAAAACGGCTTTGATGGGACCATTAGCAGGTATTGGTGATACTGTATGGGCTGGATTAATTAAACCGGTAATTTTAAGTATTATCTTAGCATGGGCTGCTCAAGGATACGTATGGGGCGCTTGGATGTATGGTATTGGTGTAACATTACTTGACTTTGTAGTTACATATGTAATGTTTAATCAAGGTTATAAGTTAGGTGTTGATTCAGTTGATAAATTCTTAGAAGGTGGATTCATTGGTAAAGTAACAACATTCCTTGGAATGGTTGGCTTGTTCTGTTTAGGAGCCATGATTGTTAAGTATGTAACAATTGGAGCTGTGTTGAAAATTTCATTAACTACTGGAGAGTTAGACTTTGGAGCATTAGTCAATAGAATTTTCCCTTGTTTATTACCTTTAGCATTTACTTATCTTTCATATAAATTACAAGTAAAAGGTAAGAGCATTACAACTGTATTGTTAGTATTATTTGTCATCGGTTTCGTTGGTGGAGCTATTGGATTATTAGGATAGAATCAAAGAAGGAGATGATGAAAATCATCTCCTTCTATCGTTTAGAAAGAAGGATAAAGAATGGTTAATATTTTAATTGTAACGCATGGCCCTTTGGCTGGAGCATTTAAAGAAAGTGCTCGTATGTTCTTTGGGGATACGGTTGATAAATTAGAAACAATTGGATTGTTTCCTAGTGAAAGTCCAGAAGAATTACAACAAAAAATAGAAGACAAAGTTACTCAAATTGATAGTGGAGATGGCGTGATTATTTTTGTTGATATTTTTGCAGGATCACCATTTAATATGACAGCTTTAGCTGTAGATTCATTGAAAGAGAAACACAAAATTGAAAGCTTTACAGGAGTGAATATGCCAGTATTGATGGAAACATTAGCTAGCTGTGAAACAATGAGCATTGAAGAATTGAAAACTCATATTCTAGATATTTCAAAAGATTCAATCGTAGATTTAAGAGATTCATTAGAAATTTAGGTAGGTGAAGGAAATGATCTTAGGCATTCAAACAGAGATATTTGAAGATGTTAAATCAAGAAAAATATTTCATGTAAAAACAACAAATGAAAGTTATTTATTGCAAGAAGGAGACGATTTCAAGGTTCGTTTATTGAGAATGAACATTGTAGATTCTATTTCGATTGCAGTGTTAACGAGTTTGATTATTCAATTGCCTATCTTTGCATATATTGCTATTGGTGCGTTTGTATATTTAGCATATCTACTCTACTTTAATAACAAAGTATTACCAAATATGCAAAAGATAAAAAAGGTTGAACGAAAAGAACAGAAAAAAGCTGAAAAAAAATTAGATAAACCACCTTTTGTAGCTTTTGCGTATTTACTAGTTGGAATTGGGTTAGTCTACTGCATGATGACAAATCAAGTTGAGAGTGGAACTATGACTTATGTAGTAATTGGAGCGATGGTTATTGCGTTTGGTCTAGGATCATTTTATTTATATACATATTATGCGAGGTAATTGTTATGAAAAAGTCACGAGCTTTATTAATAACAAAAGAGAAAGAATTAACTTTTGATGAATTAGAAATTCCTGAAGTTGGGGATTATGAGGTTTTGTTTCATACGCAGGCAGTATCATTATGTACTGTTGATAGAAGAACTTATTTAGGAACTAGAAAACATAAAATGCCTTTTCTTGGTGGTCACGAGTGTAGTGGAGTAGTAGAAAAGGTTGGAAAAGGTGTTGTAGAAGTTCAACCTGGAGATCATGTCATATTTACTGGTGCATATTGTATGCAATGTGAATTAGATCGAACAGGAAGAGGAACTCAATGCAAAAACAAACAAAAAATGCCTAAAAGAGTTTGCTTAGATGAAGGAATGATACTAGGAGGAGGGTTAAGTGAATATTTGGTAATACCAGCATGGCAGGTTATTAAATATCCAGAAACAACTAGTTATGAGCATGCAGCTATGACTGAACCGTTAGCTTGTTCTGTACACAGTATTAGGAAAGCGAATATTCAACTTGGGGAAACTGTTGTAATTATTGGTTTAGGAATAATGGGATATTTTCATTTGAAGCTAGCTCAAATGCAAGGTGCACGTGTAATTGTAAGTGAAACGAATGAAGAAAGAATTAATAAAGCGTTAGAAGAAGGTGCATGGCAAGTTATTAATCCTTTAAAAGAGAATTTAACAGAAACAGTTCAGTCTTTAACAAACGGCTTAGGTGCAGATGTGATCGTAAATACAATTCCTTCATCAGGTGTTTGGCAAAGTGCAATTGATACTTTGGCACCTTATGGAAGATTGATTGCATACAGTTCCCAAGATTCAAAAGAAAAAATAGGGGTGGATTTTGGAATGGTACACAGTAAGGAGATTCAAATTATTGGTACTCTAAATCCTACTCTTCATGATAATGATACAGCTATTAAATTGATCTCTTATGGATTGATTGATGTTTCAAAGGTAATTGATGAAGTTTATCCATTTGAACAAGGAAAAGAAGCGTTCTATAAAGCATTAGAACCAGGTATGTATCGAGTGGTTATTTCCTACGAAGGGAAAGAGGTGAATTAAATTGTTAGTAAATATGAAGGATATGTTAGCTAAAGCTAAACTAAATAATTATGCAGTTCCAGCAACAAATATTGACAATGAGCATAATTTACGAGCTGCTATTCAAGCAGCTGAAGAAATGAATTCTCCTTTGATTTTAAATGTAACTCCTGTGGCTAACCCTGACATCGAATATTTTGGACGTATTGCTACTGATTTAATTCGCCGTTCCCCTTGTGAAATTGTACTTAATTTGGATCACGGAAAAACATTTGATCAGTGTATGAAAGGGATTCAAGCTGGATTTACTAATATTATGATAGATCGTTCTACATTGCCGTTTGAACAAAATGTTAAAGAGACAGCTGAAATGGTGAAAATTGCGCATGCGTTAGGCTGTACAGTAGAAGCTGAATTAGGTCATGTTGGTTTTGGAAATCAATATGAAGTAGATGGATATTCTGGATTAACTCAAGTAAGAGAGGCTAAAGAATTTGTGGAAAGAACAGGTGTTGATGCCTTGGCTGTTGCGATTGGAACGGCACATGGAGTTTATAAGGGTAACCCAGAAATTCGATTCGAGTTATTACAACAATTAAAAGATGAGCTACCTGTTCCATTAGTTTTGCATGGTGGAAGTGGGACAGGTGATGAAAATTTGGAACGTTGTGCACATGAGGGCATTAATAAAATTAATTTATCAAATGATTTAAAGCGTTCTGCAATAGAGAATCTAATTTCAAAAGATCTAAGTGGAAATGAAGTATATAATCTTTATCCGTTATTAGCAGAAGGATTTAAAAATAAAATTGAACACTATATTAAATTATTTGGATGTGCAAACCAATAATATAGATACTTTATTTTTTGATTTAGATGGGACTTTATTAGATTCAAATAAAGAAATATCTCAAAATTGTTTAAAAATGATGAAGAAATGTAAAAGCTCAGGTTATCACTTTGGAATAGCAACAGGACGATCGCTTAGCTCTATCACACCATTGTTAGATAAACACAATTTATATGAGATATTTGAGGTTATAGTTGCAAACAGTGGAGCAGATATATATATGCTTCCTGGAATGAAAAGCATAAAAGCAGAACATCTTTCTAGAGAAGATGTATATAAAATCAAAGAGACATTTGATGAATATCCAGATATTATGATTGCGTTTCATAATGTTAATACTATGTGCGCAACAAAAAGAACGAGTTTTATTGAAAACGTTAGAAAAAATAACAATGAAGAAAACTTTAAATTGTTATTTGAAAATGCAGATTTTGAGGAACCTTCAAGAGTGATGTTAGAGTTCCATGAAGAATCTACATTAGAATTTATTCTTTCAAATCCAATTAAAGGATTAAATGGTTATCATAGCGAACCTGAGGTATATGAGTATTTGAAGAATCATGTTTCAAAATCGAATGGTATTGCATATTATATGGCTCAGTTAAATAAAACAATGGAACAGGTAATATGCTTTGGGGATGGGGATAATGATTCAGAAATGTTAAATGATTGCAAAATTGGAGTGGCTATGAAAAATGCAACGAATAGAGCGATTCAAGCAGCGGACATTCATTGGAAGTATTCAAATGATGAAGATGGTGTGTTTGAATTCTTAAAATATTTAGTGAGGGAAGAGTAATGGAAAATTTTGTTTATGATATTGGAACAAAGGTTTATTTTGGAAAAAATCAAATAAATCAATTGAGTACAATTATTCCTTGTTATGGAAAAAGAGTATTAGTGGTTTATGGTGGTGGAAGTATAAAAAGAAATGGAATCTATGATTCAGTTTGTAAACAATTAGATTTATCAAATTCTTTCTATACTGAATTAAGTGGAATTGGTGCGAATCCCAAGTTATCTTTTGTGATTGAGGGTAGGAAGATTTGTCTGCAAGAAAAAATTGATGTGGTTTTGGCAGTTGGTGGTGGTTCTGTTATTGATTGTGCAAAAGCTATAGCTGCTGCGGTTTATTATGATGGTAATCCTTGGGATTTTATAAAAAATCCTGGATTGATTCAAGAAGTATTGCCTATTGTAACGGTTTTAACGATTGCTGCAACAGGAACAGAAATGGATAGTATTGCAGTTATATCCAATCCGGATACAGATGAGAAAATTGGAACGAGACATCCTAAGATGAGACCTAAGGTAAGTATTTTAGATCCAACATATACGTTTAGTGTTTCAAGATATCAGACAGCCGCAGGAGTAGCAGACATTCTAAGTCATGCTATGGAAACTTATTTTTCAGGTAAGGAAGGGTATTTCCAAGATCGTGTTGCAGAAGCAGTAATGAAGACAGTAATTCATTATGGACCAATTGTAGTAAAAGACCCATTAAATTATGAGGCGAGAGCAAATATTATGTGGGCAAGTAGTTGGGCTATTAATGATTTTATAAAACTAGGTAAGATGACTGGTTGGAGTGTACATCCTATAGAGCACCAATTAAGCGCTGTATATGACATTACACATGGTGTAGGATTGGCCATATTGACTCCTCATTGGATGGAGCATGTTTTAAATAATTTTACGGTAGATAAATTTAAAGATTTGGCTATAAATGTATGGAATATTGAAGATGATGAAGATTCCTTTAAAGTAGCAAAGCAAGGTATAGAGGCTTTACGTAACTTCTATCGTGAAATTGAATTGGTATATACACTAAGGGATTTAGGTATTTATGAAGAAAAGCATTTTCTGGAAATGGCTAAAAAAGCATATAAACAAGTAAAGGATGGCTATATTCCATTAAGTGTTGATGAAATAGTTGAGATCTACAAAGAATCTTTATAAAGAATGGAGGAATTTAAGATGGGTAGAGCAGAAACAGTAGTAAGAATTAAAGAAACAGGAATTTTCGCAGTAGTTCGTGTTGAAACGATTGAACGTGGACTTGAAATTGCAGAAGGTTGTTTAAATGGTGGAGTTGATGTAATGGAAATCAGCTACACAAATTCAAATGCAGGAGATGTTATCAAGGCTATTAAAGAAAAATTTGGCAATAAGATTTGTATTGGAGCAGGAACAGTTTTGGATGCAACTACAGCTCGTTTAGCGATTATGAATGGCGCAGAATTCATGGTAGCACCAAACTTTGATTCAGATGTACAAGAAATTTGTAACTTATATCAGATTCCATATGGTCCTGGATGCACATCATATTCAGAATCATTGAATGCATTAAAAGCAGGAGCTTCATTTATTAAAGCATTCCCTATTTCAAACTACTATGGACCAAACTTGGCTAAAGTATTCAAAGTACCATGTCCACAAATTCCAGTTTTAGCTAGTGGAGGTATTACTCCTGAAAATGTTAAGGAATGGGTAGGAAATGGAGCTGAAGCATTAGGTGTTGGAGGACTATTGACTAAAGGTTCTGCAGAAGATATTGCTAAGAATGCAAAAATGCTTCGTGACGAATTTGTAAAAGCAAAAGAGGCTAAATAATGGGGAAAATTTTAATTACACCTCGCGGTTACGCAAAATATGGTGAAGAATATAAAAAACAACTAGAAGCAGCTGGTTACGAAGTTGATTGGAATGATACGGGAAAACCAGTTCCTCGTGAAGTATTTGTTGAAAAAGCAAAAGAAGCTGAGGGAATCATTGTTGGAGTAGATTCATGTGATCGTGAATTGCTCCTTCAATGTAAAAATCTAAAAAGTATTGTTAAATTTGGAATTGGTGTAGATAACATTGACTTGCCAACTTGCGAAGAAATGGGCATTAAAGTAGGGCGTTGTGTAGGTACAAATTCAAATGCAGTTGCAGAATTGACAGTAGGAATGATGTTTGCATGTGCTAGAGATCTAGTTAGTAACGCCATGGACGTTAAGAATCATGAATGGGTAAAACCTACTGGTTTCGAATTATACGGTAAAAAAGTAGGTATCATTGGATTTGGAAACATCGGAAAACATGTGGCACGTATGGCGAATGGTATTGGAATGCAAGTATATTGCTATGATGCATTCCCAGTAAAACAAGAAGTTTTAGATGAATATCATGCAACGTTTACGACAGTAGAAGATATCCTAAGAAATTGTGATTTTATTTCATTACATGTACCGTTAACAGATGAAACTAAGGATATGATTTCAACTGAAGAATTTAAAATGATGAAGAAAACTGCAGTTTTAGTAAATGCAGCACGCGGTGGAATTGTTAATGAACATGCTATTTATGAGGCATTAAAAAATGGTGAAGTAAAAGCTATAGCAAGTGATGTCTGGACAACAGAACCACCTAGAGATGAAGATTGGATTCAAGAGTTATTAGCAATGAAAAATTTTATCTTGACAGCACATATTGCATCTCGTAGTCAAGAAGCTGAAATTAATACTGTTAAGCGTTCAACCGAGGTAATGTTAGAAAATTTGAAATAATAAATAGGAGGAAATTTAGCATGAATGTAGCTATTCTTGGTGCGGGTCGAATTGGCCGTGGATTTGTAACTCAAATTATGTTATTGAATGGAGTACATATTACATATTTTGATGCTAGTGATGTTATGGTAGAAAAGTTAAATGAAAAAGGCTCTTACACTATCCATGTGTTAGGGCATCCTGAATTAGATTTAGAAAATCATAATGTACATGCATTTTCTATTAATGATACTGAAAAATTGGCTGAAGTATGGGCAGATTGTGATTTCTTATTTACTGCTGTTGGTGGTAAGAATATGCCAACTGTAGGAAAGTCCATTGGAAATGCTTATAAAAAAATGTTAGCTAATGGTAAATCACATATAACAAATGTGATGACTTGTGAAAACTGGGTAGATCCAGCAAAAGATTTGAAAGAAGCAATCGAATCAGTATTAGACTCAACTGAAAAGGAAGAATTTGAATCTAAAGTAGGTGTTGGAGAATGTGTGATTTTATGCACTGGAACAGGAGCACCAGATCCATCAAAAGTTACCAATGAAATGGATACATGGATTCAAAATTTCCCTTATTTACCAATGGAAAAAGAAGCAATCAAAGGTAAATTGCCAGATTGGAAATATGTAGATTTTGTTGAAAATTTTGGTAATTTATTAACACAAAAACTATATACAAATAATACTAGTTGTGGATCAATTGCATATCTTGGACATTTATTAGGTGAAACTTATTTAGCTGAAGCAGCAAATAATTTAGAACCAATTTTAGATGAGATTTATAGTGAAATCAATCAGGCTTTGATTAAGGGAATGAATATTGATGAAGAGAGTCAATTAGCTTTTTCAAAGAGAGCTAAAGCAAAATATACTGATAGAGATATTGTAGATTTAGTAACACGAATTGCCAGAGATCCATTAAGAAAGCTTAGTCCTTCTGATCGTTTGATTGGTCCTAGTCGTATTGCTTTAAGTGTTGGTGTTCAACCAAAGGCAATTGCATTATGTACAGCTGCTGCCTTATTCTACGATGAACCAAGTGATGAATCAGCGGTTGAATTACAAAAAATTAGACATGAAAAAGGCATTAAATATATTTTAGAAAACATTTGCCAATTAGATCCTAATGAAGAATTATATGCATTAATTCTAGAAAGTATAAATGAACTTGTTAAAAAAGGTTGGCTAAAAGAAGAAGAGGTAAATTTATGATTAAAGCAGTAGTTATTGGCGCAGGCCAAACGGGGCGTGGATATGTACCAAGATTTATGTTCGAAAATGGAAATTACGAAATTACTTTAATTGATAAAAACAAAGAATTGATCGATTTGCTACAAGAAGATAGAGCTTATTGCATTCACTTCTATTCTAAAGATCGTAAACCTTTATATTTAACAGATATTAATGCCTGCTTGTCTTATTCAGAAGACGCTACTAAAGCTATCCATGAAGCAGATATGGTTTTCACTTCAGTTGGAGAACAGAATCTTGGAGATGTTGCTAAACAGTTAAAACTAGGATTTGAAAGCAAAGAAAAACTTACAAAAATTATTACTGCAGAAAATGGTATTAATCCTGGAAAAGTTTTGAGAACTGCGATGGAAAAAGAAGGGATTACAGCAAAATATTTGATTTCGATGACGGCAGTGTTCTGTTCAACAGTAAAGTTAGATAAGACTCGCTTAGATATCCTTTCAATGAATGAATACTACTTCCCATTTGACTGTGATGAATTAGATACTTTAGATTTCAAAGGAGCTGTTCCAATTCATGACTTTGAAAAATTTTTAAAGCGTAAAATTTATACTTATAATGCATTGGCAGGTCTAATTTCATACTGTGGTTATGTTAAAAATTATGAAGTATATGGTGATGCTGCTAATGATCCAGATGTTTCCGCAGCTATGGATAGATTATTAGATGATTTAAACCCTGCATTACAAGATTATTTCCAAATTACAAAAGAGGATCAAGAAGAATTTGCTGATCGTGCTATGGCCAAAATGAAGAATAAAGATATTTTAGATTTCAATATCAAAAATGGTCGTGCTCCATATCGAAAATTAGGTCCAACAGAGAGAATTATGTCTCCAATGAATATCCTTATTGATCACAATAAAGATTATAGAATTATGGAATTTGTTGCCGCTGCAGCATTAGTCTATTGGAAAGAACGTCAAGGTTTGAATGGAGAACCTATGTTAGAAAAAGACCCTATTGAAACTTTCTGCGAAATTAATAAATTAGATAAAAATTCAAAAATTGCAAAAGATGTTCAATACTATGTCGATAAGATTGAAGAAAATAGGAATGATGTAAAGATGTTAGAAATTGTAGATTCTTTACAGTGATATTATGAAAAAATTAGTTAAAATTAATGGTTCTCTATCTTGTGTAGATTTATTAAATTTGCAGAAATCGGTTGAAGAAATCAATAACTCAAAAATAGATGGATTACATTATGATGTGGTTGATGGAAAATTTAACAAATGTTTTGTGTTTGGCGACTTGATTCTTGAAAAGGTTAGACCACTAACTAAGAAACCTATTGCTGTGCATTTAGCATGTGTTGATGTTGAACCATATATAAGACCAATGATAAAAGCTGGAGCTGATTATTTATGTATACATTATGAAAGTGATTGTGACCTACATTCTATTTTTAATCAAATTAGAGAATTAGGAGCAAAGCCAGTTTTAGCGTTTAGAAGTGACACATCTGTTCCAGATGATTTCGAAGAATATGCTAAGGAAGCTGAGTGGATTTTAAAATTAACTGTAAATCCTGGGTTTGCTGGTCAACAAATTCAGGAAGGGGCTTTGGAGCATATACGAGAAATGAGTGAAAGACTAAAAAAAGCGGATATAAACAAACCGATTGAAGCGGATGGAAATATAAATGTTTTAACTATACCTAAGGTAGTTGCTGCTGGTGCATCTATTCTAACAGGCGGAACATCAGGACTTTTCAATGATAAAGGTACTGTGAATGAAAATTATGAAAGAATGAAGGAGGCTTGCAAAAATGGATAAATTATTATGTCCTAGTATGATGTGTGCAGATTTAAAATATTTATCTACAGAAATACAAGCATTAGAAGAAGCAGGAACTGACATCTTTCATTGTGATGTTATGGATGGAACATTTGTACCTAATTTTGCGTTAGGACTAAGTGATATAGCTTCTATTCGTAAATCTACAGATAAATTGGTTGACGTACATTTAATGGTAGAAAATCCTGCACAAAAAGTAGATTGGTTTATTGATGCAGGAGCAGATATTATCTATATTCATCCAGAAGCAGAAAGATATGTTGTTAAGACATTAGCGCATATAAAAGATAGAGGGAAATTGGCTGGCATTGCAATTAACCCTGATACAAGTTTGGAAACGGTTGAAGAAATGATTGGTTTATGTGATTATGTTTTGATTATGACTGTTAATCCTGGGTTTGCAGGACAGAAATTTCAAGATTTTACAGTAAATAAAATAAAGAAAATAGAAGCACTAAAAAAGGAATATCATTTTAAGACAGTTATTGATGGAGCATGTTCTCCAGATGTTATCAAGAAAATGTCGGATATGGGTGTAAATGGATTTGTATTGGGAACGAGTGCACTGTTTGGGAAAAATAAAAGCTATAAAGAATGCTTTGAAGAGTTGAGGGCGTTATGACAACAAAAAAGTGGATTGATTTAAACGATAAAGTTGTAATTGTTACAGGAGGATCCATGGGGATTGGTGAAGCTACAGTTCAAGATCTCTATAATTGTGGTGCAAGTGTTGCAATCTTTGATGTGGCATCTCCAAAAAAGGAAGTATTAAATAAAAAAGTGAACTTCTATAAAGTTGATATTCGTGAAAAGGAAGAAATTGAAGATGCTGTCAAAAAAGTGCTAAAAGATTTTGACCACATTGACGCTCTGGTAAATAATGCAGGAGTGACACGCCCAAGAATTTTGGTGGATTATTATGAAGAGGCTCCACAATATGAATTGAGTGAAGATGATTTCAATTTTATGGTAGATATCAATCAAAAAGGAACATACTTGGTTTCACAAGCAGTTTCAAGAGTTTTGTATAAACAACAATCTGGAGTTATTGTTAATCTGTCTTCATGTGCTGGTTTAATTGGCTCCAGAGCACATAGTTGTTATGCAGCAACTAAAGCAGCGATTCATGCATATACGATGTCATGGGCTAAAGAATTAGGTCCTTTTAATGTGCGTGTAGTTGGAGTTGCTCCTGGAATACTTGATCGAACACCGGCAAACAACGATGAGAAGTACAGGGCTCAAGCATATGGCCGAGGAATGGGATTAGATAAAAAACCAGAGGACTTTTTCAAAGGTTATAAAACATCGATACCAATGGCCAGGCCTGGACATTTATATGAAGTATCAAATTTAATATGCTATTTGATTTCTGATCACGCTAGTTATATCACAGGTGTTACAATTCCGGTAGCAGGTGGAAAAACAAAAGGTTAGAAACAGATTCAAGCAAATTTAGTTTATAGATTTGCTTGAATTCTTATTTAAGCTTAAACAAAATACAAGTGTTTAGGTTTAAATAAGAATTGGAAAAAGAGGTTTATGCTTATGAAAATGAATATATTAGTTTTAATAATAGTTATTGCGTTGATTGTAATCATACGATTAACTTTACAAGGTTCTGTAAATAGGCATATATATACTTGTTTGCAGAAGAAAGATTTCGATGGTTTATTTAAGATTTTAGATAGCTTACCTTGTAAAGTAACTTATCCAGCTTTTGATCGAGAATTTATTCGATTAAAAGCATATTTTGAAATGAATATTTTCAAGAAGATACAAAAGCAAGTTGATTTTATGATGGATAATATGCGTCTTGATGATAATCAGAAAATAGCATTAGCACGTCAATCATTTTACTATTATTTGAAATATGAAAAATATGCAGAATGCAAAAAGGTATTAGATTTTGTAGAGGGTGTTAAAGGACATGATGACAAGATTCATGCCATGCAAATGATGTACAGTATTGTAGCTGAAAGGGAAAGGAGGTATATAGATGAAATTAAAGCAAGAATGCTCGTTTTAGGCATTCTTGTTTTACTAAACGGCCAATTACCAAAATATTACATAAGGAGGGTGTTTTAATGATAAAAAAAATAGGACTTATAGCTTTAGGGACATTATCATTAATAGTGGGTATAATCGGTATATTCTTACCAATACTTCCAACAACGCCACTGTTACTTTTAACTTCATACTGCTATATAAAAAGTAGTGAGAGGTTAAGTAAGAAATTTATGAATACAAAAATATACGATAAATATGTTAGAAACTTCCACGAACAAGGTGGAATGACCTTAAAAGGTAAATTAATGC
>ERZ1026874.898-NODE-898-length-17031-cov-7.220841_pt1 | contig 17031 bp, 10 predicted proteins | sample MGYA00380167_ERZ1026874 | MGnify/ENA primary metagenome ERZ1026874 (study PRJEB33269, sample SAMEA4719803) | human gut metagenome | biome: human-associated habitat; feature: organic feature; material: feces | place: Cameroon | collected 2013-10 ...
CAGCGTTGGTGAACATCAATGTTGGGTCATCCTTGATTACCATCGGAGCACTTGGCACGATGGTGTGTCCTTTCGACTCAAAAAACTTCTTGAACGAGTCGCGGATTTCATTAGCTGTCATCATATTATATAATATTATATATTTTGTTTATTTCTTTCTAAAACATTTGCAAAGGTACGCCGTTTTGGTTATTTTTGCAAATAAATTAAACATTAAATATGGCACTGAACACTAACAAGAACGTGAAACTATACTATTCCATAAAGGAAGTGGCTCAGATGTTTGATGTGCGCGAGTCAACTCTGCGCTATTGGGAGACCGAGTTTCCTCATCTCAAGCCTAAGACCGTGGGGCAGAATGTGCGCCAATATACAGAGAAGGACATCGAGCAAATTCGCGTTATACACAATCTCGTAAAAGTGCGTGGTTTCAAGCTTGCCGCCGCGCGCAAGATGCTGAACAAGAACAGAGCCGGTGTAGACAAGAACGCCGACATACTTGCCACACTCATCAATGTGCGCAACGAGTTGAAAGAACTGAAGAAGCATATTGACGGATTGGTTTAATTGGCATCTATTAATTTAAACTATAATCAAAAAAAACAAATGAAACGAATCTTGCTACTATCTGCCGCCACTATTATTTCGGCTGCATTATCGGCTCAAACAGTCGCTAACATGAACGACCTTAAGCCGGAAAAGAAAGCTATGGCAGTAAGCCTTAAGCTTACAGGTGAACTGTCTACCAAGGGCAATTCGGACTATAGACAAATGCGCGACCTGTGTTTTCAGACACGCACTATCGACCTAAGCGACGCTAACAGTACCGAACTGCCAAACAACGCGTTCCACTCACGCCATCAACTAGAGCATATCACACTACCTAAGATACTGAAGTCGATTGGCACCCAGGCTTTCTTTGCTTGCGACAAACTACATGACATCACTATACCGGCATCGGTAGAGACAATAGGCGCAGCTGCCTTCTCGGGATGTAAAAGTCTTACAGAACTTACTATTGAGGGCCAGCCAGTAATAGGCGAATACGCCTTTGCACGACTCTCAGGCTTGAAGACAGTAAAACTCAACTCAAAAGTACCACCTAAGGCAGATGTATCTTCATTCTATGGCATAGCTCCGGGCAGCGTAAAACTTATTGTTCCGAAAGGCAGCGAGAAGGCTTATATGAAGGCTACAGGATGGAGCCGTTTCTATGCAGAGCCAAAGATGGGCAACGAGGTGAGCGACCCAACACTATGCCTAACTCCTATGCCACTGGTACTTAATGTACAAAAAAGCGCAAAGGCACTTAACGTGCATACAGCTTGGAATATCGTTGTTGCACACATGGACGGCGAAGGCACAATATTGAACAACGAGGTGGAACAGGCTCGCGAGATGCTAAGCAACCGCATAGGAAACATCGTAAACAGCCGCCAGCGTGGTCTGCAACTTGTGCTCGACATAGACTCTTCGCTCGATGATGACGAGGCTTACACACTTGCAGTCGACGCAAAAGGTGTAAACATCAAGGGCAAGACACCGAGTGGTGTGTTCTGGGGATTGATGACTTTAGACCAAATACTGCGTGGTTCGGGCAATAAGGAATGTGTGGACGCTATTCCACAACTCACTATAAAGGACACTCCGCGCACTCACGTTCGCGAACTTATGGTTGACCCAGCCCGTACCTTCATCCCATTCAACGAACTTAAGGCTTTCATACCTGAGATGGCCCGTTATAAGCTCAACGCCTTGCACCTGCACTTGGTTGACGACCAGGCTTGGCGTATAGAGATAAAGAAGTATCCACAGCTTACAGAACAGGCTTCTTATCGCTGGGGACAGGACGACATCCAAATGCCATATAAGGGATATTACACACAGGAGCAGATGCGCGAACTGGTGGCTTACGCCGCCAAGTATCACATCGATATTGTGCCTGAGATAGAGATGCCTGGACATGAGGTTGCCGCTATCAGCGTATTCCCCGAACTTACATGCCATCAGCGTCAGGTGCCTATACGCACCACATGTGGCGTATCCAACGAACTGCTATGTCCTGGCAACGAGTTTACATACGAGTTTTTGGGTAATGTGTTCAAGGAGCTTGCCGACATCTTCCCATCTAAGTATATCCACCTTGGAGGCGACGAGGCAGGCAATCCGGCTCTTGATTGCTGGACCGACTGTCCTAAATGCCAGGCTCTAAAGAAGAAGATAGGCATAACAACTACCGACCGTTCGGAGAACTGGAAGCTACAAGGCTACCTCTTCGACCGCATCATCGAACTATTGCGCGACACTTATCACAAGACACCGATGTTCTGGTACGAAACAGACTTCAAGAAGATACAGCCAGGTTGTGTAACCTTTGCTTGGCGTCAAGGACTCACGGAAAAGGCTCTTGATGCAGCAGTAGAGAACAACGCACGCATTATGCTCTGCCCTGGAGAACACTGCTACTTCGATTATCCTATGGCTAAGGGTGACATGCCAGAGGTAAACTGGGGTATGCCTGTAACATCGCTTAAGGCCACCTATTCGTTAGATCCTTCATGGGGCAAGGGTGCCGACTTTGAAAAGAATAATCTCTTTGGTGTTGCTGGTACCCTGTGGAGCGAGTGCATCACCACTCCTGAGCGTATATACTACCAAGCTTATCCACGTGCCATAGCGCTTGCAGAGGCAGGTTGGACCAAGAACAAGCCATCGTACGACAACTTCCTTGTTCGCCTTAAGTCAACAGCCAAGGATATGATGCGTCGCGGCATAACATTCTCAATGGAATACTAAACAGTAGTAATTGCATACTATAAAAAATGAGGAGATGTTTAGACTACATCTCCTCATTTTTTATAATTTGACTTGCAACATAACAGTTATTTCCTCAATGTCCTCATTGCATTAAGAACAGCCAGCACCGTTACACCCACATCAGCAAACACTGCCATCCACATGTTGCCGAGACCTACGGTTGCAAGCAAGAGCACTGCCACCTTAACACCAATAGCAAACATCACATTCTCGCGGGCTATATGTATTGTACGGCGTGCTATCCCTATGGCAGTGGATATCTTAGACGGCTTATCATCCATAAGCACCACATCGGCTGCCTCAATAGCAGCATCGCTGCCAAGTGCTCCCATGGCTATACCAACATCGGCTCGCTTAAGCACCGGGGCATCATTAATACCATCGCCAACAAAAGCAAGACTCTTTCCTTCGGTCTTTTCCCTTATCAACCGTTCCACATGAGCCACCTTGTCGGCAGGAAGGAGCTCAGCATGATATTCATCCAGACCTAAACGCTCTGCCACATCCTTGCCTACGGCTTCACGGTCGCCAGTGAGCATTACTGTTTTCTCCACACCAAGACGTTTCAGCGAGGCTATAGCCTCAGCGCTGTCCTCCTTTATCTTGTCGTTGATGACAATATGTCCGGCATATTTGCCGTCGACAGCCACATGAATGATTGTGCCTGCCAGATGACAGTTGTGAGCTTCCAAACCTATATCCTCCATCATCTTTCCATTGCCCACGCATACCGTGCGACCTGATACCTTGGCACGTATGCCACGACCGGTTATCTCTTCCACATCCTCTATCTTGCAACCGTCGGTTGCCTCCGAAGGGAAGGCATTGCGCAGGGCTGCTCCTATGGGATGAGTGGTGAAATGCTCCACATGGGCAGCAAGATGAAGCAGTTCATGTTCATCGAAATCGCTGGGATGCACAGCCTCTACAACAAACTCGCCATGTGTAAGTGTGCCTGTCTTGTCGAACACTACAGTGCCAAGATTGGCCAATGTGTCCATATATCCACTGCCCTTGATAAGTATTCCCCTACGCGATGCAGCCCCGATACCACCAAAGAACGACAGCGGTACACTGATGACCAAGGCGCAAGGACAAGAGACAACAAGGAATATCAATGCTCTATACAACCATGTGGAGAAGGCTGTGGCATAACCATCTGCCGAGAAGAATGGCGGAATGAAGGCCAATGCCAAAGCCGCAAACACTACTATCGGGGTATAGACACGCGCAAAACGGGTGATGAACGACTCACTGCGCGACTTGTTCTCATTGGCACTCTCCACAAGTCGGATTATCTTGGATACAGTGCTCTCGCCAAATGTCTTTGTAGTCTTAACACGTATCACTCCCGTAAGATTGATGCAACCTGACACTACCTCGTCCTTCTCCTCTACTTCTCGCGGACAACTCTCACCTGTCAAGGCTATTGTGTTGAGCGATGTGGTGCCTTCAACAATTATTCCATCAAGAGGTATCTTCTCGCCTGGACGCACTACGATTGTCTCGCCTACCTTTACATCCTCTGGTTTAACAGACTCTACCTTTTCATCACGCTCCACATTTGCCACATCCGGACGTATGTCCATAAGATGAGAGATGCTCTCACGACTCCTGCCCTCGGCATAACCCTCGAAGAGTTCGCCCACTTGGAAGAAGAGCATTACAAACACTGCCTCGGGGAATTGTGTCTCGGCTCCCGGCAAAAAGCCTATGCACAAGGCTCCTATCGTAGCTACCGACATAAGGAAGTCCTCGTTGAACATGTCGCCCTTGGCTATTCCCTCCAAAGCCTCGCCAAGAGTGTCATGACCTATCAACAAATAAGGCACAAGATAAACAAGAAGCAACTGCCATGTGGCAAGACTCGTATTGTGCTCTACTATCACTGCTGCTATAAGCAAAAAAACTGTTGCTGCTATCAGCAACAGCTTTCCCCTCAATCCTCCTTCGCCATGCTCATGATGGTGATGTTCGTGCTCATGATGATGTTCATGGCTATGACCATGCTCATGAGTATTACAACATTTACATTTGCCCATAATCTTAATATTTTTGTATTACATTATTTATTATGGTGCAAAGTTACGGCTTATCTTCCGCAACTGGGTTGCAAAGTATACAGCATCGTTTATAATACCTCAGCTACTGCCTTCTGCGCAAACTCTACGGCATCGCCCTGTGCCTCATACGGATAGACATTGTGCTTAAGTGTCCATGCCTCGTCCATTGCATAGAAGTCGATGTTCTTCATTGGCTTGCCGTCGATTGTTGCGGCAAGAGCCTCAAAGTAAGCCTTCCAACGTGGATAGTAGAAGTCGGCAAGCACACCATTCCATTCTTTGTGGGCATACTCGCGCAGACCGCCTTTCTCGGCTGCATCACGATTACCCCAAGTTGTTATCTGTACACGAGCGTTCCACTCATAATGGTTGCTCTCTTGGGTATTGGTTCCAAGATTGCGTGCGCTGCGAATCCAACTGCCCACCATAAAGTCGGGTATTGACGAAAGAAGGCGGTCTTGCTGCAATATGATGTCAAGGAAGCGCTTTGTGGTATAATCGAACATCTTGCGATCCTTTGCCCTGTATGCAGCCACTATCTCAGCATATACGTAACGTGCCTTTTCGGCTATAGCCTGACGGGTAATATCTACAAGATCGTAGCGGAAGTTGGCATTTGCCTTTACCTCATGCGAAGCCTCAACCATAAGTTGTGCTGCACGTATAACGTCATCTGGATTATAGAACTCTTCCATCTCCGACCACGATGACACCTGATATACATCCAATGCAGGTCGGGCACACAGCACCGACTCGTGGCATCCTTGCTCCAGCACCTTGTCTGATGCACCATATACCGAGCGTGCAAGCAGCATCCAGGCATCGTGCACCTTAGTATTATTGATATTGCCATAACGTGCCTCAACATAGTTGTTGAGCCATTCTTGCCAGCCAAACTTATTGTTGCGCCAAGGCAACTCGCTAACAAGCTCGTACATCACAGGGTTGTTCTCTATGCCCTCCATTGTAAGACCAACACCCTTCAGTGTAGATGCAAACTTGCTCTGACGTGCCTTATAATACTCGTCTACCACGTGCTGCAACTTGCCATACAATCCAACGTTGCTACCAAAGTTTAACAACATACAGAAAGCCCAATCGTGTCCGTTGAACCCTTCCTTACGCAACCATGTCGACTCAGGGTCGCCCCACTGCGGACGTGTTTCCGAGTAGAGGTCGAGCACAAGCATATCTCCATTTTTAAGATGCTTTATCATATCGGGATAAGGGCATGCACCCCAAGCCTGTGCTACCCACACCGCCTTTGGATTGGCAGCCTTCATAGCAGACATAATAGCCTCGCCAGCCTTACCGAGGTCTACACCACGTGCGTTGCCACCCTCGTGGAAGGGATCCATACTATAATATTGTGCCTTGCCATAGAGTTTCTGCATCTCCTTATAATATATAGCGGCTATCTCGGCAAAACGTTTATCGGTAGGCAGAAGGAAGGCAGGACGCTTATAGTCGTTCCACTTGCCAGGGTCTGCCACGTTGAGACCAAGGCGCTGCTTGGCATCGTGCGGCACCATACCCGAGTAGCCAGGCAAACATGCGTTGATGCCAAGCTCCTTCATACGCTTCATTATCTGCTTCTGCAGACGCTCGCGCTGCAGGTACCAATTGTCCGAGTTTGGACCACCCCAACCCTCAAGATTGTTCATAAGCCACCATGCCTGGAACGCCGGACCAGCAATAAACTGATTAGCTTCTTCTTTCGTATAGCCCAACTTCAACAACACATTACGCCAAACGACATCAGTGCCCACAATATCAAGACAAAGGTTTATGCCGTGCAGAGCCATCCAGTCGAGTTCTTGTTCCCAACGCTTCCAATCCCAGAATGCCATTGAGTAAGACAGCGTACAATAGTTGAGGTAGTAGCGGTGCTTTATATCTGTTTCGTGTCGCTCCACTCCCTGCACCAATGGCAGCGTAGCTGGCAAAGTTGCGTGCATAGAGTTCCACGTAAGATGTACGCCCACGCTATACTTAAGATACCAGTTTATGCCCGAGGCAATGCTTACATAGTTGTTGCCACGAACGAGGGGCTTGCCCTCACGACTCGTAATCTCGAAGAAGTCTGCATCGCCACTAACCATCTCTGTCATAATCTTGCGAGACGCACCCTTGTCGATGCGCTCAAGCAAGCCCTCGATAGGTGTAGCAGCAAACAATTGCAATGCTATAAAAAGCATGAAAGCAATCAATAGATTTCGTTTTTGGGTCATTGTTATAATGGTTTTATTTAAATTAGTTCAAAAGTAATTGTATGGTGCAAAGTTACTTAAAACTAATGGTTATTCATACAATTACACTTTTTAGTTTCACTTTTTGCAACAAAAGCCTTACCTTTGCACTCCGAAAAAATAAGAGATAAAATAATATGGATTTCAATTTCATTGGGACAATCTGGTCTCTTCTTCCTCCCGTCGTAGCCATTGCACTGGCACTGAAGACCAAGGAGGTATACTCGTCATTGTTCATCGGCATAGTGCTCGGTGCAGTACTTTACAGCATGTCGATGGGCACAGGATTTGAAGGTTTCTTGACACATCTGCTCAACGACACAGTAGGCACAGGATCTGACACCAAGCAGTACGGACTCATTTCATGCCTGTCCGATCCATGGAACGTTGGCATTATCGTGTTCCTTGTCGTACTGGGTTCTATAGTGTCGCTGATGAACAAGGCTGGAGGTTCGGCTGCATTCGGACGTTGGGCGTCAAAACACATCAAGACAAAGATAGGCGCACAGATTGCCACTATCATTCTCGGCATTCTCATATTCATTGACGACTATTTCAACTGTCTCACAGTAGGTTCTGTGATGCGTCCTATAACCGTACGCCACGGTGTGACAAAAGAAAAACTTGCCTATCTTATTGACTCTACAGCAGCACCGGTGTGCATCATATCGCCCATATCAAGTTGGGCGGCAGCAGTATCTGGATTTGTGTCTGGCGGAGAGAATGGATTGGCGTTGTTCTGCCAGGCAATACCGTTTAATTTCTACGCATTCTTCACTATTATATTCATGTTTATGATTGTAGTGTCGGGTTTCGACTTCAAAGCCATGAGCAAGTACGACGCACGCCTGCAGGAATGGTACGAGCGCACGGGCGGACAGGTAGACGAGGTGATTGACACCAAGCTGCATATTGTAGAACACGGTGTGGGTGCCAAGCAGGATGAAAAGAAAACCACCACAACAAAAGGTTCAGTCATAGACCTTGTAGTACCTATACTGATGCTTATCGTTTTCTGCATGGCTGGCATGGTTTACTCCGGAGGATATTTCGACACAACAAGCAATTGCTATCACAATTTCGTAGATGCCTTTGCAGCAAGCAACGCCTCAGTAGGATTGGTTATCGGTTCGCTTGCCGCATTAATTCTTACAATAACAATGTTTGTTGCACGTCGCACTTTGAAGTTCGACAATGCCATGAGCTGCCTCATCAAGGGTTTTGAAGCTATGGTTCCAGCCGTACTGATACTTACACTTGCATGGACGCTGAAAAGCATGACCGACTCGCTTGGTGCAGCCGAATATGTTTCGGGCGTGGTTGCAAGTAGTGCTTCAGGACTACAGATGTTGCTACCGGCAATAATATTCGTCGTGGCAGCATTGCTTGCCTTTGCTACTGGCACCTCATGGGGAACATTCGGTATTCTTATTCCTATTTGCATAGCCGTATTCCCAGCAGCAGCACCGCTACGCATCATATCCATATCAGCATGTATGGCAGGTGCAGTTTGCGGCGACCACATCTCACCGATATCCGACACAACCATTATGGCATCGGCAGGTGCTGAATGCAAGCACGTACATCACGTGTCATCGCAGTTGCCATACGCTCTGACAGTAGCCACCGTGTCGTTCCTAACATTTGTCGTAGCAGGATTCACACAACAACTCGGTGTCGTAGCCAGTGCTGCTATCTCATGGATATTCGGCATAGCAATGATTTTCTCAGCATTATGGTTGCTGAAAAGAATTAGTTACAAAAAAAGTCTGCGTCAATAACTGAACGCAGACTTTTTTATTGGTTTTATTTTGCTTTTACTGTGAATTTCTCCACCAGTGCACCCTTTGTATCATACATATCAAGATGTAGATTCTGTCCCTCTGTCCATCCTGAAATGACGTGATCGAGCGAGTTGACAACAACCGGGAACTTCACTTCATCGTCAGGCTTATTGATAATGTGCCGATGCAAATGACCGCACAACATTACATCAACCTTAGCCTCGTTGAGTATTGGCACAAACTTGCGCAACACTTCATACTGACCATGCCACATATCTTTTACAGGACGAGGCGGTATATGACCAACCACAACATGCCACTTGGCACGACGATACTCTTCTGACTTAACTACTTGAGCCAGCCATTCGGCTTGTTCGTTACGATAATTGTCGTAATCAGTAATACCACTATATTCAAGGTCTGTATCAGGTTTATCCTCACCTGTATCCAGCATAATGAAACATACAGGTCCTTGTGAGAACATATAATACAGATGCGGTTCCTTTGGGGAAAAATACTTCTGACACATTGTAGCATATTCACCACGAGTTTCGTGATTGCCACGAACATAGTACAGAGGTTTCTCTTTTGCAAAGAGTTTAATGGATTCATCCATAAAACCTGTGAAAATCTGTTCCTCGCTAGTGAGATTAGAAAGCATATCACCATTGAATATTACCATGTCCTTTTGCTTGTAATTGGCAACATTCATCAGCTTTGTAATGTCACCAGCTCTGGCATGAATATCGTTAACAACGGCAAATGACGTTTCTGCCTTCTTAGTATCGTTAGTGCGGAACATTGGTGGCTGTCCATAAAACACGTCAATGGCGTCGGTACGACCATAGTTCACTATCCAACTCTTGTGTGAAAGCACTTCAGTAACATACACACGATAGCGATAGTTGGTGCCAGGCTTTAATCCCTTAACCTTGACAGAGTGAAGAGTCGAAGTATTCTTAACGCCATTTGTGGTGTCAAAATACTTAGGACGTTCTACGGCATAATAGTTAGTGCCGTCGTCAGGTGCCAGCTCTACCCATCCTATTGACGGTTTATTGGCAACCCATACGAATGTGGCTTCTGTCTCGCCTACATTCTGTAAGTATGGGCCATGGGTTATGTTTATACCATCGGCCAACGCCCCCATAACGGCCCATACAAACAACAAAATTGTCAAAGCAATTTTTCTCATCAATATAATCAATTAACAAATTATTAATTCTGTTCGTAACCTTCGGTCTGTGTAAGATTTGGATTGGTTGTGAGCTGTCCGTCAGGTATAGGCAGATAACGCATGTATGGCTTAAACACAAGTTTGTCAAGTGTGCGTTCTGACTCATTCTCCGCTGTAGGAGCCTTTATCACGGCACGACGGTCAGGATCAGGTTCATTATAATCTACAGTACCTACTGGATGATACCACTTGCCATTGAGCACAGTCTCTGCCAACATCTTGCCATCCTTATCATGCCAACGCAACAAGTCAGGACGACGCAGACCCTCACCAGCCAATTCAATGCAACGTTCGCGACGTATCAGTTCTCGGCGCTTGTCTTGAGTGTCGTACTTGCTGCGGTCTACCTTTATTTGTCCACCACGCTGACGCAACTCGTCAATATAGTCAAAGGCTTCGGCAATATTCTCATTCTTCTCTATATTTATCTCGGCAATGGTAAGCAGCACCTCGGCATAACGGAAAAGTATAGGACACAACTCGTCGTCGGTAAGCGATGCCGAATACTGTGATCTTGGAGTTGTATACTTTGCCCAAATCATACTGGTATGCGACGCATTGTTTTCCTTGTTCCAATAATCGTAATTGGTCTTGCCATCGATCTTCTTGTCGAGTCCGTTGAATATACGTGTCTGACCGTTAGATCCAACCCAATCCTGTCCAGAGTAGACAACTGTATTCTTCAGACGTGGGTCGCGATTGGCATATGGATGTGTTGGGTCGTAACCAGAACCTGGCTCATTAGGCATCAAGCCATTGTTCATCTCAAACATATCAACAAGATTCTGTGTAGGCACGAAAGAAGCCCAGCCACCATCGGCATTATTGAACAAACGAATGGTATTGTCAAATGCGTAAGTGGTAGTTACATGCTGCATCGAACAGATTATCTCCTTCGAGTCGCGTCCCTTTAGACTGAACAGCTCGAGGAAAGACATATCCTTCTCGATGTTGTACAAATTAAGAGCCTGAATATCACGGGCTGCCTTAAGTGCCAAGTCGAGATCGCCCCAATAAAGCGAGGCACGCATCTTTATGGCAAGAGCTGTGCCCTTGGCTATACGTCCACGCTTGGCAGGCTGCTTGTTCAATTCTGATGCAGCTTCGTCGAGTTCCTTGTATACAAACTGCTTAACCTTATCCTCACTGTCACGTGGCAGCTTTGCATCATCTGCAAGCTGAGGCAGGTCTGTGATAAGAGGTACACCGCCAAACCAGTAGTTCATCTGGAAATAACGGTAAGCACGTATTGTACGCACTTGTCCCATAAGATCTTTCTTGGCCTCGTCGCTCAAACCACTAACTTTGTCGATATTGGCAAAGAAGTTATTGCATCGGCGAATGGTTTTGTAGTCGTAATAAGCCACGGTCGACGAACGCGACATCGAGCCGTTGCCTACATATTTGTATTTGCTTGAGCCGGTATGGCTATAAGCAATATCCGACATACAATCGGCAAAGAACACTTCTGTAGAACCGGTTGCCGGACTATACCAGTTGGGATAGCAAGCCACAACAGCCTTTTCAGCATCGGTAGGTGTCTTCCAGAATGTAGAGGGCGAAAGCTCGTCCTTTGGATATGTGTCAAAAAAGTCAGAGCATGATGTCATTAAGCCTCCGGCAAGCATCAATGCTATAATTGAATATTTTAGTTTCATAGCGTCAGTTTTTTAGAAAGTTAGGTTTATACCGAATGAATGTGTGCCCACCTGCGGATAGTGTGATCCACGTCCTGAAGGCGATTCTGGGTCGATGTTTATAGGCAGATTGTCTACCTTGAAGAGGTTTTCGCCCGAATAGAATACACGCATATTACTTATACCGAGGTGCGATAGCCATTGCTTAGGCAATGTGTATCCCACCTGAATGTTCTTAAAGCGCAGATAGTTGGTGCGCTTTACCCAGTAAGAAGATACCGTGTTAGGATAGCTGGCTGTCTTGCTGGTTTCGGCTATACGTGGGAACTTGCCATTAGGATTGGTCTTCTCGTCGAAGGCGTCAAACCATGCTGTACATGGGTGCTTTGAGTCGCCACTAAAGTCGCCATATACTTCTTCGTTAAAGTAGCGGTATACACCAAGCGCTCCCTGCAATAGTACAGACGCGTCAATATTCTTCCACGATGCAGCAAGATTAAGACCATAGGTAAACTTTGGCTGCGATGTACCAATTGTGGTGCGGTCCTTTACTGTCAGCTTGCCGTCGCCGTCAACATCCTTGTAGCGCAAGTCACCAGCCTTGAACTTCTTCGAACTTCCAAATGGATTGCCATACTGCTCGGTAAAGGCATCTGCCTCCTCCTGTGTGCGGAACATTCCATCGCATACATATCCGTAGAACGACTGATATGGCTCGCCTACACGATTGATGAGATACGAGCTAATCTGCTCTGTCACACCACCAAGGTCGAGCACTTCGTTCTTGTTATAGGCAAAATTGCCGGTAGTGTTGAATGTCCAATCGCCCCAACGCTTATGGAAAGCAAGCGACATCTCGATACCGCTATTGCGCATGGCACCCACATTGTCCTTATATGCACTCAAACCAAACGAGCCAGGAACCGGTACCGACATTATGATACCTGTTGTCTTGCGGTTGTAGTAATCGATGGTGAAGTCGATGCAATCGAGCAACGACAAGTCAAGACCTATGCCCCATGTTGTAGATTTCTCCCAAGAGATGGTTGACAGTTTCTGCGCTGTCTGAGCTACACCCGATGCCATATTGCCACCAAAAGGATAGTCAACACCTACGCTGTAGGTTACAAGCCATGGATAAAAGTCGGTCAAGGCATCCTGGTTGCCAAGCTGTCCCCACGATGCACGCAACTTAAGATTCTGCAACCACGAGCGTGTAGGTTCCATGAAACTTTCTTCGCTGACGCGCCATCCTGCCGAGAACGAAGGATAGTAGCCCCAACGGTTGCTTGGGGCAAAGCGTGACGAGGCATCGGCACGGAAGTTTGCCTCAAACAGATAACGTCCGGCATAATCGTAGTTTATACGTCCAAAGTAAGACATCATTGCCAATTCGCGTGTATATCCGCTATTGGTTTGGGTAGACTCCTTACCGGCGTTCATGTCGGTAATGTCGTTGGTTGGGAAATCGTTGCGGTAGGCTTGCAACTCGTCATAGTTGTATTTCTCGAGGTGGTAGCCTGCAAGACCTTTCAAGTTGTGCTTGCCAAAGTTCTTGTTGTAATTGAGAAGAAGGTCGAGCGACGGACGGTTCCATGCATAACGGCGTGAGCTGAGCGATGCCGGTCCGTGATACTTGCTCGAGTTGTATTGTATGTCCTTCATAAAGTCGTCGGTAGCCTCCCATTGCGATGTGAATGCGCCCTTGGCTGTAAACTTAAGTTCCTTAAGTATCTGATAGTCGATAGCCAATATACCTGTAAAATTCTGGCGGCGACGCTTTATTGTTTGGTCAAGGTCAAGCCATGCTATCGGGTTGCCATCACCAAGAGTACCATATGTACCATCTTCGTTCTTGTAAGGCACCCATGGTGCAAATAGGTTAACCTGACGTATAATCTGGTCGGAACCACCACCTACATACGAGTTGGTTGGATCTTCGTATTTATTATTTATATACGATAAACTTGTATGCACAGCAAACTTATCTGACAACTTTACGTCAACATTAGAGCGCAAGTTGAACTGTTCGCGATTGCTGTGAACCATAATGCCATTCTGGTTTAGATAGCCAGCCGACACCATATAGCTTGCGTTGTCGTTGCCACCATTCACGCTTGCGCTATGCTGATGCATAAAGCCATTGCCCTGATAGGCAAGGTCCTGCCAGTCGGTATCTGGATGTCCGTAAGGATCGCTGCCGTCACGGAACTTCTGTATATCCTCTGGTGTAAATCTTATTGGCTTGTCGCTTGCCTGCAAAGCCTTATTGAGATAATCGGCAGCATCAGCAGAATGCATACGCTCTACATGTCCGGTTGCTACTTGCCAGCCGAATGTACCGTTATAGCTGATTGTTGGTTTGCCCGACTTACCACGCTTAGTTGTGATAAGAATTACGCCGTTGGCTGCCTTAGAACCATAAATGGCTGCCGAAGCGGCATCTTTCAATACAGAAATCGACTCGATATCATTAGGGTCGATATTGTTCATGGTTCCACTCTCAATACCGTCAATAAGAATATATGGTGAAGAATTGTTGAGTGTTCCTACGCCACGCACGGTCATTGAGGCATTGTCCTCACCTGGTCTACCCTGACTGTTGGTTACCTGCAAACCTGGTACAAGTCCCTGTATACCAGCCTTAACCGATGTTATAGGACGTGCTGCCAACTCCTTGCTCGATACAGAAGAAACCGAACCAGTAAGGTTTTCCTTCTTCATTGTACCGTAACCCACAACCACGAGTTCTTCGAGGTTCTGTGCGTTTTCCTTCATTGTTATTTTGTTCGTAGCACCACTACGTGCCTTAATCTGCAGCGACGAGAATCCTATATACGAAATATCAAGTGTTGGTGTCTCCTTGCTGCTGTTAAGGTTGAAATATCCGTCCACATCAGTAACTGTTCCATTCTTTGTACCTTCTTCCATTACTGATGCACCAATGATAGGGTCGCCATTTGCATCGAGCACACGTCCCGACACTTTATACTTGCCTTTGCCTTGCTGAACAGCTTGTGCTCCCTTATTGTCGGCCTTCACAATAATGATGTGACGGTCTACAATCTTGTAGGTAAGGTTGCCGTTGTCCTTAAGAATTTGTGCCATAAGCTGTCCGAGCGACTCGCTCTTCGACTTAAGGCTTACTGTCTTGTTTAGGTTGATGGTGTTCTGCGAAAAGTCCACCGACATCTGCGTCTGCTTCTCAATAGCCTTGATAATGGTCGAAACCGAGGCCTTGGTTTGCGGCAGATGAATCACCTGGTTTTGTCCGAACGCTGCCACCGACATCGACAAACATAGCGCGAGTGTAGCGGCAGTCTTTTTGTTCATTAAGGTTTTCATTGTTGTTTTAGGTTTATTAATAATATAGGTTTTATATATTGTTCTTTTTTATTCAATATAGTTTGATAATATTATGTTTCCTCTCGTATTGTATATTGCCAGATGTCATCGACAATACTTTAAGTACACAATCTATCGGCTCGCTCTTGCGGAAATTCATTGTATATCGGCGATTTAGGTCAATATCTTTCGACACATCAAAGCGTACATTGTAGTGACGCTCTATTGTCTTAAGTATCTGTCCAAGGGTCTGTGCCGTAAAGGTAATGTTACCATTAACCCAGGAGCCAACTATCACAGCGTCTACACGATGCTTGTGCATGGTTCCGTTGCTACGGCAGTATACTAACTGCTCATTCGGGCGCAACAAAACAGACTGACGTTTGTCAAAGGCTTCGACTAAACCTTCCTCAAGCGTTACATATATACTGTCTTCCTCATTGTACGAGTTTACACTGAAGTGAGTGCCCAACACCTTTACCTTAAGATTGCCCATGTTTACCACAAATGGATGCAATGGATCTTTGGCTACAGCAAAGTGACAGTTGCCATTGACGTATACGTTGCGGTTGTAGTTGCGGTTGTAGTTGTGCTTGTTGAAGCGTGCTGGGTAGATAACTGATGTACCGGCATTAACAATAAGCTTGGTATTGTCCGACAGCACTACACTGTCTATCTTGCCGTCGGGCACGTACATTTCTACAAGAACGTTTTCATCAGCGTAGTATTGTGCCGAATAGTTCCAGGCGGCAAGAGCTGTAAGCAATGGTACTACAATGATTGCAGCATATTTAAGTATAGAGCCGAACAACTTCTTACGGCGGTTTGAACTTATATGCAAATGGCGATTGCGGCGGAAGGTTTCAAGAGCTTCTGCTATCTGGCGCTCATCGATGTTGGGCTGCGGTGCATCCCACAATGCGCGCAAGTTGTCGTCTTTATTATATTTCTGCATAAATGTTTTTGTTCGATTTCTATAATAAAGAGTAAGAAAGTGGGAGACACACGTAATGCAAAACGGTTAAGTTATGTTAAAGAAAGAGAGTAGATATCGTATACAATCATAAGATAAATACTAACATAACACTTGAGTGCTAAAAAGCCAAGTATGTGGTAAGAAAACTATAATGCCATAATGCCCAACAGTCCTATAATTGGCAACAGTTTTTTTAACTGTACCAAAGCAAGGGAGATATGTGTCTCTACAGTACGCTTGCTAATGCCAAGACGCTGCGCTATCTCAGAATTGTTTAGTCCATCCATACGGCTCATTACAAACACACGGCGGCGCTGCTCGGGCATAGAGCCAATCTCGTTCATTATAAAACTATAAAGTTCTTCATAACACAACTTCATTTCACCGGAAATATAATTGCTCTGAACGTTACATGCCGACTTTTCATCGCTGCACACAAGCGACTGCTTAACATAATGTATAGCTGAATTGCGTGCAGATATAAACAAATAGTTATCAAGATTTTCAATTTTTATAAAGCGCTCACGCTTTATCCATAATTCCATAAAAAGCTCCTGAACTATGTTCTCTGCCTCACTCTTGTCATGGCAAAAACACATGACAAACCGCAATACCTTGGGATAATAATCCACAAACAATGCGTCAAAAGCCTTCTCATTGCCTTCGGCAAGGGCTGACATAAAAAAAGAATTGTTTGTAAACTTATCCATAACTATATTACTTCAATAAATATAAACGGCTGCAAAGATAAACATTTTTTTAAACATGCCAAAGAACGCATGCTATATATAATATAAGGTACGTATATAATAATGTGTAACGCATGCAAAAGGAAGAATAAGGACATAAAAAAAAGGTCTTCAAAGTTGTTAGACCTTGAAGACCTCAAGTAAAGAAGGCAGCCACCTACTCTCCCGCATTGC
>ERZ1026874.901-NODE-901-length-16935-cov-12.282938_pt1 | contig 16935 bp, 8 predicted proteins | sample MGYA00380167_ERZ1026874 | MGnify/ENA primary metagenome ERZ1026874 (study PRJEB33269, sample SAMEA4719803) | human gut metagenome | biome: human-associated habitat; feature: organic feature; material: feces | place: Cameroon | collected 2013-10 ...
TCAATCACCAATATCAAGAACTATTTCCACCACTACTATGTGCCCAACAACGTGGCAATATGTATGGCTGGCGACTTCGACCCCGACAAGGTAGTGGCTACTATCGACAAGTATTTCGGTTCGTGGAAGAAGAGCGACAACGTTGTCTATCCACAGTTCCCCGTGCAGAAGAATCTTACATCGCCTGCCAGCTCAACCGTTATAGGCAAAGAGGCTGATAACATCATGATGGCATGGAAGATGGATGGCGCAGCAACTCTGCAGAACGATACGCTTGAGGTGATTTCGTCTATTCTGAACAACGGCAAGGCAGGACTGCTCGACCTTAACATCAATCAGCCAATGCGTTGCCAGGCAGCTCAGGCTTTCAACTATGCCATGCGCGACTACTCGCAGTTCATCATAGCCGGAATGCCTAACGAGGGTCAGAGCCTTGACGAAGTGAAGAGCCTCATCCTTGCTGAAATAGAGAAGCTTAAGAAGGGAGAATTCAGCGACAAGCTGCTGCCTGCTATCGTCAACAACATGAAACTCGAATTCCTGCAATCGCTCGACGATAACGAGAAGCGTGCCGACGCTTTTGTCAACACATTCGTCAACGGACGCGACTGGCAGACCGAGGTACAGAAGTTCGACCGCATTGCCGCTATGACCAAGCAGCAGATTGTAGACTTCGCACGCCGCCACTTTACTGACGGCTACGCCATCGTGTACAAGAAGCAGGGCGAGGACGCTTCGCAGAAGAAGATTGACAAGCCTTCAATCACAGCCATCCCTACCAACCGCGACATGCAGAGCGCATTTGTCAAGGAGATTAAGGACTCGAAGGTGGAGCCTATCCAGCCGCGATTCCTCAACTTCAAGACCGACTTCACACAGACCAAGACCAAGCGTGCGCTGCCCGTCTACTACATTCAGAACAAGCAGAACCAGCTGTTCAACCTGGCATACTACTTCGAAATGGGCGAAGAAGCCAACAAGTGGCTGCCTTATGCCAAGAACTACTTCGACTATCTCGGCACCGACAAGCTATCGGCTAAGCAGGTGCAGGAGCGTTTCTATCAGCTGGCATGCGAGTACAACATAAGCGTAAGCAATAGCAATATGGTCATCTCACTCCGTGGATTGGGCGAAAACATGCAGGAGGCTATGACCCTTATGGAGAACGTCATCAACCACGCCAAGGTCGACCGCGACGCTTACCGCAAGTTTGTTGAGCAGGAACTCAAGTCGCGTCGCGACAACAAGCTCAGCCAGAAGGCCAACTTCCGTGCTCTGCAGCAGTATGGCGAATTCGGTGCTTACAACTCATTCCGCAACATACCCGACAGCGCCGAACTCGTGAACGCTAATCCGCAGACTCTCATCGACATGATTGGCAATCTGAAGAACTACAAGCACAGCATCGTCTACTACGGTCCGCTGAGCGAGAAGCAGCTCATAGCCACTATCGACAAGAATCATGCTGTGGCTAAGTCGCCGGCTGATGTTCCTACAGGTCGTCCCTACACAATGCAGCAGACTCCGACCAACGAGATATGGATTGCGCCCTACGAGGCAAAGAACATATATATGGTGCAGTATCACAACGAGGGACAGAAGTGGAACCCGGAGGACGAAGCTAAAATAGAAGTGTTCAACGAGTACTTCGGTGGTGGCATGAACGGAGTGGTATTCCAGGAGTTGCGCGAAAGCCGCGGACTTGCTTATAGCGCATTTGCCAACTACGCCACACCACGTCGCAAGGGCAATCCTAACTACGCTTTCACTTACATCATCTCACAAAACGACAAGATGATGGACTGCATCCGCGTGTTCAGCAACATTCTCGACACTCTGCCGCAGACTCCAGCTGCCTTCGAACTGGCAAAGCAGGCTACAATAAAGCGCATCGCTTCAGAGCGTATCACCAAGGACGACATCATCTACTCGTATCTCGCAGCCAAGCAGCGTGGCATCGACTACGACCTGCGTCGCAAGGTATACGAGCAGTTGCCTACATTGACTCTCGAAGACATCGTGAAGTTCGAAAACGAGAATATGGCTCGCAAGCCGTGGCGCTACCTCATCCTCGGCGATGAGAAGAATCTTGACATCAAGGCTCTTGAGAAAATCGCTCCAATCAAGCGAATTTCTACAGAAGAGATTTTCGGATATTAAAACAAGAAAAACGTAGGAGGATATGGCTATAACACCATACCCTCCTACTTTTTTTTCAACACTCCTATTTTACTAACCTAATACATTATACACCTTTTAGTTTTACTTTTTGCAGCAATCCAAATAAAGCCTTACCTTTGCACTCCGAAAAAATCATGAGATAAAAAATTATTATGGATTTTAATTTCATCGGGACAATCTGGTCCCTTCTTCCTCCAGTCGTAGCCATTGCATTGGCATTGAAGACCAAGGAGGTATATTCATCGCTGTTCATCGGCATTGTGCTTGGTGCTATTTTATACAGTATGTCTATGGGCACTGGCTTTGAAGGTTTCTTGACACATCTGCTTAACGACACAGCAGGAACTGGTTCGGATGCCAAGCAATACGGACTCATTTCATGCTTGTCCGACCCATGGAACGTTGGCATCATCGTGTTCCTTGTCATTCTGGGCTCTATCGTATCGCTCATGAACAAGGCAGGAGGCTCGGCTACTTTCGAACGTTGGGCATCAAAACACATCAAGACAAAGATGGGCGCACAGATTGCAACTATCATTCTCGGCATTCTCATCTTTATCGACGACTATTTCAACTGTCTGACAGTTGGCTCCGTAATGCGTCCTATAACCGTACGCCATGGTGTGACAAAAGAAAAGCTTGCCTATCTCATCGACTCTACTGCAGCTCCGGTCTGCATCATATCGCCCATATCAAGTTGGGCGGCAGCAGTATCCGGATTCGTGTCGGGCGGAGAGAATGGACTGGCGTTGTTCTGCCAGGCTATACCGTTCAACTTCTACGCATTCTTCACCATTATCTTCATGTTTATGATTGTAGTGTCGGGCTTCGACTTCAAGGCTATGAGCAAGTACGACGCACGCTTGCAGGAATGGTATGAGCGCACAGGCGGACAAGTGGATGAGGTGATTGACACCAAACTGCATGTTGTAGAGCATGGTGTGGGCGCCAAACAAGACAACAAGAAACCTGCAACGACAAATGGTTCGGTCGTAGACCTTGTTGTACCGATTCTGATGCTCATAGTGTTCTGTATGGCTGGCATGGTTTACTCAGGCGGATATTTCGACACTTCAAGCACTTGCTATCACAACTTCGTAGATGCCTTTGCAGCAAGCAACGCCTCTGTAGGATTGGTTATCGGCTCGCTTGCAGCATTGATATTTACAATAACAATGTTCGTAGTGCGTCGCACATTGAAGTTCGACAATGCCATGAGCTGCCTCATCAAGGGTTTTGAAGCCATGGTTCCAGCCGTACTGATACTCACACTTGCATGGACACTGAAGAGCATGACCGACTCACTTGGTGCAGCCGAATACGTTTCGGGCGTAGTTGCAAGTAGTGCCTCAGGACTACAGATGTTGCTACCGGCAATAATATTCATCGTAGCAGCATTGCTTGCCTTTGCCACAGGCACATCATGGGGAACATTCGGCATTCTGATTCCTATATGCATAGCCGTATTCCCGGCAGCAGCACCGTTGCGCATCATATCCATATCAGCATGTATGGCAGGTGCAGTATGCGGTGACCACGTGTCTCCAATATCCGATACCACAATCATGGCATCGGTTGGCGCAGAATGCAAGCACGTACATCACGTGTCGTCGCAGTTGCCATACGCCCTGACTGTAGCCGCAGTATCGTTCCTGACATTCGTAGTGGCAGGATTCACACAGCAGTTAGGCATCGTAGCCAGTGCTGCAATTTCATGGATATTCGGCATAGCAATGATATTATCGGCATTATGGTTGCTGAAAAGAATTGGCTCAAGACAGCCTCGATAAAACCATAACACAAATGTCTTGATAATAATATAAATCTCCGTTCCGTGACACGGAATGTGCGTTCAGTGTCCTTGAACGCACATTCAAAGACACTGAACGCACGTTCAAAGACTTGGAACGGAGATTTCAATCTATTGACAAGAAATCATTTCACGGGTACAAAGCGAGCCACAAATCCTCCGCCTGACATAAGCGGCTCACGAAGCTGTTGACCCGAACGAATCTTACGACTTATCATCTTTATTGACTTGCGATTGCACGGTGTATCAGTGGCCATCTCCATGCGATAGCTTCCCTTAGACAAGAAGTCAAGTCGTGTGGTCAACAGGCGTTCTGTCAGACCGTTTACCGCAGTCAAATACCAGACCTTACCCTTACGGCGTGCAAGGACTGCCACTTCACCTATCTTGCTTTCTGGTTGCACTATAGTCTCGTCCCATTCAACTGGAACGTTTTCTATAAATGAGCGAGCAGGGCAGTTAAGCATGTCGTCTATGTCAGCTGCGAGAATCAACATCGGCGAAGTGTACATATATATTGACGAGATTTGAAAACCGAACGTTACCTCTGGCGAACAGAATGAGCGGAAATTAAGTGGCGTGTAATCGGCAGGGCCGGCAAGCCAGCGTGTGAAAGGCAATACAGTATTGTGATACGGCCATGCCGGACCTGGTGCCCATGTTTTTTCGCCACCCACGCATTCTAAGCCACGTACGGCCTCCTTAGCCAGAAGATTTGGATAGGTGTATGAATCGCCTGTAGGCTTGTTCACGCCATGAAATATAACGAGCAACTTGTGTTTGGCAGCATCACGTAGAATGTCTTCCATGAAATTCACGGTGAATAAGTTCTCTGTATGGAAGAAGTCTATTTTCAATCCCTTTATGCCAACCTCGTTGCATTTAGTCATGAAACGCTCACGCTCATCTGGATCAAGGATGCCGATATCGGTCTTGTTTCCTGAGCGTTTTGACGAAGGACGCCACACCCAGATGTTCACTTTCTTAACCTTCGCATAGTCCACAAGTTCCTTCATCATAGCCCACTTGTCGCGTCCATGAGAATCCGGGTCTGTATCCTGCCACAATTCCCATCCGTCATCCACAACTACAGTCTCAATACCTAGTTTTGCACATCCATCTACATATTTCTTATGATTAGCTAATGAAAGACGGTTGTCGCCGTCCATTAACCATGCGAACGAGGCACGACTTGGTTTCACCCAGTCGGTTTTGGCACCGTTGGGGAACAATGTTGGGTCTGGTGGGGTAGACACTTTATTTATTATGCGATTATTTACAAGTCCGTTTAGGTCTTTAGCCAACATAAGAATGCGCCAAGGCGTCACAACTTCCTTTTTCCCTTTTCTCGGACTAACCGTCCAGGGCACACCACGTACCACACTATGAACATATTTATCAGACGGAATGCCAGTAATGGTACCTGTCTTAACATAAGCTTCATTTTCTACATATCCGAATTGTACGCTATTTGGTGCAGTGCCAAGAAGCACTGCACCATGATAGTTAAACAGGTCTGCTTCTGTTATTGCTGCATATACTCCAGATGGCAGACGGAATGTAGCTGGTGGTGCAAGAAGTTCACCCTCTATACGGTCTGTCAAACGTTCTTGATAAGCCTGTATATAACCATACTGAAAAGGTCCGCTGGCATACCATACATGTGTTTCGGATGGGAACACGAACGTTGTCTGCTCGTCATAGATACACACAGGACCTTCTGTAGGTATGCGGTAGCGCAGGGCTATGCCATCGTCAAATACGCGTATGTCAAGAACGAGACGATGTCTGTCGTTCTGGATGATATTATATGAGACGTCTCCAGATGTGCTGCTCGCACTACGAAGCAATTGTTTCACGTTACTGCCGAGCTTGTTATTGTCGACATTGAGTCCAAGTGGCGACTCCTGTATAACCTTTTTACCGCCGTACGATACGCTGAATACGAGTTGTTTGGCGGAATTTAGCGAAACGTCGAGTTTTATCTTGCTGTCGGTTGTTGTTGCAGCCTGCACGACGTGCCACGACGACGATACTACGAGTGCAAGTATGAACAGTATAGTTTTTAGGTTTCTCATTTCTTATTAAAATATATGTTGTTTATGTAATACGTTTATCGTGTGCTATTCCACAACATACCACACATAACCATGTGCGGGGATGTCTACTGTAAGATTGACAGTATAGTCACGGTTGAGTTTATAAGTGCGTGTCTTGCCTTCTTCCTTTCGTATGCTGGCTTTTGAAGTGAGACCAGTGTAGTATAGCGGCAATTTAACGGTGCGACGCATTGGTTGGTCTGTAGGATTAAAGAATATAGCAAGGGCTTTCTCGCTACCGTCGGGGTTGACGTGCATGAATCCGTCCCAGTCGCGACCGTCAGGCTGGCGCAGGTGTATGATGTCACTGTTGAGTATTGTACGATACTTCTTATACCAGTCTATCACATCACATACCATATTCTTCGTTGCCTCAGTGTCATAGAGTCGTGGTCCACGATAGCATGCCTGTATTCCAGCACCGTAGTTCTGCACCATGTGCTGTCGATACTCAGCTAGGTGTTCGCTAAGTGGTTCTATCGTAGCTGCTGCTCCACCACCCTGATATTCGGTGAGAGGCACGAATGTCCAGCACGACGAGGCCATACGGTCGTATGTACCGCGGTAATTAACCTGTCTTCCAAGAATTAGCTGTCGGTCGCGTGGCAGACTCCAGTTCTTCTCACGATAACCTATACCTATCTTCGAGGAGCCTACGAGGAAGTAGTAGTCGGGCACATTAAGGTATATGCCTTTGCCCTGCATCCACTCGTACAGTCCGCTTATCTGCTTCCACTGCTTCCACTGCGAGTCTGCCAATCCATTGTGGAATTTGTGTGTGGTTGACGCACATGGGTCACCTGAATAGGAACCGTCGTTTTCAAACACACTGAATCCGGTCTTATCGTAGAATGAGCGTATCTTCTCAAAATAGTTGTATCCCCACTCGCTGCACAGACATGGTGATGAGCCAAACGTCATGTCGCCACGCTTTCCGGTCTTGGGATTTATCACGTCTACATCGTCACTTATCCATCGGCTTGCCAAGAGGCTGTATCCACCTATTTCAATACCCTTCGAGTGGGCATAGTCGGCAAATCCCTTGAGCTTCTCTATGTGTTTTGGGTCGTTGGTTTCCATATCCACACCGCTGCCAAAGCTGAGTATTATCATCTCATATCCACACTCTGCACACTGGTCGATAGCACGATGTACTATATCCGTATCGGTGCTGATGAGGTGTAGGAATATAGGATTCTGCGTAAGCCATGGTGCCACTGTGCGATAGAATCGGCGCTTGAACAGTCCCTGACGCTCCTTGTCGTATGAATCGTATGGTGTCTCGTACACGTCCATCGATGTGAATGTCTCGCCACGAACGATAGTTATGTCTGGTCCATATGGCAGTGCAACCTCAAGCACGCATGGCGTTTCCAATCCGTAGTTGCATTGAGAAGTGTATTTGGGGTCTTTCACCCATCGCACTGTCTGGTTGGAAAATTTCTGGTACATCGTTCCTGCAGCGAACTCGTAGTTGCTCTCGACACTGATGTTGGGCACATCCATCAACGCCGGATCGCCACCCACTGGGCTTTCCTCTTCGATAAAATTGAGCTGCTCGAGTTTGAAACTGTCAAGTTTTACCGAAATCTGACTCTCGTTAATTACCTCCATACGCTTGCGTATGGTTGGTATACCGTCGTAAATGTCGTAGTGTAATCGTACAACGATGTCGCTTTTTTCACCTGGACCACGTAGCGTGAACACAAGCGACTTTCCCGTCGGGTCCTGGTTGTTGAGTGCCCAGCGTGCACGCTTCCACTTCATGAGCGGCTTCACCGGTTCAACTGTCATGTCTTCAACGACAAACGAACCAGGTATCGATGCCATCTTGTCTATCCATTGATATTCCAGATATCCTCGTTCCTCCTGTCCCGTCAGTCCACCTATGGTATAGGTGTTGCCATTGAGCGACAAAGTACCCTCGCTGCTCACTGCGCGCAGCATGTTCTCACCGGTCATCTGGTTCACGATGTCCACAGTTGCGAGATTGGGTAATACTCTAAATATACGTGCTACCAATCCGTTGGTCAGGACAACTCCCTTACCATCAGGCGTGGAACAAACCTGCGCCTTAGCTTTAGATGCATTTATGAGCCAATCGTACTGGGGCTGTTGCAGTGGCAGTTCAACCTTTGGCAGTGCGGCAATTTTACTGTTCAATCTGACCAAAGCATCCTCGCTTATCTGTGGTGCCTCACCCTCGAATTTGGTCTCAACCATAGTAGGCGACTTTCCGCTGTATCTTATTTCTGCATCAGTCCAATAAGCGAAATCACCACTTGGTCCGTCACCTCCATCATCTACAATTAGGTCAAGTACACTCACGCCGTCCAATTTAATACTTACATGCTGCAAAGGTTCGCCCTGATTCATCATGTTTTTATACACAGTCTTACCGTCGGCCACAATGCGGAAAGTGACACGTCCCTTGTTCACTTTACTCTGCGCTCCCTCAACACCAAGAAACTGTCGTTGTCCGTTATTCGTATTGAAATACAGTTTCTTGCCATCGGCTTGTGTTATCATTGTCACGCTTGTTGACTGATAATCCACACTATTGTCAGCTACGCCTATGTTGCATTCAAAAGTCTTTGCTGTACGCCCTAAACTCATGCGCATGACACTATTGCTATGGACACACACAACGTCTGAACATTTTACTCCAGCCACCATAGCTACACGACCATCAAATCCTGTACCTTTCACTAAGGTTCCATACTGTTGTGTGGCATATTTTAGGTCAAGCGCCGATAGTCGTATCGTTTGGATATATTCATCAGCAAAGGTCAATGTCGAAACAGACACAAGCATTAATATGACTATAAGTTTTTTTATAGAATTCATTCTCATATTGTTAGTTATTACAAGTTTTACAAGATACGTTCATTTATAAAAAGCAAAAGGAGGTGTGGTATTTTACGCCTTACCTCCTTCGCTTTTTATGATAAGTATCTTTCTCTTTTAAGTATATATTGTTCTAATATCAATACCATATTTCGTAAAAAGATTTTCATGCCAAATGAATACCACCTTAAATATAATAATGATGTATTACAACAATGGATCAAATGTTCCATCTTCCCATCCCTTTGTCTGTTCTATCTTTGAGTTCGTTTGCAGATGACTCTGTGGAATGGCAAAGAAATAATAGTTGTCTTTGAAGTCAATAGTGTACAATTTGTCAGTTTTGAACGGATCATCACGGAAGAACTGCGTATAATACCTATCAAAGTCTGCTGTTTTCTCTACTTCAAGCAACTTGGCTTCGGTCATACCGTCTATGAAATGTGGTACACGCCCCATACGCGACTTACCATTAAGTTCTTTAGCAAAAAGTCGACAACGTCGCAGATCCCAATATCGTTTACCCTCAAACGCCAGTTCTATCTTACGTTCGTCAAGAATAACAGACACTAAATTGTCACCCGTCAGTCCTTGTTTGAGACCATACATACCATCTGTACCTTTCTCTATACCAGCACGTTGGCGAATCTGTTTCAGCATATCGTATGCCTCATCAGCCTTGTCCATATGTGCAGCACACTCTGCATAGTTAAGCATCACCTCTGCAAATCGGATTTCCACCCAATCAGTGCTACTATACTGTGACATGGTAGGTGTCAGTTTCTCGTCAACAGCCTTACGGCAATAGAATCCTGTCTGCGTCGTATTTGAACCATTTGCCCCTTCGTAAGTCCACTGATGACGGTTTTCTTTACCACTGAGATTCCATATACAACAATTGTAGGCTATAGTTGCAGCGAAACGCGGATCTCGGTTACGCCAAAAGTAAATATCATCATATTCGGCAGATTCCGTGATTTTCTTTCCATCTTTCATTGGATAACTTTCCACTAAATCCCATGTTGGATGATTTGATCCGGTATAGTTCATTGCCTCTGATAACGGACGCGTAGCCGCATTCCAATAGTTGCTATAACCATCGCCTTGACCTGTTGAATTATAGCGTTTAACCATCACGTCCTCACAGTTCATCTCATCAAACCACAGATTAGCATAGCTGTTGTAAAGTGCATACCCATTCTGTTTAAGTTCAGAATATGCGCGTTTATTTACCTCATAAGCTTCTTTCCAGCGTTCCTTGTTATTGTTCGGATTGAACTGTGCAGATGCATAATATAATTTTATTCTACCTTCAAGAGCCAGAGCAGTAGCCTTAGTGAAACGTCCCTCATCGACTCCTGTCCAATTCCACGGTAACATACCATACGCTTCTTCCAGATCTTTACATATCTGTGCTATACACTCTGATGTCTTATTGCGCGTAACATACAAATTGTCTTTTATATCTTGAGGTGTCAGTATCAATGGTACACCACCATACTGTCGTACCATCTCAAAGTACCGCCATGCACGCAAGATGAGAGCTTGTCCCTTGAGATGCTGCTTCATTGTATCGTCGATTGTTGACTCGTCAACTTTCTGTAACAACAAATTTATATTGCGTATGCTCGAGTAATTCCATGTATCCACAGAGTTCTGTGTAAGTTGTCCATACAATGTACTATTGCCATAACCATCAGCCTCGTCTGAGTAGCCAGATATTCCTGTATCCCATCCAGGCGCATTGTCACGATACAATTTGTCAAGATAATATGTTGCATATGTAGGATTGCCCCACACATCATTGTCTTTTAGTGAATTCAAGTCGCTCTTATCTAACACATCGCATCCTATCAGGTTAAGCGCTATAAGAGCTACAATGAAAAATCTTCCTTTTTTCATAATTTTAGGTCTTATTTGATTTGTGGTATATTAAATAGTAACATTAAGTCCAAAAGAGAAACTCTTCATAAGTGGATAGTTGCGTATACTGCCATTCTCTGGATCGTAATACTTCACCTTATCATACAGTAGGAATAAATTAGTTCCAGTGAAAAATACCTTTACACCTTCAATTCCTATCTTAGAAGTCCACATCTGTGGCAATGTATATGCCACATTCAAGTTCTTTAGGCGAACAAACGAAGCATCGCGCTTCCAGAATGTAGAATAATAGCTAGCCATATTGTTGTTAAGACGCGGATACTCTGAATTGATGTTCTGTGATGTGTAATGGTCTTTCCAAAAAGCAAAGTTATTCGCAGTTATTGTTGACCACTGGTCACGTTGGTCTATGACTATTTGGTGTCCAACATTACCTTGTAATAGACAATCAACAGCCAGTCCTTTCCACATAAACCCAAGATTCAAGCCCAAACTTACTGGTGGAGTTGTATGCTTTACAATCCATGTCTGATCGTTGCTATCTATCTTGCCATCTGGCTCATCTGAATTGGCTCCACGTATATCACGATAGTTAAGCATACCAAGTTCAGGCTTCATACCGAAGATTGTGTAATCATCGGGCAATGCATCGAGATCTACTTGTGTACGCAGAATACCTGTGGCCTGATAGCCCATTGCCCTATCAGTATTAAGCCCTATTACCGACTGGTATGCCCGTATGTTCTCCGCCTCGTCTTTTACTACATACTTGTTGGTGCGCACTGAAACATTAGCATTTACATGGTAATCAAAGTCATTTCCAATTTTATCATGCCATCCAAGTTCAAATTCCACACCATGTCCATTAATGACACCGTAATTCTCTTGAGGCATAGTTGCACCAAATGTAGATGGCATTGATGCTAAACGGCTACCGAGAATATCATATGTGTGCTTGAAGAATACATCGACATTAAACGAAAGACGATTTCGTAGCCACTGTGAATCAAAGCCTACATCTATCGTACGCGTTTTCTCCCATGTGATATCTGGGTTTATGAGTCCAGCCGACCAAATGCCGCTCGTAACAGCACCACCAAACACTGCTCCACCTTTGCTATTAAGATTGTAACGCTGCATCCACTGCCAACCACCTACAGCATCGTTGCCAAGCAAGCCTATTGACGCACGCAACTTCAAGTAATCTACAAAGCGTACATTATTCTTGAAAAATTTCTCCTCTGAAATACGCCATCCTGCCGATGCTGACGGGAAGAAACCCCAACGATGGCCAGGGGCAAACTTGGTGCTACCGTCATAACGGAACGAAGCTTCCAAAAGATAACGCTCATCGAAGTTGTAATTTATACGACCAACATAAGCAGCGCGTCCTGTCTCGTATCCAGAACCTCCAATTCTCGGATTAGCCGAACTTGCGGCATCTAATTGGTCAATTGCCATCGATGAAAAATCGTTTCCCTGTGCCATTAAATAATCCTCGGTTCCTTCCGACTGCTCATATACAAATAATCCACTTACGTTGTGCTTACCAAACGAATGATTGTAATTTGCACCAAGAGTGAGTTGGTAACTATTCTCTAAGTTACTACTCTCATTAAGGAAATTGCCATCACTTCTTGTATATGTGCCTATAACTTCTGTTGTAGGTATATGTCCATGTTGGCCAGTTCCCTTGAAATTATAAAGCGTATACGGATAACAGAACATCTTCTTGAAAGTGTTACGCGAGTTTACGTTATAAAGAGCGTTTAGCTGAAGTCCCTTCACCATTGGCACATCATACTTCAAACCAACAGTCACATTGTAGGTTGTATAACGCTTTTTATTGTAACCTGTATGTTCGCCATTAATAATTTCTAGCGGACTCCATTCTACGAATGTCGTATTACCTATGTTATGTACGGGTTTGCCGTCTATATATCCAGGAATCATCTGCGGGCGGAAAAGTAATCCTTTATAAAGGTCATACATCGTGTCAGAATCGCTATCCCAATACCAATATGGTTTACGATCCTTGCGCGTATCCATACTCATGCTTAATGTAGCTGTGAGATTCTTTGTAACGTTAGCCTCAATATTGCTGCGGAAGTTAGTCTTACGGAAATTGAGGTTGTCAAATGAACCTGTCTCATAATAGAATGTACCACCAACAAAATAGCGTACAGCCTTATTTCCACCAGATACATTAACAGAATGACGAGTTATAACAGGATCACGCCAAGCTTCATCTACCCAACTATAACTATGCGTCTTATAGTATTCTAGTTCGTCATCTGTGAACCAGTTTGTATTGGACGAGTTGTATCCTTGTTCAGCAAGTCCATCGTTAAGCAGCGTAGCAAAATCGTAAGCGTTAAGCATATCAGGAATCTTTGTAGCTTTTTCCCAACCTACAGATCCAATATAATTGATTTTTGGTTTTCCAATATCACCTTTCTTCGTTGTAACAAGTATAACTCCACTTGCAGCACGTGCACCATAGATAGCAGCTGAAGCTCCATCCTTGAGTACAGATATATTCTCAACTTCAGACGCATCGAGACCATCAAATGCAAATTGGTCTCTCACCACACCATCAATAACATACAATGGTGATGCCGTGTTCCACGTATCATTTGTACGCACTTGCATTGACGAACTTGAACCAGGCTTGCCACCACCACCTTGTGTTACATACACGCCCGAGAGTTTACCAGCTAAAGCGCTAGTAAGGTTGGATGTTGGCATTTGTTCGATTTTCTTTGCATCTATAGAGGCTACTGAGCCTGTAAGATCAACTTTCTTCTGCATGCCATAGCCAATTACGACAAGTTCTTCAAGGCTCTGAGCATTTTCCTTCATTGTTACCTTTGCAGCCACACCGCTGCGAGTCTTTACCTGCTGCGAGAGGAAGCCGATATAAGAAATGTCGAGTGTGGGACTTTCCTTACTGGTGTTAAGCACGAAGTTGCCGTCGATATCGGTAACAGTACCATTCTTTGTTCCCTGTTCAACAACAGATGCACCTATGATAGGTTCACCGTTACCATCGACTACAGTACCAGTGAGCTTATACTTACCAGTACCTTGCTGGGCTATCTGTGCGCTCGGCTTGCCAGCTTTAACAATAATAATGTGACGATCCACAATCTTGTAAGTCAGATCATTGTCACCTGCAAGAATCTGATTCATCAACTCACCGAGCGTTTCCGACTTCGACTTTAACGACACTGTCTTGTTGACATTGATAGTGTTCTGTGAGAAATCAACCGACATTTGGGTCTGCTTCTCAATAGCCTTGATAATCGACGATACCGTTGCCTTGTTCTGAGACAGATGAATCACCTGACTTTGTCCGAACGTACTCATCGACATCGACAGACAGAGCGCAAGTGTGGCTGCTGTCTTCTTGTTCAATAAGGTCTTCATAGATTTATTGGTTTATGTTAATAAAAATAGTTATTATAAGATTCATTTTTTGTAGAGTCTGACTTTTCTATTGTCTACAGTATAGTTTATTTCACCAGATACCATCGACAATACTTTCAGAATTCTGTCTAACGACTCTTCTTTCTTGAAGTTCATCGTATAACGCTTTGCCAGATTAATATCTGAAGCCACCGTTATTGAAACATCATACTTACGTTCCAGCGTCTTTATTATCTCAGAGAGTGGTTGTGATGCAAAATCCACATTACCTGCTACCCATGCACCATAAGCCATAGCATCAACTCTATTCTTATGCATGGTACCATCTTTGCGATTGTAAACAACTTGCTCATTTGGCTTTAGTGTCATTGATTGTTTATTGTCAAACACCTTTACCAATCCTTCCTCAAGTGTTACAGTGATTTTATCATCATCGTTGTAAGAGTCTACTGTGAAATGAGTTCCAAGCACCTTAACCTTCAGACTACCCATATTCACAACGAATGGATGCATTCGGTCTTTTGTCACAGCAAAGTGACACTTACCGTTGACATACACATTGCGATTGTACGTTCTATTGCTAAAACGGGCAGGATAGATTATCGATGTACCGGCATCAAGCTTTACACAAGTATTGTCAGAGAGTATCAGACTGTCTATCTTACCTTCTGGAACATAAAATTGTGTCAACTCCGTCTCCTGTACATAATATTCTGCCGAATAATTCCAAGCAACAAAAGCAGTGATTATGGGCGCAATGAATAGTGCAGCATACTTCATGATGCTTTGCACACGCAACTTGCGACGCTTTGCACGATTGTATGCCGTGCGACGATTGCGGAATATATCAAGAGCATCCGACATCTCATTCTCTGATATGTCTGATACATTTTGACTCCACAAGCGATGCAGTGCATCGTCCCTTGGTGTTGATTCTGTATATTTAGTACTATTTGGTTGCATAGCTGTTTATGGTTTTCTACTAATAAGAGTAAAAAACTGGCAACCACACGTAGCTACTTATAGTTAATCAATGTTAACATTGCAAGTAATGGCAATAACTTGCGCAAATGGGCAAGTGCAGCAGATATATGCGTCTCTACAGTACGCTTGCTTATGCCAAGACGTTCGGCAATATCAGCATTACTCAGTCCGTCTACACGACTCATAACAAACACACGGCGACGCTGCTCAGGCATATCATCTATTTCGCTCATTATGAAATCATAGAGTTCTTCGTAGCACATCTTCATATCACCCGTCACATCATTGCCTTGAATGTCACATGCCGACTCGTCATCACAATATACAAGCGACTGCTTCACACAATGTATGGCGGCATTACGTGCAGAAATGAAAAGGTAATTGTCGAGATTTTCTATCTTCAAGAAACGTTCACGCTTAATCCATAAATCCATAAACAGATCCTGAACTATGTTCTCAGCCTCACTCTTCTCTCGACAAAAGCGCATTACAAACTGTAATACCTTGGGATAATACTCCACAAACAATGCGTCAAATGCCATCTCGTTGCCATCGGCAAGGGCTGACATAAGGAATGTATTATTTGTAAACTTATCCATAATGGTATCACTTATATAACTATAACAAATGCAAAGATAAACATTTTTTCAAAATTAGCTTAACAGCTTATCAGATATCTTCAATATCTATAACATTTTCACCTTACCAAAGCATAAACAATAAGAGGATATGCCAATGCGACATACCCTCCAAATGACGTTGACTGAACATATTAAGTATAAACCCAACTCATTCTGTCAACGTCAATAAAAGTATATAAAGTCTACATTCTGCAAGAAACAGTTTTTGAGAGCTTTGCCATAAATGGAGCAATAATCTCAGCTGCCTTTTCGAGATATTCTCTATCAATATCGTCGAATGTAGAAAGTTCGGTGCTGTCGATGTCTATCTCGCCTATTACTACTCCGTCTGAAAACAATGGTACTACAATCTCCGATCTTGAGAGTGACGAACACGCTATATGTCCAGGAAAAGATTCTACATCTTCTACTACAAGACTGCGACCTTCCTTCCATGCAGTGCCACAAACACCACGGCCGAACTTTATCCTCGTACATGCAGGTGTGCCTTGAAACGGACCGAGTATCAGTTCGTCACCATCTACAATATAAAAACCCACCCAAAAGTATTCCTTTGGGAAAACTACTTTCATCACTGCCGCACAATTTGACAATACGCTGATAGGATTGTCGTCAGCATTTGCGAAGACTTCTATCTGCGAGAGAAGCTCCTGGTATCTTGATTGCTTATCCATAGTATATAACTATACTTTACTGTTTTATTTCTTTATGTCTTCTTTCCACATTCTTGTCAACTCCTCTATGCCTATGCCAAGCATACGCATCTGGCGGAACACGTCGGGCAACACTGAGTTCATGAACTCTGTGCGGCGCGATTCCATTATCTTCTCTCGTGCACCAGGAGTGACAAAGTAGCCAAGACCGCGACGGTTGTATATTACATTGTCACGCGAAAGCATATCGTATGCCTTCACAGCTGTATTTGTATTCACCTCAAAACACATACCAAACTCGCGCACACTCGGCACACGATCGTCGTCATTGTATTTACCGTCAACAATGTCGTCGGAAAGACGGTCGGCAAGTTGGAGGTATATTGGTTTGTCGTTGTTGAACTGCA
>ERZ1026874.903-NODE-903-length-16886-cov-7.089359_pt1 | contig 16886 bp, 12 predicted proteins | sample MGYA00380167_ERZ1026874 | MGnify/ENA primary metagenome ERZ1026874 (study PRJEB33269, sample SAMEA4719803) | human gut metagenome | biome: human-associated habitat; feature: organic feature; material: feces | place: Cameroon | collected 2013-10 ...
GTATAATATAAATACTTGAAAATCTTGTTTCCTTACCTTTGCTTTGGTAATCGATGTTGGATTAGAAACATAATAATATGTTTTCTTTGTTCCATATGCTATTCTTCCAGATTCTATTATAAGATAATAAACCAATGCTAAATCTTCATTAAGAAGTCCTCTTGGAAATCTATATTTGTTATCATACACTGGAATACAATTTAGGCACTGTTTATCTAGAATATACTTATAGAAATCAATTGTAGGCTTTCTTTCAAACATTTCTTTAAGATACATTTTTCCACATGCAATATGTGTCATTCCATCTCTATATAACATTCTTTTAATAGCTTCTTCTGCTATAATGCACCCTTTATCTGAATTATCTTTATATGTATTTACACACTCTTCATTTGAAACCATCCTATAAAAAGATGTTGCCATTTCAACACCATATTCTCTTATTAATTCGTAAAGATACTCAATATAATCTTCTTCTATATAATCATCACTATCAATAAAAGTTATATATTTTCCATTTGCATAATCTATTCCTACATTCCTTGCATCTGATAGTCCACCGTTTTCTTTGTGAACAACAAACGCTCTTGACTCTTTTTGGGAAAATTCATCTGCTATTTTTCCTGATTCATCGGTAGATCCATCATCGATAATAATAATTTCCAACAATTGATACGTTTGTTTTTGTATACTTTGTAAACACCTTTTTAAGTATGATTGAACATTGTAAACTGGCACAATAACACTAATTAAGTCATTCATCATTAACTCTCCTTTTTTCTTGTTAACAGATTATATGCAACTAAAAGTGCAGGAGCAAAATATAAAATCGTAATTATCGGATAATTAAGTCCATACCAAGCACTTCTGAAAATTGTTATACATATAGCTGCATAAACCATATAACGATATCTTGTCCTTTTTCTTATGACCGAAACAAGAAATAAAATATAAAAAGCCGAGAAAACACAAGCAAATCCGACTCCGAAATTGGCTATAGGCTCTGCAAAGAAAAGCCCTCCTCCTGCTGTGACATAATCATTATGTATATATGATTGAAATGAATACGGATCTTCCAATAAAGGAATACAATTAATCAGATAACTCAAGTAAGTAATTCCATGATAAGATAAACTATTCTTAGTCAAATCAACTGCACAATTAAATACATATGTCACATCACATGCTGTCGATTGTATGAATACCCCATGTAATAAATCTCCATAATTAATACTATCTGTTCCTCCTCGAAGAAAACCAACTCCAACTAATGTTATTATAATAACTAATCCACTTATGCAAATCTTTATAATGGTAGATTTTTCTCTATGTTCGTTATAGTATCCAATAGCAAATAATGCTAAAAATCCAATACAATCCACTCTTTCTCCATGAAATACATACCAAATCGATACAAATACTGCCATAGGAACCACATATTTATATCCTTTTCTATTTATAATTGCAATGGCCAAAAAGAAGAATGGTATACACGACCATCCTGAAAATGATAAAATTCCACCATCAAAACGCTGTACTGTAGAGAATGTTAACAAAGAAGGCATTGTCGGAAATATTAGGACAGTAATAACAACTGCTAAAACTGCAAGGACTATAGAAAAGCCATATCCAATATCAAGTTTTTCTTTAAATAATTCCGACTCGTTTCTTAAACAATTTGAATGTGTTATAAATAAATGCAAAACAGCATTAAAAAAATAAACGCATAAAAATAATTCATAAAAATAAATTGGTACACTTTTTATTCCTAAAAGACCATATACCTCTACTCCTATAAATGCTGCATACTGCTGTACTAAGCAAAAATTAATTAACACAGCAAGAATGCTAAAAATTGATATTTTAGCAGCATGCACAATAACAATTAATTGAAACATAGCAATCAGTAAGCACACCATTGGCTGTTCCATACAGTATCCTATCAGAGCGATAATTACTGTAAAAACAAGGAAATATATACTATTCACTTTTATTTTTATATGCATATTTGTCATAAATCTAAGCTCCGTTTATATATCTTATCTAAGCTCTTAGCCTTTTCCTTAATATCATACTTGGAATACAAATTCTCAAGATCACTACAACGCTCTTTTTCGACACACTCTAATATTTTTTTTGCCCATTTTTCATCTGACTCATTTAATGAATAAAAATCAATATAATCTGTTAATCTACACGTTTGAGCTATTGTATCACTAAAGAGCGAAGGAATCTGTGCTGCTTGTATTTCTACTGAAACTACTGGAAATCCCTCATACCTAGAGGGAAGAACAAACACATCCATCAAAGCATACATATCTCTCATTGTTTTCGTTGTTCCTGCAAAAATCACACTTTTCTCAATCCCATATCTCTTAACTTGTTGCCTCACTTGATTTTCCAACTCCCCTGTTCCAATTAATAATAGTTTTGCATTTGGTTTGATTTTTTTTAACTCATAAAAAATAGCAACTAATCTTTCATGATTTTTTTGATATGAGAATCTTCCTACATGCCCTACTATAAACTCGTTATTGCAGTCTTTATTTTTTCTGATTCTTAGCTTTTCTTCTCTATCTATCGAGTATTTTCTAATATCAATAGCATTTTCTACTACTTTTACTCTTCCCGACTTCATTCGTTTCTCACCATATAAATACTCTCCAGCCTCTTTTCCACAAGCTAAAAGCATTGTAGCAGAACAAATACAAAGTTTTTTACATAGCAAAGCCATAATTTTAAATCCTAAATTCTTATTTTTTTCAGCAATATGCGAATGTGATATTCTAATCTTTATTCCAGCGCATTTTGCTGCATACAAGGCACAAAAATTCATCAGATTCATATGTGCATGAACTACATCCGGCTTTTCTTCTTTTATTATCAAATAACTTTCAACTATATTTTTAATAAAACTCTCGCTTCTAGCCGTTATACGTTTAACTCTACAACCTGCATCTTCAATTTTTTCTTTACAACTATTGACTGCTTCATGTTGATATACGACTATAAATTCATAATTTTCAGAATTACTTAGTTCCTCGCAATAATTACATAACATTTGCTCTACACCTCCAGATACTAATCCAGAGACAAAATGCATTACCTTAATTTTCTTCATTTTCGTATTCGCCCTACATAACTCATATTCATAATTTAGACAGTTTCTAATCCCCCTGTCCTAATTGTATTTTTACACCATTTTATTTAAAAGCTTTTTATGTTCTTCAGCCACACGTTTGACATTATAATATTTGTAAACACATTCTCTTTCTGATTCGATAATGTGTTTTTTTAACAACAAATCACTATAATATGCAATTACGGCTTCACTTGCGCTCAAGGCATCATCTATGTCAACAAGTAGACCATTTTCCCCATCTTTAATGATATTAAGAATTGCATCAGCTCGAGTTGCCACAATTGGTTTTCCAGCCATCATATATTCTGGCAAAGCTAGACCAAATCCCTCCCATCTGCTAAACAAGCATGCAACATCAAAAAGTTCAACATATCTCATAGGATCATTAACCCATCCTGTAATATGTAAACTGTCGCCCAAACCATTATTCTCAGCATACTTTTTAATTTCATTTTCCTGTTCTCCATTACCAACTATAATAAAATGACTGTTTGGAATCCGTTCTTTTACAAGTTTTGCCATCTCTACAAATACATCTGGAGCTTTCTGAGGAGATAATCTTCCAACCATACCGACAACAAACGCATTATCTGGTATGTTCATGTCTGCCTTTTTTAATTTCCCATGTATTTCATTCTCATAAGATTCTATATCTACACCATTAAAAATCACCTGTAATTTAGCTTCACCACATATTCTTTTTTTCAATGCTGATTGCCTCTCAGCCTCAGAAATGCATATAATCATATCACAAAATGGTGCGGCTATTTTTTCAATCGCTGTATATAGAATTTTCTTCTTTTTAGAACACCTCATATTGAAAGCCCAACCGTGGGGATTATACACACAATGATTCTTTAATGCAATATCCGCCACACGAGCAATAGCACCAGCTTTACTAGAATGTGCATAAACAATATCAGGATTGTATTTCTTTATAAGTTTTCTAACTTTCCATATTAACTTTAGATCCTTTACTCCAATTGCTCTGTTCATTTCAATTTGCTCAAAGGCATCAACTAATCCTTCATAATCTTCTTTTTTAAAATCTTGTGAACATACCAGTATGTTTTCAAACTTATCTTTATCCAAATACTTGAGAAGCATTCGAATATAGCGATCAACGCCACCAGCTGCTTGTGCTACATGCAATATCCTAATTGCCATATTTCTATACTGCTCCTTCATTTTTTAACACACCTAAAACTGTCTTAAGAAGAATACTTACATCCCCCTTAACACTCCACTCCCCAATATACTGGGTATCCAGCTTCACCACTTCCTCAAAGTCCGTGATATTGCTCCTGCCACTCACCTGCCACAGCCCTGTCAATCCAGGCCTGAATGACATTCTGGCTCTGTGGTGTGGCTCATACTTCTCCCACTCATCGAGTGTCGGTGGTCTGGTGCCCACCAGGCTCATATCTCCTATTAGTATATTGAAGAATTGTGGGAATTCATCCAGGCTTGTTTTCCTGATAAACTGTCCGATTCCGGTTTTCTTTTTTCCGTTTGGCAGCATCTTATTGCCTATTATTCTCGGGTCGAAGTCCATCTTGAACATCATTCCGTCGCCCACTTTATTCTGTGCCGCAAGCTCCTTCTTTCGCTCCTCTGCATCCATATACATGCTGCGGAATTTGTACATCTTGAACTTTCTGCCATTTCTGCCGATTCTCTCCTGTGAGAAGAATATCGGTCCCGGCGATGCTATGTATATCGCCGGTCCCACAAATATCATGATGATAAGTGTGAACAGGCAGCCCACCAGTCCTCCGACTATATCCATGCCCCTCTTTACCAGAAGTGCGCTGGTATTTGCATAGTTCACGCTTGATGTGACTACTGTGTAGTCGCCTATCTTTTCTATCTGCTTATAACCGCCCTGGGCTGTGCCGTTTTTGGCTATTCCTGTATGTACTGCTATTCCCATCTCAAGGAATATATCTGCCATCTTCTCAGGATATTCATCCTCGCTGCAAGGCGGGATGAGTACCTCATCCACCCACTCATCACACGCATAGTCCACTATGCCATCATGGTTTGCAACTATCGGTATGCCGCATATAGTCTCACCCTTCATGTCTGTATCCAGTGAAGCTGCTACTATCTTTGTATAGCCTATACAGCTTTTCTCCACTGTGCGCAGTGTATCACGTAGCATAGCATCGGGTGCTATGACAAACAGCGATTTCTTTGATGCTCCAAATCCCTTTTTCTTAAGGAAGCTCTTGAGCGCTAGTCTTGCTACATATGTTATTGTCACATAGATTGGAAACATGATATAAAATGATAATCGCGAGTATATATCAGCCATCTGTGTGGTGAACAGAAATAGCGCTGTCACCAGAAATACAAGCACTGCGTGCTTGCAGGTCGATATGAATTCATCCAGATATCCGCGTTTTAGGACGTTCTTGAATGAATCTGCCATTATCTCTACAAAGAAATCTATCAGAAGAAATGCTACTCCCAGTATACGGTAGTCCTTGTCCATATATGGGTTATTAAAGCCGAAGCGTATCACATATGAAATAAAAAATGCTATAACAATGCATGCGATATCTATAAGCATAAAATCTATATGCTTTGTCCATCCTCTGCCTTTCTTTCTGTACATTCTTTCCAAATTCTCCTTGTGGTATCTTTTATTTTCCTTTATACCTGTTCTAGGGGAGGTACCTTTGTACCCCCCCCGAATTATTTTAACCTATTTTGTTTTACGTATGTTTTATTCGGTTATTTGTATCTTTTTCTGTATCTAATCAGGGTTTTCAATAATATATTTTCACCCATTTTTAATTCTTTGTCAATGACTATTAGGTTTTCTTTATAATTTTTGACACATTCGATAACCGCTATGGTATTACAGCACCAATAATTATACATTATTATATGTCATATTGCTTATTTTTCCTCAAACAGCCTCTGCTTCCTCTCTATCATCTCATCAATCCTTGCGATATACTGCCCTACATCCTTGACATTCTCGCATCTGTCAATGCGGTGTGTGCCATCCGGATTCGGTATGGGCCAGACTCGCTTGGTGCTTGCTCCGGCGCCGCACGCCACGATGGTCTGCTTTTCCTCCATGATCAGTATGTTGTATACGCCGGCCTTGCCCTTTGCCGCATAGCCCACGTTCTCCATATTGCCCGCCATGCCCTTCTGCCTGTAGAGGTAGTATGGCTCAAGCTCCATCTGCTTACAGTAGGCTGCGCAGAGATCCATATGCTCCTGAGTATTGACCATCTGCATATCGCTGTAGCGGTCCTTGAAGATGGTGAGTCTTGCAGCTCGCTTTACGGCAAGTGAGTGGATGGTGACGTTGTCAGGTGCCAGCTCCTTCACCAGCTCCATTGTGTGCCTTACATCATCGAGTGTCTCCTCGGGAAGTCCCATGATGAGGTCCATGTTTATGTTGTCAAAGCCCAGCTCACGCGCGAGCTTGAAGCTTTGTATCGTATCGTCTACCGTGTGGTGTCTTCCTATTATATCAAGCGTCTGCTGCTTCATGGTCTGCGGATTGACTGATATACGGCTGATGCCGTTTTTCTTTAATGCCAGGAGCTTTTCTCTCGTGATGGAGTCCGGTCTGCCTGCCTCCACTGTAAATTCCAGACAGTCCTTTAAATCAAAGCTGCATTTGATTTTTCTGATAAGCCTGTCAAGCTGAGCAGGGCTTAGTGTGGTCGGTGTGCCGCCTCCTATGTAGATGGAATTTAGCTTTTTGTGGTAGAACTTCTGTGCTGTGTAGTCTATCTCCTTCTCGAGTGCGTCGAGGTAATCGTCTACGCGGTTTTTCCACACACCCAACGGGTATGAGGTAAACGAGCAGTATGCACAGGTGCTCGGGCAGAAAGGTATGCCTATGTACAGGCTGTAGCCGTTGTCATAGTCCAACTTATCGAGCAGTGCCTTCTCACGCTTTGCTATACCTATTGAGAGGTCGATTTTCTCATCACTTGCGAGATAGGTTTCCTTCAGATAGTCGTAGGTTTCCTTATCGCTCATGCCGTCCTCTATGCACTTCATGGCTATCTTGGTCGGTCTGATGCCTGAGAGTGTGCCCCACGGAAGGCTCTTTCCTGTGCCCTTTTCTATCATGGAATACAGGGCGAGCTTGAGGCGGTTTTTGGTTTCCTTACGGTCTGTTCCGGTCACGGATATTTTTGTGCAGATACTTTCTCCGGATATTTTAATCTCATCTGTCATGGAATTATTTCCGCCGGCTCTATTCAGCGTCCACTCCACTGCAATTTCATCGCCCACATAGTCTATCTTAAATACCTGTGAGGCATCCGCAAATTCCTTTACGCCATCAGCTGTCATTTCGTGGTGTGTGCAGGCTAAGTTTTTCCCCTCCACCTCATCAGGTGAGCAGCTATAGTACATCTGCACATCCTCCTGCGGGAAGAACTCCTTGAGCAGTGAGTGCACATCATATTCAAAATCCGGTTTATTAAATACTACTACTATCATAAGTAAGGGTTATACATCCTCTCGTTTTCTATGGTTGTTGTGTCGTTGTGGCCCGGGTACACCTCTGTATGCTCAGGCAGTGTCATGATTTTTTCCTTCACTGTGCGCACAAGGTCTGACATGCTGCCACCCTTGAAATCCGTACGTCCGATTGAGCCGCAAAACAGTGAATCTCCTGTAAAGATCACGTCCTCATACGGGAAATAATAGCAGCAGCCGCCCGGTGTATGCCCCGGTGTGTGAAGCACTACTATGTGAAAGCCTGCGATGTCAAGCTCCTGCTTATCCTTCAAAAATACATCTGCATAAAAGGTCTTTGACTGCCCCATCATGTAGCTGACATTAAGCTGCGGGTCATCGAGTGTGGCTTTGTCTGCCTCATGGATATATATCTTGATGCCGTAGCGGTCTGCGAGCGGCTTTGCATCCGTGGCGTGGTCAAAGTGTCCGTGTGTGAGCAGTATTGCTACAGGCTTTGCGCCTGATTCGTCCACCTTTTTGGCGAGCTGATTAGCACACGCGCCCGGGTCTATTATTATCATTTCCTTTGTCTTTATATTGGTGACAAAGTAGCAGTTGGTCTGCACCGGTCCCACTACGAAGTGGTCTATCTTCATATTTACCATATGAGTGTACTCCTTGTCTGTTATATGTTATGCTTCACGCAAGAACCACCGGGATTTAGCCGGTGGTCCTCTCTACGTCTATTACACTTTCTATCTGTCTGAGCTTCTCCACTAGAACCTTTATCTGGTCCCTGCCTTTGATATTAAAAAATACCTCGATTGTAGCGATACCCTGCTTGCTGGTCTTGGACTGTATACCACTGATATTGATTTCCTTCTCGGTAAATATCTTTGTGATATCTACGAGCAGTCCCGGCCTGTCATGACAGAATATCTTTAAGTCTGCCTGATACTCGGCACCGTTGTCCATGAGGGCTGTATCCTGCCACTCTGCTTCTATGAGCCTGTCCTTTTCTATCTTGGACAGATTGATGATATTCACGCAGTCTGTCCTGTGGATGGAGATGCCTCGGCCTCTTGTGACAAAGCCCACGATTTCATCTCCCGGAACAGGATTGCAGCACTTCGAGAAGTGCACAGCCACGTCATAGAGTCCGTGTACCACAATACCGCTCTTTGACTTGTGCTCGGGCTGTGTGCCTGCTGCCGCCTGCTGCTTTTCTGCGATGCTGCCAAGCACATCTGCATCTGTCACCGGCACCACATGATCCTTCTTGTACTCATCGTACATCCTGTTGACTATCTGGCTCTCCTTGAGTCCGCCGTGGCCGACGGTTGCAAGGCATGAGTTCCAGTCGTGGAAGCCGTATTTGCGGCGTATTTTCTCCTGATACTCAGGCTTGTTTATCTCAGCAAAGTTGATACCTTTTGCCTTGGCATAGGCTGCTATCAGATCCTTGCCGTGCTGTATATTCTCCTCCTTGAGCTCACTTCTGAACCACTGGTTGATCTTGTTCTTAGCCTGTGTGCTCTTTACGACCTTGAGCCAGTCACGGCTTGGTCCCTTGGAGTTCTGTGAGGTGATTATCTCTATCTGGTCACCGTTTTTGATGACATAGTCTATCGGCACAAGCTTGCCGTTTACCTTGGCACCGACCATCTTGTTGCCGACCGCAGAGTGTATGCTGTAGGCAAAGTCTATAGGTGTTGAGCCCTTTGGCAGGTTCTTTACATCGCCGGACGGTGTGAATGCAAATACATTGTCGGAGAATAAATTTAAATCGCTCTTTAATAAAGTCATAAACTCCTTATTATCCGACATATCCTGCTGCCACTCGAGTATCTGGCGCAGCCAGCTGAGCTTCTCCTCCTCTGTGACAGTGGTGGTAGTGGCATTGCCGTTGTTTGTTTCCTTGTACTTCCAGTGCGCTGCGATACCGTACTCAGCAGTACGATGCATCTCGTAGGTACGAATCTGTATCTCAAACGGCTGTCCACTCGGGCCTATGAGCGTCGTGTGAAGCGACTGGTACATGTTCTGCTTCGGCATGGCGATATAGTCCTTGAAACGGCCCGGTATAGGCTTATACTTCTCATGTATGATACCTAGCACTGCGTAGCAGTCCGGTATGGTATCCACCAGAATCCTGATGGCAAAGAGGTCATATATCTGGTCTATAGTCTTGTCCTGATTGACCATCTTCTTATATATACTAAAGAAATGCTTTGCCCTGCCGTATATCTCAGCCTTGATGCCGGCATCTGTAACATACTTCTTGACATCGTTTACCAGACCCTGGATGTAGGTGTCGCGCTCCGTCTTTCTGAGGGCTACCTTCTCTACCAGATCGTAGTAGGCATCCGGATAGAGGTACTTCATACAAAGGTCCTCGAGCTCTATCTTTATCTTGCTGATACCAAGTCGCTGTGCGATAGGGCAGTAGATATCCTGTGTCTCTCTGGCGATACGCTGCTGTGCCTCCTTGGACTGGTACTTGAGTGTACGCATATTGTGCAGTCTGTCTGCCAGCTTTATGAGGATGACTCTGATATCCTTTGCCATGGCAAGAAACATCTTGCGCAGATTCTCAGCCTGCATCTCAAGCCTGTCCGCATTCTTATCCTTCGGATCCTTGGTGCTGTCTGTCAGATGCAGGTGCTTTAACTTCGTGACGCCATCCACCAGATGTGCGACATCGTCTCCAAACTCCGCACGCATCTCATCCATGGTCATAATGGTGTCCTCCAGCACATCATGGAGCAGTCCTGCTGCAATGGTTTCCTTATCCAGCTCGAGCTCGGCGAGTATTATGGCAACACAAAGCGGATGTATGATATAAGGCTCTCCTGACTTACGCGCCTGACCCTTATGAGCATCATAAGCTACCCTGTAGGCTTTGTCCACAAGGCTTGTGTCATCCGACGGATGGTACTTTTTGATTTCCTTTTTAAGCTCATCGTAAAGCTCCTCTGGGCTCGTAAAATCCTTTGTTCCCCTTATACCGCTGGTATCTGAGCGAAATTTGTCCGCTATTTTTTCTAATTCTTCTGTTGAGTAATCTGCCAATAGTCTCACCTCGATTGTAGTGTATCTTTAGTAGCCATTATATTTTATTTCTTTAAAAATTGCAATCTCATGTTGTTAGCCTATAACCATCTTTACTCCGCCATACATGCCAGCTGAGTTGCCGAGTGTAGCAAGCTTGATCTCTGTCTCACGGCTTGCATGGAAAGCATACTCTTTATAGTACTTTGCTGCTGTATCGATGATGATGCTGCCTGCCTTTGAGAGACCTCCGCCTACAACAAACACCTCAGGGTCCATGACGCATGCTACTGCTGCCATTGCCTTGCCGAGAAGCTTCATAGACTGCTCTACTGCCGCAATGCCCGCTGCATCTCCTGCCTTTGCCGCATCGCATACATCCTTGGCTGTGAAGCCTGCATTTAAATCAAGCTTTGTTGCCACATCCCTGTGTGCTGCAATGTATCTCTCTGCCACTCTTACGAGACCGTTTGCTGATGCATACTGCTCTAAGCAGCCCTTCTTGCCGCAGCCACAGCACTCTGACTCATCATCTACCATAGGCATATGTCCTATCTCTCCGCCTGCTCCGTTTACTCCGGCTACGATTCTGCCCTCGCGGATGATTCCTCCGCCTACGCCTGTGCCAAGTGTGATCATGACTACATCCTGATGACCCTTTCCGCCACCCTGCCACATCTCACCGAGTGCAGCTACGTTGGCATCGTTTCCGGCCTTTACCTTGATACCGCCGCACAGTACTGAGAGTGACTGTGCCACGTTGAACACGCCCCAGCCGAGGTTGACACACTTCAATACTGTTCCGTCATCCTTTATAGGTCCCGGCACTCCCATGCCTACACCCTCGATGTCACCCATCTCTATGCCGTGCTTCTCGTTATTCTCCTTGATGGATGCTGCAATATCAGGCAGGATGAGCTCGCCTGAATTCTCTGTGCGTGTAGGAATCTCCCATGTATCGACAAGCTTTCCTGTGGTCTCAAAAAAGCCTATCTTTACAGTTGTTCCACCTATATCTACTCCGTATGCATATTGTTTCATTTTTTCGTCCTCCAAATCGTTAAACTATGTTTATATTTTATTGCCTAATCGCATATTTTTCAATGTTTTTCATTGTTTTTTATGTTTTTTATATATAGAGAGGCATGTATATCATCATCCATATGCCCGCTATTTGTAAATCCAAGCTTTTTTGCAAGGCGCACCGATGCCTCATTTCTCTCATCTATCCGGCAGTAAAGTTCTTCAAAGTCTGTGTTTTCGCGCGCATATTCTATGATGAAGCGGCACACCTCCGTGGCATAGCCTTGGTTCCATAATTCCGGATCTATCATATAGCCCATTTCATCGTGCTCAAGCCCTGCCCGTCCTATCAGCTTCCCTGTTTCCTTGGAAAATACAAGCCACATGCCATACTCGTAAAAGCCATACATGTTCTCTATATATGCCTTCTGATATTCAAGCTCTGTCTCGTAGTCGTAAAGCGGCTCCACAAAGTCTGTCATGCCGGGCTTGTCATAGAGCTCATAGAGCGCAGGAAGATCTGACAGGGACAGCTCACGTATCAGGCACCTGTCTGTCTCGCCGATATCCCACGGGATGTGATTATACCGCCTGCGCACCCGATCCAGATACTCAATATCAAGCTCTGCAAGGCTTTCGACTGCATAGCGCGTGCCGCACTGCGGTTCTCCTATTGATGCTATGCCGAGTGAGTCGGCTATTTGCTTCTGCTGCCTGTTTGATACTATCCAGATGCAGTTGGCGGGAGCTTTCGGTATTCTTAGATTTCCCGTATTAGCTTTCGCAGTGTTATCTGCAGATTCTGTATATCCTGAATTATTTTCTATTTCATACACACACAAATTATTCTGCTGCTCATCCGGCAGTTTCTTCTGCAACTCATCCAGCAAATTTCCCGGTAGTGCACCATACAGTTTTTCTTGCAGCTCGCCATGATAGTAAAAAGAGGCAAGTTTTGCGCTTGCCTCATCGATAATTATTATCATTAAACTGTCTCCGGCTCCGGATAGTCCACTCCGAAGGTCTCAACTGTAACTGTCTTCATGACCTGAGCCTCAAGTGGTTTGTCCATGTAGTCTGTGCGCACCTCAGCGATCTTGTTTACCACATCCATGCCCTCGATTACCTTGCCGAATGCCGCATACTCACCGTCGAGATGTGGTGCATCCTGATGCATGATGAAGAACTGGCTTCCTGCTGAATCAGGTATCATGGTACGTGCCATTGAAAGTACACCGGCTGTGTGCTTTAAGTCATTTTTGAAACCGTTGTGTGTGAACTCGCCCTTGATTTCATAGCCCGGGCCACCTGTTCCGTTTCCGTCCGGATCTCCGCCCTGGAGCATGAAGCCCTTGATCACACGGTGGAAGCATACTCCGTCATAAAAGTTGTGATTGATTAAGCTGATAAAGTTATTTACTGTGTTTGGTGCGATTTCCGGATAAAGCTCCGCCTTGATTACATCGCCGTTTTCCATTGTGATTGTTACGATTGGATTCTGTGCCATTGTTTTTCTCTCTTTCTTATATAGTATTATGAGTCTTGGAAAATATCCATTCCTCGCAATAATTAAATACCGAATTAATTTTTATCCTATTAATTTTCAACTGATTTTTACTCACTCAGAGCCTCGACTACCTTCGGAAACTCCATGAAGTGTGAAGCCTTCACCAGTATGGTGTCGCCCTCCTTCACATATGAAAGGAGCTCCTGTGTCATGGTCTCTCTATCCTCGAAGTAGTGGATATCTACATCGGATGATTTTTCTGCGGCTCCGGCTGCATATTCCTTTGCCAGCTCTCCTGCTGCAAAAAGTGTGTGGATATGGTTCTCTCCAACTGCCTCGCCTACCTCATGGTGCAGCTTTTTCTCATCGCTTCCCAGCTCTCCCATGTCGCCAAGCACTGCTATTGTCCTGCCCTTTGCATGCGAAAGCACCTCGATAGAGGATTTCATGGATACAGGGTTTGCATTGTAGCAGTCATCTATCACTGTCATGCCGTGTGTTTTGATGAAATTGGTACGGCCTGCGATTGTCTCTGCTTTCTCTATTCCCGCCTTTATCTCTGCTATTGTGAGACCAAGCTGCAATCCGACAGCCGCTGCCGCCATGGCATTGTATACATTGTGCTCTCCCGGGATGTGGATGTGTGCATCAAACTCACCCTCCGGTGTGACAAAATGAGCCTTCATGCCGTCGAAGCCCAGGTTTTCAATATTTGTGGTATATACTGATTTGTGAACGTCCGAAGCTGCTTCCTTACCATAGTATATGGCAGGCTTTCCATTTACATTCTGCACTGTGGCCAGCTTGTCGTCATCTGCATTGAGCACTGCGACCGCATCAGGCATCATATGCTCAAAGCACTCTGTCTTGGCTTTAAGCACGCCATCCCTGTCGCCCAAAAACTCCAGATGGCAGTAGCCGATATTGGTGATGACCATGACATCTGGGCACGACATGGTAGAAAGCCTGTGCATCTCGCCAAAATCAGATATGCCCATCTCAAGCACTGCTACCTGATGGCTTTCCCTGATTCCGAAAATGGTGAGCGGCAGGCCTATCTCGTTGTTGAAATTGCCTGCGGTCTTGTGAACGCTGTATTTCTGCTCAAGGACTGATGATATCATCTCCTTGGTGCTGGTCTTTCCAACACTTCCGGTGATACCCACCACCTTGATATCAAGACTTTTTCTGTAAAATGCCGCGAGCTTTTTCATGGCATCGGTGGTTGACTCAACCAGCACATATGGGCCCGCCGGATCCGTAAGCTCATGCTCAGAAAGCACGATTGCCGCTCCCTGCTCAAACACAGCAGGAATAAACTTGTGTCCGTCCACCCTTTCTCCCTTTATCGGGATAAAAAGATAGCCCTCCTTCACCTGTCTGCTGTCTATGACTGCGCCGGTGATTGTCGTATCAAGCAGTGTCTCATCGCCTATGTATCTGCCCTCGCAGGCCTTTGCGATATTTGCAAATGTAAGATTTTTCATGTACTTATCAGACATGCTACACCTCATATTTTTTCAAAGATATGTCAATCAGATGCTCACAGAGCTGATTAAAGCTCATACCGATAACTGCTGCCTCCTGTGGCAGAAGGCTGGTCGGAGTCATGCCCGGCAGTGTGTTTGCCTCAAGGCAGAACATCTCATTTTTGTCGTTGAGCAAAAAGTCTGAGCGTGAATATGTATCAAGCCCGATAACACGCGCAACCTCCTCTGCGTAGTGCTGCATATCCTTTGTCACCTGCTCAGGAAGCTCGGCCGGACATGTCTCAACTGTGCTGCCCGCCTTGTATTTATTCTTGTAATCGTAGAAGCCCTCCTTCGGTGCAATCTCTATAATAGGAAGAGCCTTGCCCTCGATAACGCCGACAGAGAACTCCCTGCCCTGTACAAATTCCTCGATAACCAGCTCATTTTCCCACTTGAAGGCATCGTCAAGTGCCGCCTTGAACTCTGCCGCATCCCTGACGATAGTGACACCGATGCTTGAACCGCCGCAGCATGGCTTTACCACGCACGGAAGTGTCAGGTCAAGCTTTGTGATATCATCCTGTCTGGTCTCTCTGGTCATGGAAATGCCCTTTGGAGTAGGGATACCGTTTGCAAGAAAGAACTGCTTTGAGGTCTCCTTGTTCATGGCGATGGCTGAGCTTAAATAATCGCTGCCTGTATATTTGACACCGAAGAGGTCAAATGCTGCCTGAATCTTTCCGTTCTCTCCGTTTTCTCCGTGGAGTGCCATGAAAACAATGTCCGCCATCTGACACATTTTGATGACATTTGGTCCGAAAAAGCAAGGTGACTGGTCCTTTCTGGAAGCCTTTACCTTTGCGAGGTCAGGTGCCTCTGTAGGAATATCGCTGACCTGCACGCTTATCTCGTCCGCGCGGTCAAATATGCCTGTCAGATCCTCCTCCCTGTCACTATATCCCATAAATACATCCAATAATATAACTTTGTGGCCGTTTTCTTTGAGTGCCTTAGCTACCATGCTTCCTGTCTTGAAGGAAACATCTCTCTCTGTGCTGAGCCCTCCGGCAAGTACTACGATGTTCATTTTTGTCCTCTTTTCTTTGATTGAATTATCATGCTTTGGTTTAGTTAAACACAATGCAATGCTTCTTTTTTAAAGCTATGAGTAATCAACATAATTTCTCCAAAATTATAACACCATTTGTGCAAAAAAGAAAGACCGGTTGCCCGGTCAAAAAAGAAATTCTCATTTTATTTTAAACTGTGTTGGCTTCCAGCAGCTGTATCATTCTCATAAATACCATCCGCCCGTGCAAATCATCCTGTGAAAGTGATTCTCCGTACTTCAATACTAATAATCGGCACTGATAAAAATTCAGCTCAGGATTGCCAAAAAGCAAAATCCGCAAGGCTGCATTTTCCAGGTAATTGTGTATATTTCCCACCTCAATAAATATATCTACAATATCATCGAGGTTAATAAGTCCTTTCTGTTCATAATAAATTCTTCCCAAATATTTCATCCCTCCATCGACTTTATTTTTCGTAGAACTTCTTTTTTTGTCTTTCTTTTGAAATTTTGTCGTCTTTGCGAAATTTCCCTCTTTGTTTTTGTTGGTGGATTCATTTTTCCATATAATATATCAATATTCTAGGCGCGTTACGCGCTTGTATTTTGAAGATTTCTATTAGAAGATTTAATATTGATAGGTGATTAGCAATTTTCGACAAAATATGACATGGGTTTGGGTTTAATTCAGTTGGTTTTTGTTTAATATTGCTCTTTTTATATCAGAATTTTTGTAATGATAAATTTGTACTATATTTTGAGGTTTTTATTCTAATTATTTCATTCTTTTAAATTTAATCCAAATTATCTCGAAAGCAGAACAAATATTCGGTATAATTGTTATAGGTGCTACCACACGTAGACGTGTAGATGGCGGTTCGCTTTTTGCGGGGAGTCTATAGCTCCGTTTACATAGATATGCTCTCATTTGAGAAATCTGATGGAAGGAGGACTTCGCTTATGCTTACAGTCGATACCTTGATTGCAGTGCTCAGTCTCTGTTTAACCTCATTTGGTCTTGGATATGCGATTGGTTCCAATGGCAGTAAGACCACAAAAAAATAACCGCCCCAGCCTAGAAACTGAACGGTTATTTTAACTTAGTAAATGATCAGGCGAACCGTTGTTATAGGTAGCACCTTTTTGTTATCTATATTGTAACATTCATTTCTAATC
>ERZ1026874.911-NODE-911-length-16763-cov-8.574934_pt1 | contig 16763 bp, 16 predicted proteins | sample MGYA00380167_ERZ1026874 | MGnify/ENA primary metagenome ERZ1026874 (study PRJEB33269, sample SAMEA4719803) | human gut metagenome | biome: human-associated habitat; feature: organic feature; material: feces | place: Cameroon | collected 2013-10 ...
GAGCACAACCTTGCCAAGGTTGGGGTCGCGAGTTCGAGTCTCGTTTTCCGCTCAACCTCATTACAAAGCAGCTGTGCGAATCACATTTCGTATGGCTGCATTTTTTATTTTTAAATTAAAAAAGGGTCGTTATTGACGGTCTGTGTGTTTTTATTGGTACCACACACAACTTATAGGCATAAAATGAGACCACGCCCTCTATAACGGCTGCCTATTATTATTACAGAAATGAATATTTACGCTCGCTATTTTAATCAAGACACGCTTGTACACAATTTCGAAGAACTAATGCAGTTTTTGTCTTCCATCCCTGAAATACCCATTACACCACGTATGGAAAGCGATGTGCATGCCTATGTTGAAAGCGAAAACCCCTACCCTAAGCGTTACAAAATTCGACCCAGAGTTTATTTTATCCTTATCAAGACTAATGCCGAAACCATGGAAGAGTTTAAAACTCACAGAAAGGATGAAAGGGGCAATTTTAATGATAATGAGGAGTTTAGAGGTAATGATATGGAGAGCAGAGACTCTGAAATGCGACGTCCTATCCCTGTGATTAACAAAAGGGAAATTAAAGCGGCACAATTGGCTGAAGAACGCTATGGTTGGTATTTAGGTACTATTGTGTTTAAAAGAGTGTTGCAAATTGCTGGCACAACAAAGTTCCGTTACCATGACACAACTTTTCAGGCTTATGTAAAAGCTCATTCGGGTGCTGAATGTTATAATCGACTTATTGAGCATCTTAAAAATCGCACGGAGATTGATCCGCGTAGTCAGTTCCCTTCAGCTAAGGGTTCAAGCTTTACTTTTGAATTTGTTGGCAACGAATTGCCTACTGAATAAAAAAATAAGTATTACATTTTAATTGTGCATACATAAATGCTTTGCACAATTAAAATGTAATACTTATTTTTTTACACCATTATCTATAATGAATTCGTCTAAACTTTCTGAACCGACTTTATTTAAAATTTCATCTCTTCTAAATTCAATCTTCACCTTTCTTTTTGGTCGTTTTGGGACCTTTCATCGGTCGTGTAGCTCGCTACACTCCCTCTTCAAGGCTCAAAAACGCCTTAAAAATAAAGGCAAATCTTGAATTTCATAAAAGTTTAGACTACTTCATTGTAATGCCAAGCGTACAATCAAGAATGATTGATAATCTTTTGTTAATTTCAGTCATTCCTTGCTGTTATATGATGAATGGTATATTCTACTCCACATTCTAATTTTGAAAGGAAATATCTTATCCAAGAATCCATATCCAAAGTCAAATTCACATGTTGAATGGCATTGTAATAATCACCCACAGATTCCGATATTGCTTGAGAAAAGAGCGAGGTTGGTTTTTGTAGTACCCCCGTTTCGTAAAGAAACAGGGTATTTATGATTCGCCCAACTCTCCCCTTTGCATCTATGAAAGGATGTATCATCTCAAATTGATAATGAGTCATCGCGGCTTTGACGAATACGTCATAGTCATTGTAATGGATGAACCTCTCAAGGTCGGCAATGGCTTCCGTCATATCCTCACCGACAGGAGGAATGAATGCCGCATCAGAGATTCCGCAGCCTTGCCGCCCTATCCATACGGGAGAAGTGCGGTATTCTCCCCGATGTTTCTTATCATATGCGGAAGAGCCGCATATCATGTAATGTATGTGTTACAGAACAGGCGCGAGCTTAACGGGAGTTCAGACAAGGCATCCTCCGCATAAGCGGTCGCACGCCTGATGTTCTCTTCATTCTCATTGTAATCGGGACTGTACATGATTGAAAACGAAGTTCCGGGCTTGTCCGATGTAAGCAGCCACGAATCCCAGGATTCCCTGGTAATCAAATCATCAATGACTTGCCTGTCGGAATGCTCCATCTTGTCGTTCAGTTCATCAAACAGCCTATGCAGCGCCAAGAGCTGCCTGTCAAGCCATTCGTCATGCGTAATAGCATATTCCCGCATCCGGCAAGGAATATGGGAATAGAACGACATGCTGCCTTTCAGATTCTTGCGTAACCGTGTGTTCATATAACCTCTTGATTATCGATATGCAATATTTCTATAAAACGTCTGATGACATCATCGTCGCCAGTATATTTGTCTTTATCATTGCTCAACTTGCAAGTCCGACTGTAAAACGGCCATGACTCCGTTATTTTTACGGCAACGAGCTTGATTACAATATTCTTGGGCTTTATTCCGGGGAAATCATTCGTAAAATGTGTTCCGATACCAAATGACGGCTGACATTTCCCGGTTGCATATTGTTGGATTCCAATGGCATCATCTACATTCAATCCGTTACTGAAAACGACCTGCTTGGTACTCGGATCTATTCCCAGTGAACGGTATTTGCCTATAATCAATTCAAGTCCTTTTCTGTTGTCTCCACTGTCCACTCGTAAACCTTTGAACATACGGGCAAAGTCTTCCGAAAAATTCAGGCTGAAAATGCGCCAGCCGTAAGTGTCATAAAGAAAGGTTCCCAAAGCTCCGCGATATGTTTTCGTCCATACCTCCATTGCTATATGGTTTGCCATCTGCGGCCCATACATTCCTGCAATGGCGCAAATCAATTCATGCCCCATCGTGCCGACGGGGGTTAAGCCGTATTTCATGGCAAGGTAAACATTGCTCGTGCCGACAAACCTGCCTTTCCCGTCCATTCCGTCTTGACAATCTTTCATTGCCTTTACCGCCGTTTCCTGCGCTTCAAAAGAGGCACGGCGGCGTGTTCCGAAATCACTGAACACACATCCAGCATCGAGCAGCCGTTCCGCTTTTAGCCAAGATTTTCTGTAATATTCCTCATAATCAAAAGCCTTATCCTCCCTGGTCATCATGTAGTACATCTCGGAAATGATTGCCAGCACTTTGACTTCAAGCAAAATTGTGTTGCTCCAATATCCGTTGAACTCAACACTTAGATGCCCTCTTTCATCCTGACTAACTTCCACCCAATTACGGTCGTATCTGAACCCTTTGAGAAAGCTGTAAAACCAAGACGGGATGTATGTGCATTTACACCGCATAAAAGCGATTTCCTCGTCTGTTATCACAACATTCTCAAGCATGACTATCTGTTTCCGCAACTCATCCGCAAATCCGGCAGGATAAACGATGTTGTCGCGGTCTATGAATTTGTACTTGACCTGTGTGCGCGGATAGTTCTCTATCACAGCGCAACACATAGTGAACTTATACAAATCATCGTCGGTGAAATGTGTTATTATTTGTCGCATGGCAAACTAAGTTTTGTTATCATATCATTAAGAGCCTTTCCCCCATCCAATGAAGGAGAGGATCGTTTATCTTTCCTGTGAATTGAGCCGTTCTTTTATCAGTTGCTCAATGTGTCGTATCAATTCTTTGGGAACGGTTTCTTCCACAATTCTTTTAGCAAAATCCAATAAATGACGAGCATTGTCGGTTCGAAGATAACGCACATCAATCCCGTAGTTTCCCAACCGCCAACGGTCAAGCGCATCAGCATCCTTGAATACATCGTAAAGCTGCAAAACTGAGGTTGAATCATCACCGAAAGCATTTTCTATCGCCGTCTTTCCTATATTGTCGTCACGGTCGTGGTAGCGCATCAGGTATTCAGCTTCCGGATGATAGCATATATCAGTAGTGTTGCCGCAGAAATCCCTATAGTAATCGGCGGCACGTGATCCGTGTCCTGTGTCAAGATACTCGTCAAAACGACGTGTGTCATGAAACACCGAAGCATGAGCCAGTATCTCCCATGCTGTGCTGTTATCCAGAAACTGTTTCTCGCCAATTAAAAGGCCGAAAAGAAGCACGCGCTCACAATGTGCGGCGGCGTGCAGCTCACTGTCGGGCATATTGAAGTGGACATGGCTGTACATGAAATCAGTCCACCGTAAAAACAGGGCTTTTAGGGTGGAGGACAGTCGGGATATTTCATTGGAGGGGACAATCATAGTTCCAATCTGTTTAATGTTATGGCGATGTCGCCGGGCAATGCTATTGACTTTCCAGCTATTTCCTCTGGGATATACAACTCATGTGGTAAGTTGAGTGTGATTGTCGGCTTGCCCAACAAGGTTTTCAATGCAAATGCAATATCCTCGTTCACGGCAAGGCTTTTGCCGGCTATTTCCTTTGGAATGATGGCGTGCTGCGGATTGATCGGTACATAGGTCGCATGAGGCCACTGGTACACCATGTTCATGAAAGGCTCCTTGATGAACATCGGGGTCATCATGCCCACGCCCAATTCCAGAAACGTGGGACATGACTTTCCAAATCACAGGTCGGTATAACTCGCGCCGTGTCACAGCGCAGGGCACGCTGGAACCCGATTGGAATGTCGAAGCCGAGTTGCGCAAAAACATCGGTTCTTGAGGTATATCGCTTCTCTGCAAGGATATTTTCAACTCAAGAGAGACGAACAATGTCCTTTACGGAAACGGCTACACGCAGTCAATCCGCAAATGGTCGGGAGGCCGCACATTACGTCTGGCAGTCACCTACACCTTCGGCAAATCCGATAGTCGTGAGCATAATCGCCACAACCACATCGACACTAGTGGCTATGGAGAAGAACATCATCATTAAATTAGGTAAAATGTAATATTATAAGAGTCCACTTGAAAAAGTGGACTCTTATATATATGGGTGGTTCTACTTTATGTAGAATGAGATTATAATGCTTCGCCCCACACCTTATTCTTATAGGCATAAACAGTTTGAAATAAAGTTGTTCTTATACAGATCGAATGTATCGACTTACGAAAGAAAAACACTCTGTCAAAGGTATGACGAAAACATTCCGCTATGCTTTAGTCAGAAAATGTTGGGCAAAACTAATTACCTATTACTTGATATCCAATAGATTGTAATATTTAAAAAGGTGGCGCTCCATTTGGTCCTTCGGGTGGGAAGGCACCAACATCTGGCAATGGTGGAAAGGCAGAAGTGTCAACATCCAATGGAGGGAAAGGATTGTCGGGCATAGAAGAGGCACTCATGCCGTTTTTGCTTGAACCCGCTGACGATTCCATAGAACCCACATTATCTTCCTCAGGATTTTGAAAACGAGCATATTCACCACGGAACGAAAGGAGAATATTACCCACAGCACCATTACGATGCTTAGCTATGATGATTTCAGCTTTACCACGCAAGTCGTGTCCTGCCTCGTCCTGATAAATTTTGTAATATTCGGGACGGTGAATAAAAAGTACCATGTCGGCATCCTGCTCGATGGCACCAGATTCACGGAGGTCGGAGAGTTGTGGACGTTTGTCACTTCCTTCACGATTTTCAACACCACGGTTCAACTGTGACAATGCCAAGATAGGGATGTTCAACTCCTTTGCCAAACCTTTGAGTGAACGTGAAATGGTTGAAACTTCTTCTTGTCGGCTACCAAAATTCATACCAGAGGCATTCATCAGCTGCAAGTAGTCAATCATTAAAATCTGCACGCCATGCTCTCTCACCAAACGACGAGCCTTGGTGCGGAGTTCGAACACTGAGAGTGAGGGGGTGTCGTCTACATAAAGCGGTGCACCTACCAATTGCTTAATACGTGAGTCGAGTTGTTGCCACTCATAAGGCTTGAGCTGACCACTTTTGAGTGTTTCACCCTTAATTTCGCACACGTTGACAATCATACGATTAACCAACTGCACGTTCGACATTTCGAGCGAGAACATTGCCACAGGAATCTGTTGGTCGACTGCCATATTCTTAGCCATACTTAAGGCAAAAGCTGTTTTACCCATGGCAGGACGAGCTGCAAGAATTACGAGGTCGGAGTTTTGCCAACCAGATGTCATCTTGTCGAGCGCATGAAAGCCCGAGGCTATACCACTCATACCATCGGTTCGCGCAGCAGCTTTCTGCAACATTTCGTAGGCTTCCTTAATCACAGGGTCAATCTGTGTGTAGTCCTTCTTCATGTTGGTTTGCGAAAGCTCAAAGAGTTGTCCCTCTGCCTCCTGCATCAACTCGTCAATGTCCTGCGTAGAGTCGAAAGCCTTGGTCTGAATGCCACTGGTGTAAGTAATCAGCTCGCGTGCTGTGGCCTTTTGCGCAATGATGCGGGCATGGTATTCGATGTGAGCAGAAGATGCTACCATACCACTGAGCTGCGTAATGTAGAATGGTCCACCCGCCTCTTCAAGACTATTAGAACTCTTGAGTTGTTCTGTTACCGTAAGGATGTCCACCGGCTTTTCTTCGAGATTAAGTCGGCGGATGGCTTCGTAAATTAGTTGGTGACGATGATCGTAAAAGCTTTCAGGACGCAATATTTCGCTTACCTGATAATAAGCGTCTTTTTCAATCATCAGCGCACCCAATACGGCTTGTTCCAATTCAACAGCTTGTGGCTGAAGATGTCCATAGTTGTCGGTAGTTGGAACTTGCTTTTTATTATTGTATCGAGAGCGGTTGGCATTTCCGCCTCGCGTATCGTTTGCTGGCATTGTTTATAATAAAATCGTTATTCGTTCTTTTTAAACACCTATTTATCCTCTTGCTTTTTTACTTGATGTTGGTAGCAACCTATGTCGGGAGCATTGCCTCTGGCACGTCCCAAACGATCGTTGGGATAATATTGCTGTGTGACATTTACGTTGGCTTTGCCTATGGCTTGCGACTTTTCAGAGAGTTCAAAGCCAAAGAGCAAATGGTCAACATTAAACTCAGGGTCGAAGTTCTTGTCGCGCAAAATTTGTTCCTCAATGGGAGCAGCGCCAAGGCTTTTGTCTTTCACGTCCCACAAGCAATTCACAAAGTGTGCGTCATCGTCTTTGGGCTTAGGTGTGTTAATTAGGCAATTACCAAAACTATAATTAAATGCGTCGTCCTGGAATGTTTCGTTGCTACTACCCATCATTTCGTCCTCTTGGTATCCCGTGATGATGCAATTAACCATTTGCAAATTCTTTAAAGGCAAACGCACTTCATTATCGAAGTTGGCAAAGTTGAGCGCATTACCATAACCACCCGTAAAAACAAAGAAGCGACCTAAGGTGCAATGTATCAAAGTGACATCGCCACCACGCACGTGCAAGCAATCGCCTCCTGCATTAGTAATTTGGCTATTGCCAATGAACGCTTGGGCCTGGCGAATGCTGATGGCATGATTGGTGGTAGTGGTGACGATGCTATTTTCCATAGTCAGCACTCTTTGAGTTACGTCTGTTGAATCAATTTGTACACCAAAACTACCACTGTGAATGTCGGCATAACGAATTTCGTTATTAAATGAACCCTTTTTAAATACTACCCCACCCCACAAACCTGGTGTGCGGTCGTAAGGCTGATTTTTAAACATATTGTCTAAACGATCACCACGCAACACAACGGGCGAGTTAAGCGAACCTTCTATTTTAAGCGTTCCATAAACAATTAGAGATGTTTTGGAATGAAAAAGCAACTGTGTGCCTGCGGCAAGTGTCAACGTGGCACCTTTTTCCACCACCAAACTGTCGTAAACGTGGTAAGGGCGTTTGGCATCTAAAGTTAGATCGTGCGAAATGCGCTGGGCTTTCATGTCTATCACATCTTGTCCGGCAGCCTTTAGCACCACCTCTTGATTAACGCCTGCTTCGGTTGTAAACACCAATTTATCGGTGTAGTCAATGGGGCCATCATTGTCAGTATGGGGCACATTAGCCATAAGATATACAATCATGCTGTCCTTACGTGCAATTTCAAAATCGGTTGCTATCCCATTTTCGAGCGAGGCTCCATCTGCTTGAATCTTAAATGGAGAGGATGCACCTTTTTGCAAGGCTATTTGTGTTATGCGAATTGCCTTGTCTGCATGGTTGTATACCACCATTGAATAGGTTTTGGTGGGAATGCCACTGATAATGGTGTCGAATGCTATTGTATCTTGGTTAAACGCCAATCTGTCGTTGGTCGAGACGGTGTAATCATCGTCCTTCAAACAACCCACCAATGAAAAAAGTGTTATAAACAATAGGAGCAGTTGTCGCATGTTGGGTAAGTAAGGGATTATAAAGGGTTATTGAGTTTTTTATTGTGGCTATGAAGAACTTTGTTATGAAGAAGTAAGTTCTAAAAGTTATTGGGATTATTAGATTTATAATCCCTTTATAATCTAACACCCCAATAACCCTTTATAATAAAAATTATACGCGCTTCAAAATATCCAAAAGATGATCCCAAACCATTTGTACGGTAGGAATCAAGAGGCGTTCATCGGGAGAGTGAACACCACGCAAGGTAGGACCAAAGCTAACCATGTCGAGATTGGGATATTTCTCAGAGAACAAGCCACATTCCAAGCCAGCATGAATTGCCAAGATCTTGGGTTCCTTGCCAAATAAGTGTTCGTAACTTTCTTTGGCAATCTTCACAATTTTGCTGTTAGGATTAAGTTTCCAACCAGGATAACCCTCGTTGGTTACAACCTTTGCTCCGCCCAATTCAAACGCTGCGCGTACTACACTCGCAATGTTCAAACAAGCACTTGCCACACTGCTACGTTGGCTAGTTGTAACGGTTACGTGGTCGCCCTCGCAATGAATGCTTGCAAGGTTCGAAGACGTTTCTACCAACCAATCAATATCTTGACTCATAGCAAACACACCATTGTGTACGGCATGGAGCGAGAGCAACATTTTACGCATGGCTTCAGTCTGCATTACCTGCGTAGCTGCCTCAGCTTCCTCAATTGTAATAGAAATTCCTTGCTCAGTTACGGCAAGTTCTTCAGCGACATCCTTACCAAATGCCTCCAAGTGTGCCTTGAATTCGCTCACCTTGTTGTTGGCAACCATGCAAACGGCATGTCCTTCGCGCGGAATAGCGTTATGAAGACCACCGCTCTGAATGTCTACAAGTCGCAAACCAATGCTATCCATTTCGTTTACAAGGAAGCGCACCAAAATCTTATTGGCATTGCCACGCTTCTTATTGATATCATCGCCAGAGTGACCACCCGAAAGTCCCTTCACGTTGATGCGGAATGTTGCGTAATCAGCAGGTGCAGCTTCGGTGGGGAAAGGATAAGTGGCTGTAGTGCGTACACCACCTGCACAACTTACATAAATCTGACCTTCATCCTCAGAGTCGAGGTTAATAAGGTAGTCACCCTCCATAAAACCACTCTTCATGCCAACGGCACCTGTAAGACCAGTTTCCTCATCGCGAGTGAACACACACTGAATAGGTCCGTGCTCAATGTTGTCTGACTTCAAAATAGCCATCTGCATGGCTACACCAATACCGTCGTCAGCACCTAAGGTCGTACCCTTGGCACGCATCCATTCACCATCAATATAGGTCTGAATGGCATCGTTATCGAAGTCAAAGTCAACGTCCTTATTTTTTTCGCACACCATATCCATGTGACTCTGCAAAATCACCGTTTTGCGATTTTCATTTCCAGGAGTGGCGGGCTTACTAATGCAAACATTACCTGTTTCGTCAACCTTAGTAGGTAGACCAAGGCTTTCGCCAAAATCTTTCAAAAAGGCAATCATTTTCTCCTCACGTTTTGAGGGACGAGGCACCTTATTTACCTCTGCAAAGCAATCAAACACGATGCTTGGCTGTAAAAGTTTGTTGTTACTCATTGTGATATATAATATTATTGTGTAACTTTGCTTTCAAAAAGGAGTCTGTCGCTCCTATTCGCGAAGCAAAAGTAGCAAAAAGAAATGAAAGTGTTTATACTCATACTGCTAATTGTTGCAATATGCATGATATTATTGTGCGTTCGCCTCTTCTTTGGTCGTGGATTTGTAAAAACACACGTCGACCAAAGCAAAGCTATGCGCCAGCGTGGCATAGGATGTGTGCAATCGCAAGATGCAGCAGCAAGAATTGAAAATCCCAAAAGGGTAAAAGAATTTTAGTTTTTATATTTCCATCCCCTCTCTATGGGAAACAGAAATCTTTACGACAAATAATAAAAATAGTATATGAAAGCATTAACAAAGACAAGCATCATGCTGCTCATGGCTGGTATTGCCCTGACTGGCTGCAACAAAAAAGAGCCTGCACAGCAGGTGAAGTCTAACGGACTGCCTAAGGCTGAGGCTAAGGCTGCAACAGCTGCAGGTTGTGGAGTAGCTGTGGTAGATATTGACTCGTTGGCAACTAAGTGCGACTATTGCAAGGATGGACTAAAGGCTCTTGAAAGCAAACAGAACAGTTTCCGCAGTCAGCTTAACGCCAAGGGACAAGCCTTGCAAAAGGCTATGGCAGATTTTCAGAACAAAGCACAGCATGGCGGTTTCACCTCACAGCAGCAAGTAGAAAAGGCACAAGCTAATTTACAGAAGCAACAGCAAGGGTTGCAAAACTTCCAGGCAAAAATCGAAAACGAAATGGCTGTGGCTACTGAGGCATATCAAAAGAAACTTCGTGAAGACTTGGATGCCTTTATTAAGGAATATAATGCAGATGGTCGCTACAAAATGATTGTGAGCAAGACTGGCGATAACGTACTTTATGTCGACCCATCTGTTGATATTACCAACGATGTGGTTGATGGTCTGAATAAAATTTACAAGAGCAGTAAAAAGAAATAAGCTATAACACTGCATTTTTGCGCTCTTTACAAGTAGTAGCAAAACAAAAAATCACTATCTTTGCAATGGCTTTTGGAATGCGTCAATGCACGACACGCTTTGACAGTTCACTCCAACCGACCAAAAAAGAAACATAAAACCTATTATAAACATTCATTTTTTATGGAAAAAAGCGCATTACAGATTGCACGTGCAGCTTACCAGCCCAAGCTTCCCGCTGGTTTGCGTGGCAATGTGAGCATCAAGGAAGGTGAACCCACTCAGAGCGTGGGCAACCAGGAAGAAATCAAGGCTCTCTTCCCCAATACTTATGGCATGCCCCTCGTAGAGTTTGTTCCCACCGACGAAAAGAAAGAATATGCACCTCTTAACATCGGTATCATCCTCTCTGGTGGTCAGGCTCCTGGTGGTCACAACGTAATCTGCGGCCTTTACGACGAACTCAAAAAGCAGAACCCTGCAAGCAAACTCTATGGTTTCTTGATGGGTCCTGGTGGTTTGGTTGACCACAAGTATATTGAGTTGACTGATGAGATTATCGATGAGTATCGCAACACTGGTGGTTTCGACCTTATCGGTTCTGGTCGTACTAAACTCGAAAAGGTTGACCAGTTCGAAAGTGGTTTGAAGATTATCCGTGAACTCGGTATCAAGGCTATTGTTATCATCGGTGGTGATGACTCTAACACTAACGCTTGCGTTCTTGCTGAATACTATGCAGCTAAGAACTATGGTGTTCAGGTAATTGGTTGCCCCAAGACTATCGATGGTGACTTGAAGAACGAACAGATTGAAACTTCATTCGGTTTCGACACTGCTTGCAAGACTTACGCTGAAGTTATTGGTAACATCCAGCGCGATGCTAACTCTGCTCGCAAGTACTGGCACTTCATCAAGCTCATGGGTCGTTCAGCAAGCCACATTGCTCTTGAGTGCGCCCTTCAGTGCCAGCCTAACATCTGCATCATCAGCGAAGAGGTTGAAGAGAAGAACATGTCTCTCGATGATATCGTAAACTACATTGCAGGTGTTGTAGCTAAGCGTGCTGCTAACGGCAACAACTTTGGTACTGTACTCATCCCCGAAGGCTTGATTGAGTTCGTTCCCGCTATCAAGAAACTTATTGCTGAACTCAACGATGTATTGGTTGACCCCACTACACACGAACCTCGCGAATTTGCAAGCGCTGAAGAGCAGATTGCCTTTGTTAAGGGTAATATTGCTAAGGAAAACCTCGCAACACTCGAGTCTCTCCCCGAAAGCGTTGCACGTCAGCTCTGCCTCGATCGCGACCCCCACGGTAACGTACAGGTTTCACTCATCGAAACAGAGAAGCTCCTTTCTGAAATGGTAAGCAACAAATTGGCTGCTATGAAAGAAGCTGGTGAGTACAATGGTAAGTTCTCTCCCCTCCACCACTTCTTCGGTTACGAAGGACGTTGTGCAGCTCCCTCTAACTACGATGCAGACTACTGCTACGCTCTTGGTGCAAGCGCTGCACAGCTCGTTTCGAACGGCAAGACTGGCTACATGGCTATCGTAAAGAACACTACAGCTCCTGCTGAAGAATGGGTAGCTGGTGGTGTGCCCATCACGATGATGATGAACATGGAACGTCGTAATGGCGAAATGAAGCCCGTTATTAAGAAGGCTCTCGTTCGTTTGGATGGTGCTCCCTTCAAGGAATTTGCTGCACACCGCGAGGAATGGGCTGAAAACACTTGCTTCGTTTATCCTGGTCCTATCCAGTACTGGGGTCCCGCCGAAGTTTGCGACCAGTGCACTAAGACCCTTGCACTTGAACAAGGCAAGTAATTCTTTTTGTAATTTGTTTTGACAAAAACGAATCATTAAAATAGAGGGTTAAGTAGAGAAAACCGCTAAAGTTTTTCTCAGCTTAACCCTTTTCTTTCTATATTTATGCCAACAAGTAACAAATATTATACACACAGCACCCGAACAAGCAAAGGACGTAGACGCACGAGAAGACGCAAGAAAGGCAATTTTCGCACGCGAATTTTTCAGTTACTTATCCGAGTGGCGTTGATTTGCTTTAGTGTGTTAGTTTGCTACTTGTTTTATATTTACTTTGTTGCTCCCTTTACTTCGCAGTGGATTGCGCATTATGGCGACGAAGTATACCCCGAAGGTTACTCAATTCATGGCATAGACATCAGCCATCACCAAGGCGATATAAATTGGGAGAAACTTTCGAAAGCGCAAATCAACAAAGAGCCAATTAGCTTTATTTTTATCAAAGCAACTGAGGGGAAAGACCATTTGGACGAGAACTTTAACGACAATTTTTATGAAGCGCGCGAATATGGCTTTCTGCGTGGTGCCTACCACTATTTTAAACCCAACGTAAAAGCCGACCTTCAAGCACATTATTTTCTAAAACAAGTGCATCTTGAAGAGGGTGACCTACCCCCTGTTCTCGACATTGAAGAAAAAGGTTCACTTAGCACCCAACAATTACAAAAGGCTGCTTTGGTTTGGCTCAAAATGGTTGAAAAAAAATATGGCGTTCCGCCCATACTTTACACCAACTACAAGTTTAAAAGAGATTATCTCAACACCTCCGACTTTGATCGCTACCCGTATTGGATAGCTCATTACTACGTGCACAACCTTACCTATAAAGGCAAGTGGCGTTTTTGGCAACACACTGATTGTGGAAAGATTGATGGTATTCGTGAAAAAGTAGACCTAAACATCTATAATGGTTCCATGTACGACCTTAAGCATTTGTGCATTGAGTAAAAAAGTAATAAGAAATCCACACATGAATAAATTATATGTGTAACAGAATTTGAAAGAGGGAGCTTCATTCACATGAAACTCCCCCTTTTTAATTAATATTTAAAAACCAGGACTAATCTTCTTGTTCGTGTTCTTCAATCAACTTCTTCTGCAAGTCGCCAGGAACAAGTTCGTAACTTGCAAACTTCATAATAAATGAAGCACGACCACCTGTGAGCGAACTGAGTGAAGTAGAATAGTTAGACATCTCCTTCAAAGGCACCTTAGCTTGAAGTTTTTCATAACCATTTTCGCTACTCATACCCACAATAAGACCACGACGACCTTGCAAGTCGCTCATAACATCACCCATCTTATCGGCAGGAACAAAAACTTCTACATCGTAAATAGGTTCGAGAATTTTGGGTGCTGCATCCTTAAATGCTTGACTAAAGGCATTGCGACCAGCCAACATAAAAGATAATTCATTTGAGTCAACGGGGTGCATCTTACCATCGTAAACTACTACGCGTACATCGCGTGCATAGCTACCCGTGAGCGGACCTTGTTCCATGCGGCTCATGATTCCCTTAAGAATAGCAGGCATAAAACGAGCATCAATAGCACCACCCACAACAGAGTTGATAAATACCAATTTACCACCCCATTCAAGAGTAATTTCCTCTTTACCCTTAATGTTTACGCGGATTTCTTGATTTCCGAACTTATAAACAACGGGATCGGGCATACCATCGCTGTAAGGCTCAATAACCAAGTGCACCTCACCAAATTGACCAGCACCACCACTCTGTTTTTTATGACGATAATCAGCACGAGCAGCCTTCGTGATTGTTTCACGATAAGGAATACGCTGTTCGTAAAATTCAACGGCAATTTTATCGAGGTTCTCCAAGCGCCACTTTAAGGTGCGAAGGTGGAATTCACCTTGTCCGTGTACCAAGATTTGACGGAGTTCCTTGCTTTGTTCAACTTCCCAAGTGGGGTCTTCTTGGCGCATACGGTTCAAGGCAGACATCATCTTTTCAGTATCAGCCTCATTCACGGCACGGATAGCACGTGTATACTTGGGGTTAGGATATTTAATAAAGTTGAAACGGTTTTCGCAATCCTTGGCGTTGAGGGTGTTACCCGTGCGCACATCTTTAAGTTTTACTGTACAGCCAATGTCACCAGCTTGGAGTTGTTCAACCTTTTCGCGGTTAGCACCCGAGCAAACAAAAAGCTGCGCCATGCGTTCTTTTGAGCCACGGTCAGCATTCGTAAGGTCATCACCTTCGTGCACGGTTCCGCTCATCACCTTAAAGTATTGTACCTCGCCAATGTGCGGTTCAACACCAGTTTTAAAGAAATATATAGAAGTAGGACCGTTAGGATCGGGCTTAACTTCTTCGCCGCGTGTATTATGTACGGCAGGCATTTCGTCTACAAAAGGCACTACATTGCCCAAAAATTCCATGAGACGACCTACACCCATGTTTTTTGAAGCGCAAACGCAGAACACGGGGAAGATGCTACGTGTTACCAAGCCCTTGCGGATACCCTCACGCATTTCGTCCTCAGTGAGGTGTTCTGTATCAAAGAACTTCTCCATTAAACCTTCATCGTTTTCGGCAGCAGCCTCCACCAAGGCTTTGTGCATAGCCTCAGCCTTGTCTTTTTCTTCAGCAGGAATGTCCTCGATAGTAGGTTCGCCACCTTCAGCCGACCACGTGAGTTTCTTCATCAAGATAACATCGATGAGCGCGTTAAAATTTTCGCCAGTCTCAGTAGGATACTGCACGGGAACAACTTTCTGACCATAAATGCTCTGCAAGTCTTCAACAACAGCATCGTAGTCGCAGCCTTCAGCATCTAATTGGTTAACAAGGAAAATAACAGGTTTGTGCAGTTTCTCAGTATAACGGAAATGGTTTTGCGTACCAACCTCCGGACCAAAAAGTCCGTTAATAAGCAGCATCGCCGTGTCAGTAACATTAAGAGCTGTAAGTGCGGCACCTACAAAGTCGTCAGAGCCCGGACAGTCAATAATGTTGAGTTTCTTTCCATTCCATTCAGTATGGAAAACAGTAGAGAATACGGAATAACCATAATCCTGCTCAACCGGAAAATAGTCCGACACCGTGTTTTTAGCCGTAATGCGTCCACGACGTTTTATTTGACCACTTTCGAAGAGTAAAGCTTCGGTGAGCGTGGTCTTACCTGAGCCGTCATTACCAAGGAGCGCAATGTTTTTGATTTCGTGCGAATTGTAGACTTTCATGGTTTATTCGAATTTTTAGAGGTTTCGTTTCGAATGAAAAACAACTTTAGCTAAGACAAGTGAACGTTTCTTGCCACCTTTTTTGTCCTAACAAGTGTCATTCCCTGAGGATTTTCCTCAATTCGGGCGCAATTTATATTTTATTTTTGACATGTACAAATTACAATAATATGTTTTATAACATGTTTTTAAGCCCAATTATGAAAAACACATCGCAAAAAGAGCTATTCTTTCCATTTAAAAGCTATGAAATTAAGTCTTGCACTGTTCTATATTTAACTGAATATCAAGAAGAAACAAAACATCTGTCTGTATTTTTTATTTTACAAGGTGTTTGTTTGCAATCAAATCAGACTTTTTCCGTTCAAAATGGTTATTGTCTTCTCAATACACAATCTTAATCATAAAAAGTCGTTGTGCATTTCACGGCCTCAGCATATTTAATGAGTAGTTGTTCAGTATAAGCCGCGGCTTTTTCGAGTTCAGCAATGTTGCCATCATAACCATTTATTAGCACAAGGAGTTGTTGGGTCTTTGCCGACATCATAGTTCTTACTGAGTCGCTTGTGGGCGTAGCAAAAGCCCCTTGTTCATCACGATATACAGGCAAATGCTCAATATTGAGCACCCCACGCCCAATACCCTCATAAGGTTCATTAGCCTCTCCAATTCCCAAAGTAATTTTGTCACCTATAATCTTATCAGCATCAAGTGCAGCCGTTGAATAGCCAGCTGCAAGTGACACAAGGTTTACAAGATCTACGATGGTATCTACATGATAAAGGCCCTTTCCTTGCAACACGCGACGTGCCAACTGTTCGCAAGCAGGACGATACCTACTGGGGTCTTTTCCAAATGCCTTGTAAGCTTGGCGTGTAGCAGCAATGCCTGCGCGTTGTTTTATGCTTTCTGTTGTAAAATGGGCACAAAGCCAAGCCTCTTGTTCGGCAATTTCTTTCCAGAGTGCATCCGACGAAGGCGTGTTTTTTACTGTTGCCATTACCGCAGCTCCCTTAAATTGAGGGAATGTCTGTTTGAATTGTGTTGAGATAGAAATATCCATATTTTGTATTTTATATCATCCATACATAATGAAGCACTTTGAATAGGCTATTCAAAACGCACAAATACAAAGTACTTATTTGCACTTACAAATATCTGAGAAGTCTTTGAGGGGCAACAATATTGT
>ERZ1026874.918-NODE-918-length-16674-cov-8.908719_pt1 | contig 16674 bp, 18 predicted proteins | sample MGYA00380167_ERZ1026874 | MGnify/ENA primary metagenome ERZ1026874 (study PRJEB33269, sample SAMEA4719803) | human gut metagenome | biome: human-associated habitat; feature: organic feature; material: feces | place: Cameroon | collected 2013-10 ...
CGCAAGGGGCGTCTGTTTAAACAGGCGTCTTTTTGTATACAGAAAAAAGAGAAGAGAAAGGCTTCTGCAGGGTCTTTTTCTTTTGTACAAAATTTCTCATATTACTTTTGAAATGAAAAGATAAAAGGAGGAAAAAAATGAACAACTTACTTATTAAATGCAGGAAAGATGGGAGTGACTTCTCATTCTTTGGGAATTTTACTTCTGAAACTGAGAAAGATTTAATCACAGATAAGGAAGGAAATCGTATATGGATTCATTACCCTTATTGTGAATTCTCAGACATCACAGTAACGAAAGTCGTAAACGGGGAAGAAATCATATATGAACCTAAAGGTCATCGTTGGAATGGTACAAAATACTGTGCGGAAAGTATGCTGGAATATCTGATTGCAGCACTTATTCGTAAAGATTCCACATTTGAAGTATGTGACCTGAACAAAGAGCTTGGAACTGTTATTGAATGGTATCACAAACCGGAAAATATTGTTTTTGATTGCAATGGAAATCCGGTACCTCGTCTGATTCTCGGTAATGATCTCTATGTATCGTTTGAGCTTTCTCTTGTAACAGATAAATATATCTATTATCTTAGAGATGATCTGGCATTGATGCTCAGTGCAGAAACACATGAAATCATCAGCGATAATTACTTTGCAGATGTTGGATTTTGGGAGTCTGTAGAATCCATTAGAAATAACGATGGCAAAGAGACATTGCTTTGGGGAACGATCCCTGAAGACGATTAATTTATTTGACGGATTAAAAAACTTCGAGTATCGAAGTATTTCCAAGACGAGAAAGAGGCGTTGAATTGCCTGAGATGGCACGCCAGAGGCGTGCCGCTGCATCATTGCATCCGTAAGATTCTCATCGGCTATGAGGTTCGGACAAATTGTACAAGGCAAAAATAATTAAGAAGGAGAAATATAACATGAGGATATGTGTAACAGGTCACAGACCGGGAAAGTTATATGGTTACGATCTTTCAGATCCACGATGGGAAAGATTGAGAAGCGTTTTGAAAAAGATATTGATAGAGAAAGAATGCAAAGAAGCAATTACAGGTATGGCACTTGGTGTTGATACTATATTTGCATTAGCTGTATTGGAATTGAAAAATGAAGGGTATGACATTAAGCTGCATTGCGCGATTCCATGTAAGAACCAAGAAGCGAGATGGTCCAAAAAGGATCAGAGATTATATAACAATATCTTAAAGCGGGCAGACTCTGTACGGATCGTGTCTAATACAGGCTACAATTTGTCAGTCATGCAGAAAAGAAACGAATATATGGTTAATTCATCAGACGGAGTTATCGCCGTATGGGATGGAAGCAAAAGTGGAACGGCAAATTGTGTAAGATACGCAAAAGAAAAAGAACGCTTCATCATATATGTTGATCCGAACAATATGGCAGTGTCAGATAGGAGATGAGTAAAAGATGTTGGTCCTTCCGATTAAGAAAAAGTGGTTCATTATGATTCAATCTGGCGAAAAGAAAGAAGAGTATCGTGAAATCAAACCATATTATAGGAAAAGATTTCAGAATATTGGCTTGCTAGATCAGTATGGTCTTCCACTCGTAAACATGCAGCGTATTATATTAAGAAATGGGTATGCAGCATCATCCCCGCAATTAGAGGTGACGGTTAGCCTTGAGGTAAAGAAGGGAAAGCTGGTATGGGGAGCGGAACCTGGCAAAGACTATTATGTGTTAAGAATCGAGCAAATCCATAAAAAATGAGATGTGAATACTAGGACAAGGAAAAAGTAAACTTTTTAAAATATTTTATGAAAGATGAAATCCAGCATCTATTGGCTGGAGAAAAAACAATTAAATTTAAAGAGGAGTTGGAAGAGATGTGCAACTTATCTTATGGAATTGAAGAAAATGCAATCGAAAGAGAACGATTCTCTACAATCATTAATATGTTGCTTGATCATGTTCCGAAAGAAAAAATCAAACAGTATACAAACGCATCTGACAAAAAAATTTCTGATGCGGAAAATTCAATATTAAGTAAAACAAAGTAAGTTCATTCTATCCTTGTTGTCGTTAACGACAGCAAGGATTTCTTTTTGCCTTCTTTTCCATATTCTTTTCGATTAATAAGACAAAAGGAGGATGCGAAAATGAAATTAATGATTCTTAACACGAACGCAATGAAAATTTATAAGACCGGAGATGAAGTGTATCTTGTAGACTGGAAACATGATTGCAATCTTGATGGCATCAACGAGGAATGTGTCACATCCATTACATTTGACGAAGTCCATTCCTATGTGTCCGGAGGATATACTGTCGGAGCAGGAGTGCGGTATTACCACAATCCAAAAGATACTACTCCGCTGAAGGAGGCTTATAAGTTTGCTTCCTCACACAGCTACTTAAAAAACGACTTCATCTGGTGGAATATGCTGATGAACTTACTATTGGATTGCCTGTATCTTGGATGTAGCCCAGATGAAGAATGCTGGACCGACCAGTATTCTTTTGAAATAGATAACATGATAAATGACTGCAATGAATATGTTCAGTCTCTTAAAGATGCCGGAATTAAACCAGATGTTGAATCTTTTGCTAAGTTCCTTGTATATATGGAAGCAACTCACATAGGCAATCTAAGATTTATTCAAGACAAAAAAATGGATTTGAATAAATTGCAAAACATTGCTGCTGCCATACTCAAAGAAATAGAAGAAGAATCAAAATAGTTTCTGATAGGGCGTGGCTTATCCATGCTCTATTTTTATATAGAAAAATTTCTCATATTCCCTATGAAATTTTAAAAAACAGGAGGAAATGAAAAATGAAACCAAAAACATACTTTACGAACCAGAGATGCCCGAAATGTGGAGGTATACTTAGAACCAGTGATCTTCCGGAATACTCTTTTGTGTGCCCGGAATGTGACGAAAACTTCTACGGGGTAGAAGTAACAAAGGGCAGACCGGCAACTTACACCATTAAGTCCTGCTGCCAGTCAGTAAAAAGCTTTCTTGATGAGTCAGAAGGCGCAGTGGTTCTGTCTGCAAGTATTGTTGAAGATATTACATCAACAGAATTCCGTAAGACACCAGCTTATCGTAATCTCACACAGGAAGCAGCTAAAATGCAGGCTGTGTCCGGCGTAGATCTAACTTTCGGCAGGGTGTACCTTAAGTTTACCCATATGCCTACAGCTGCACAGATCCAGAAGGCAGCGGAATTGTTCGGGCAGTGGAAGACGAGAAGTTACTTGGAATGCGAAGGAGTCATCTTCGATTGCTATGACGAAACGGATACCATTTTCTGGTCTGAAATCTGTCAGGTAGAACTGGAAAATTACTACAGTATGGGAAAATATGTCAGTGATGGCGGTGCAGTTGGAAGCTGTGGTGTCTGGGGTTGCTTTACGATAGGCGCAGATACTGATGAGGGAACAAGCTACATTGACTTTCCAAAGGAAAACTGTACAGAATTCCAGCTTACAGATTCTGGCAGCTCAGTTAAGATGGCAGAATTTCTGACTGTAAATTCCATCAATTCCGTTCTACCATTTTCTGATTTCAGTATTCATAAATTCAATTTCAGGGATGAATATATCCTGAATGTATCCGTGTTAAATGGATTCCATGTTTCTATTAAATCTCAGAAATCTGGTGAAGCATTGATCGAGCTGGAAACATCGTCTGACAATGAAACGCATATTTATGCGGCCGTGAAAGATATCATTGATTGGTTCATTTAATTTTATGGAAAACAGCGTGCAGATAGATGCATGCTGTTTTTCTTTTCGTCTGTTTTTTCATGTTTCTACTGAAATTTAAAACAACAGGAGGAAATAAAAAATGATGATGAAAGATGAATTTTACCCAACACCAAAAGAACTGTTAGACCATATCTTTGAAAGCGTGGACTGGAAAGAGATCAAAAATGTTCTGGAACCATCTGCTGGAAAAGGGGATATTGTATCGTATATTCTCGAAAGATCCAGCAGCAGCTATTATGACATCTCTGTAGATTGTATTGAGAAAGATCCTGACCTTCAGAAAATCTTGACAGGAAACGGCTACCGACTCGTAGGAGATGACTTTTTGACATTCAAGACGTATAAAAGGTACGACCTGATTGTCATGAACCCGCCTTTCAGTGACGGAGACAAGCACCTGCTTCACGCAATTGAGCTGATGAAAAACGGAGGATATCTGATCTGTATCCTTAATGCGGAGACCGTACGGAATCCATACAGTGTCTCCCGACAGATCTTGGCGCAGAAATTAGAAAAACTGCATGCGGATATCGAATACATGGAAGGTGCGTTCGAAGAAGCAGAAAGAAGAACATCTGTTGAGATTGCTGTGATCAAAGCAGTGATTCCAAAGAAGCCTCTGTACTCAAAGATCTTCAATGAACTACAGATGGAAAAGAAATCCGAATCGACAATCGCTGAAGAATCCGAACAGACCAATCTCTGTGATAGCGATTTTGTGAAAGCGATCGTGCAGCAGTACGAAATGGAAACAGCAGCAGGGATCCGGCTGATTGAAGAATACCAGGCTATGAAACCATTGATCCTTACTACGTTAAAGAAAGAAGATGAAAAGAATCCCTATGCAGGGAAATATGCACTTCTTGAGTTAAAATGTGGAAAAGATGCTGCTAATGTAAATGATTTTGTGGCAGCGGTACGTTCCAAATATTGGAATGCATTGTTTGCGGACAGCCGATTTACAATTGGAATGACATCCAATCTGGTCCAGGATTACAGAGAGCAGATTGACAAGCTGGCTGACTATGATTTTTCCTATTTCAATATCAAGACAATTCAGGAAGATATCAGTCGCAGATTATCTTCTGGAGTAGAAGAGTGTATCTTAAAACTTTTCGATGAACTTTCCTTCCAGTATTCATGGAGTGATGAGTTATCTAAGAATATTCATTACTACAATGGTTGGAAAACGAATAAAGCATGGATCATCAATGAAAAAGTTATCATTCCTGGAATGCGAGCATGGGGTTCCATCTTTAACAATTACGATCCTGATAGTTACGAGATCGTCCAAAAATTCGGAGACATTGAGAAAGCTTTGGATTATCTTGCCGGGAATATCAATAAAGGGAACGATCGTATTGTGTATACGCTTCGTGAAGCAAGCGATAAGGAACAAACCCGCAATATTGACCTGAAATATTTTTCCGTAACCTTCTACAAAAAGGGGACTTGTCATATCAGATTTAAAAATTTGGAGCTTCTGAAAAAACTGAATATCTTTGGTTCTCAGAAGAAAGGCTGGCTGCCGCAGGACTATGGAAGAAAATCTTATTCTGAAATGACACCGGAAGAAAAAGCAGTCATTGACGATTTCCAAGGTGAAAAAGAGTATAGCATGATACTCAAACACAAAGAACAGTATCTTTATCAGGCAGACAACAATTTCATTGGAATCTGCCAGATGTAAGGAAACGCACAAACCAAAAATGAGGAAATACTATGACATATGAAGAGGCAAAACAGAGGGCCGATTACAAATTCACCCTCAACGGGATTGAAAATCTTATTGAAGATATCCGGAACAATTACATGCAAAACTTATTCGAAAACGGAAGTGGATACATGGGAGTAGCCATCCTCGAAATTGGATATGTGGATGTAGAAATGAACATCTACACAGAGGAGCAGGTTGCATCTGATGATCAGACGGGGAATAAAGCTCCTGTCATAGATTACTTTGCATGTTTAAAGCATGGATCCGGAGACGATGAATTGAAATCTGACTGCTATATGGACTGCTCATTAAATGTAGATTGGAATGCTGTGGACTGGAAAGAACAGCTGGAAAAAGACATGTTTAACGCTCTTAACAAATATGTGGCAGAACATGGTTATCATTACGATCAGCCCAATTGAGGGTTTTATGCAAAATCAAGGAAATCAATGAATCGATGCTTTCATTAGAATTTCAAAATACATTAACAAAAGCAAAGTGTGGTTTACCGCACTTTGTTTTTACGTGCAAAAATTTCTGAACTCCATCAGAACAACTTTCTTGAGTGAAAAAAAGCACCTCACTTTGAGATGCTTTCTTTTTGGTGAGAATATGTCTCTTCCTTCTTTTCGATAAAAGTGGGACCAAGATGGAACATGAGATCCCGAAAAGAGACATTTCCAGGAATTTTCTTTTTGTTGATTCCAAACATTCTGCATAAATGATCCGTATTGTCCTGATACTTTGTTGGTTTCACTGTACCTCCAAATATCCCGGTAATAGATTTTCCATTAATATCAGTACAGACATGCAGGATAGGATCAGTCAAAAGGAAGTCTTTGCGCAGGACCCGCTCTGGTTCTGTACATAACCAATGTTCATTCGTTAATTCCACGTCTGGAACCAGTTCCTTTGTTGGTTTCTGAAATTCATCAGAATACATATAGTATGCATGGAGTACAATTGGAAGGCCCAATTTTTGCATGTTTCGAATGACATCGCCAGAACATGGAATTGCATTTAATGCTTCCATGATGGATGGAGCAACACAGATCCGTGGGATTGTATTATCTTCCGTTGTGATTTTACCTTTTATCCGTTCTTTTGGAATCCTTGGTACAAAATGATCGACCAGATCGAAAGACACATGCACCATTCTTGTTATTTCTCGCTTCATTTTTCTTCCTCCAATGATATTAATTTCCAACAATATGGCAGGAATGCCGGTTTAGGATTCTCCCATATTCTTAAGAATCTTTACGTGCAAAAATCGAAGAAATCAACAAAAATGGTAAAATCAAAGAGCAAAAAACAGAATTACGGAATCTCAAATCACATATACGATATACGTTTAGGAGGGAAATAAGGTGAGAATCAGAATATATCATAGTGAAAATGGATGTGTTAGAGTCACTAAAGAAATGGATGATGGAAATGAAATGACTATGTTTTCGAATGTGAAAAATGGAAAAGTGGCTATTATTGACATTCATGCACCTTTGTCATTAAAAGCGGAACTTAATAGAGTCGAAAAAAACTCCTCAGTAAGGATTGTGCTGTGAGAAAGCACAAGGAAGTTTGGTATTTATTGGCTAATTTAATACAGACATGATTAAGAAATAATACAAAAAAGAGGAGAGATATATGAGAGAGAAAGTGCCGGGTATCGGCCCCAAAACAGAAGGATTACTAAAAAAACTAAAGATAGAAACAATTGATGACCTGATCACTACATATCCAAGATATTATACCGAATATCCGGATATTATCTCGATTGGAGAAGCAAAAGAAGGCGAGACCTGTGCGGTCGAAGGATGGAGTGCAAATACTCCTGTATCTAATGGTAAAGTTGCAAAAATTATAGTTATGAATGGCGCAGAATCTATTTCTGTTTCATGGTTCCATGTTCCACCACTGGCTAAAACAATTAAAAGCGGTGTGAATTATGTTTTTTACGGAACAATTTCAACATTTAATGGCAGGAAGCAGATGGTACAGCCATCATTCTTTGAAGTAGAACAGTACAAAGAACTTCAAAAACAGATGCATCCGGTATATCCATTAACGTCAGGTCTGACACAAGCAGTGATGAAGCGAAGTATCCAGAAAGCGTTGGAAATTGCTGACGTTTATGAAGATCTGCCTGATGAGATCCTGAAAAAATACGATTTAATCGATAAAAAAACTGCCTTATCAATCATTCATGCGCCAATATCAGAAGAAGAATTAAAAAAGGCAAAGTTGCGATTAAAATACAATGAGATCTTCTCATTTATCATAAATTTACGTTTGATGAGTTCAGGAAAAGAAAAAAATCTATGTCCAATGCCTGTATCAGCCAGTGTGGATCTAATTGAAAGCCGGCTCCCGTTCCAGTTAACAAATGGACAAAAAGATGCATGGGAAAGAATCAAATCATCTGTGGCCGGAGAAAACCATGTTGTGCGTTTAATACAGGGAGATGTCGGCTGTGGAAAAACGATCCTTGCATTCCTGTCACTATTTCTGGCAGCGGAAAACGGATACCAAGGTGCACTGCTTGCTCCAACGGAAGTATTAGCTACGCAGCATTTTGAAGATATCTGTGAGCTGATCGAGCAGCAAAAACTTCCATATAAAGCTGTGTTGTTAACAGGAAGTACGAAAAAAAAGAAGCAGGTTTTGGAAAAGATTGCAAACGGGGAATACAATATTGTGATCGGAACCCATGCAATCATCCAGGACTCTGTAGAATATCATAAATTGGGTATGATCATTACCGACGAACAGCACCGGTTTGGTGTGGAGCAAAGAAAAGCTTTGGAATTAAAAGGCGAACATCCACATCATCTTGTAATGAGCGCAACTCCAATTCCTCGCTCTTTGGGCCTAGTAATCTACGGAGATATGGAAGTATCCCTAATCAAAGAAAGACCGGCAAATCGGCTCCCAATAAAAAACTGCGTTCTTGAGAGAAACAAACGGGCAGTTGCATGGAAATTTGTCATGAAGCAGATAGCGGAAGGACATCAGGCGTATGTCATCTGTCCGATGGTGGAAGAAAATGAAGATATGGATGTTACAGCGGTAACGGAATATGTCAATCTCATGAGAAAGAGTTTTCCAGATGAGATTAAAATTGGTCTTCTGCACGGAAAGAGCAAAGATAAGGAACAGGTCATGAATGATTTTTCAGAGAATAAACTTCAGATTCTCGTATCTACAACTGTTGTTGAGGTCGGTGTAAATGTGCCAAATGCAACTGTGATGGTAATTGAAGATGCGAATCGCTTTGGATTATCCCAGCTGCATCAGTTACGTGGAAGAGTTGGGCGAGGCGATGCCCAGAGTTACTGCATATTTATAAATGGGGCAGAGCAACCATGCGATCGGCTTGAAATTATGGCGAAATCGAACGACGGATTTGAGATTGCAGAAGAGGATATGAGACTTCGCGGAATTGGAGATCTGTTTGGTGTAAAGCAGTCTGGAATGGATCAGTTCAAAATTGCCGACTTATATACAGATGCAAAGTTGGTAGAACAGGTGGCATCAGATGTTGATGATGTTGTGCAAAAACACCATTGGCTCATAAAAATATTACAATAAAAGAAAAAGGAAAGTGAATAATAGTGGACAGAAAAAAAATAAGAAAAAAAGCTCAGAATTTTGCTGTCGCAAGCAAAATTTTAGCAGTATTTCTAATCGCAGTGGTGTCATTTCTTATTGGAAATTTATCTGTATACCTGTCTAACAATCTTCTTGATGTGACAATGGATGCATATTCCAATAGAATAGCCTCTTTTGGTATGGGATTCTTCCTTCTGTTTATCCAATGCATTGGAATAGGACCAGACTTAATTCGGTGGGATTTAGAGGTGTTTTTTTATCAATACTTTTATAAACGCAGACAGCAATGTTTGAGGAAGGAAAAAATTATGGATATCGTAAAGAAATCAAAGTTATATGGAATAATAACAAAGATCATTGTATTTATTTTAATAGAAGTAGGGATGGCGTTGGTATGTCTGATAGTGGAGTCGCTTTTAAACATTTTATTGGTTCACAGTATATTTGCTGACGTTATTCATGAGGTGGAATTTGCAATAGGCTTCTTTAGCATCCCAACTTGTATTCTATCTTTTATAGTACTTAGTGATTGGGATATTTGGTGCAAATTTTATAAGTATTTTTTAAGAAAAACAGATGCAGTCGATATGCTTTGCAGCAGATTTGAGTATTCCAATACGATGGATTTTATTGCGTATGATGTAATGATGCTTATCGTGGATGGAGAAAAGGTTGATCTGACTGAAAAACGAAAGAAAAAAGAATTGAAAAAAGTCCTCGAAGGTCAAAAACGAGTAACAGCTCTTTGCAATCCAGTCGATTATAAAGAGTGGGACTTAGAACATGAAGCGATGATCTTATCTGTTTCAACAAAGAAAATACTAAATCAGTTGAGCGATAAGAAAAATAGACCTCCTAGAATAGAAGATTTGGTATATGTTGTTAAAGTGAGAAATCGATATGTACCTAATAAAGTACTAACATTTATAGGCAATCTAAATGACCAGCGCACAGAAATTAATAGTTTGACGGAAAGAATTCAGAATTTACATCCCCGTCAGATCGCTGAAGCTATTCTGGAAGATCACGGAACAAAATATTTCAGAACAGACTTTAGGACAGACAATAATCTGGAGGATATATTTTACGTAAAGAAAACAGAGATAGATGAATACCACTATGCATGGATGCCACTATCCTTTACGGGCGAAGAGTGCACGGTTTGTTATTCAGAATGCGGTTGCGTATGTTGTAATCCCGATGTAAAAGCACCAAAGAATACTTCAAAAAAGAAAAAACAGAAAAGATCAGAAAACAATATTGTGGAACGAAATGAATCTATTGTAATGGAACAGGAAGATGTAATGGAAACAAACAATAAAAAACTTCTGGAACGAATCAGACTAATTGACGAAAAGCTGGAATCCGGCTTTGATTTCCACTCAATTGATAAATTCAAGTGGGAGAATACCTACAAGAAGGAATTAACAGAATTGATTATTTCAAAATATAGGTTGGATGATATAACAAAAAATAAAATTACTTCCATATTAGAAAAACTTGAGAATGATCTATATGATACTGGGGAGGCAGCGGAGCAGTTAAAACGTGAGACTTCACTGGATGCACTTGATAAGATGCTGTTATTGGATGGGATTGAAAACCAATACATAAGAGAACGTTCGGAAGAGAGGTCAACTACTCCTAATTACATCAGGAGCTTGAAGAATCCCGGTCGGTAATTATCCGACAAGAAACAATTCTTGTTAATGCACAGCCAGTGCTCATGCGTAAATTCTACATCTAGAACTTGCTCACTGGTAGGCGTAATAAATTCATCTGAATGCAGGTAATACGCATGTATCAGAATCGCTAATGGAAGTTTATCCATATAAAATATGACATTGTCTCCATCTGGTATAGACTTAACGGCGCTCAGTATGGTCGATATGTTGAGAATAAATTCTTCCATATTGTGTTATCCGCTGTTGTGCAAAAACAAGAGGAAAAGAAGAAAATGGTATTTTGAATCTAAAAAGGAGGATTTAAGAATGGGAAGAGAAAGAATATCTTTAAAAGAAACGGAGAGTAGACAAAGAATAAACAGTATAGTTGTAACCTTTCTCTTGGTGGTGCTACTAGGTGTGATTGCATTTTGCGGTTTCATGAGGTTAGTGTCAGAAACCAGGGAAAATATGTCATCTGAGTTTGAAAGAAATGATTCTGATTCGGTAGCAGGAGAACATTTTATGCAAATGCAATCTGTGGGATTTTCAGGTAGTGGCACATATTTGAGAAATGAGGTAACAGATGTAATGTACTACTACTCAAACGGTATCTGTGAAATGCATGATCCTGAGACCGGATTGCCATTGACCTATGCAAGATATCAGGAGTTATCAGAAAAAATGGAGGAATAGAAATGCAATCAAACTTAAGAGAGCAAGAATTCGATCAACAAATGAGGAAGTTGCAAAGTATGCGAAATAGAAAGAAAAGAGCAAAAAATTGTCCAACAAGTCAAACAAAATATCCGGATAGTTATGAGAAAAGATATCTTATAAAGCAAACTTTAATTTTACTTGCATGTGCATTTGCAATATCTAGCGGGGCTACGCTCTTAGTATATCAAAACGTAAAGATAACATCACAAGAAGAACTCTGCTTAGTGATATTTACCGTGTTAAATGGAGTATTAATATTTTTTTTATGTTTCTTTAGATGTATTTTCGAGTACGATACTATACCTAAAAATTATCTTTCCTCGCATAGGATAGAGGAAGAATTTGACGATGCAGGCTATGTCTACGGTTACAGAAAAACAAAAATCAAAGTAGACTTTAAGGTGAGAGTTTTTTCTTCTGAAGGTGATGATATAACTCACGCATTTCAGCAATATAATATTCAATCGATATTGAATGATGAAACACCTGGGATTGAGAAAGTGATATATCCGCGGACTAATAAAGAATCCCTTGTGGGATATGAAATTCCTTGTATGGAATATATTATTTTTAACGGGAAAATGGAAATGTCCGCTCTTCGGCTGTACTTATTCACAGATCAGCCTTTTGAGTTCACAGAACCTATAGATCTGTATCATGATTTCTGGTCCGCAGCAATGGATGAATTTCTGCTACATGATTACAATGGAACACTCCTTGGCGCTGATTTGATTCGGAGGGATCTGTATGACATGAATGTTATTGATAACTGGCAAGTATTAAACATGCATGTAGATGACTCTTATGCAGGAAACTTTCAAGATCAATACAGTCGTAAAAAGATGTCTGGCGATAAGAAGTCAAGGGAAAAACAAGAACATACATCCAATATTCCTCATGACTTACGTGGCGTAAAGAAGAAACTGGCGGAACAGATAGAAACAATCGACAATGAGCTGAGTTCAGGATATCAATTCCGTTCAATTTCGCTATCAAGATGGGAGACGGGATACCGGGAGCAGCTGATACATATTCTGTCATCAAATCATGAGTTGGACGAAGAAGTGGTAGAAAGAGTTGCGTTTATTCTTTCTACAATCGAAAATAATCTCTATGATGCTGCAAAGGAATCGGAGAAAATAGATAATTCCGCAACGGTGGAAGCACTTGAAAGTATGATTAAGCTGGATGGCATTGATGGTGTGTGGAGTATGGATATCAATGGAAAGGAGACGAAGTAATGGAAAAAGTACCGGGCATCGAACCAAAAACTGAAGCATTATTAAAAAAACTAAATCTACATATAACGGAAAGAAACAAATAGTTCAGCCGTCATTTTTTGAAGTAGAACAGTGCAAAGAACTTCAAAAACAGATGCATCTGATATAGCCATTAACATCAGGCCTGACACAAGCAGTGATGAAACGAAGCATCCAGAAGGCGTTGGAAATTGCTGATATTTACGAAGATCTGCCTGATGAAATCCTGAAAAAATCAGTTTAAATTATCAGATTTGTATATGGATCAAAAGCTAGTGGAACAAATTGCTATGGATGTAGATGATTTGCTGGAAAAGCATCAATGGTTACTTCGATTGATGAAATGATTATGATGCAATCTCCCATATTAAAACTAGACTAGGAAAGCGGAACATTGTTCCGCTTTTTGAGAGGGTAAGCAAGGGGCAGTCTCAGTATCAAGAAAATTACTTTTGCAGATACCAAGAAGAACTATATCACAGAGAGGAGGACCGTTCGAAGACGGTGGCGAATGTATCCCCAATTTGTAGAAGACCGGGAGTATCTTTCGCCTAAATTTTGATGAAAGAATTATTGAAAAACAATCAGGTAAAAGTTATTGGTGAAGCTATTCAGTCTTTCATTTTGAGTCATGAAACACATGGAGAAAAATTTTATTCTTCTGAACTTTTGATACAAAGAAAGAGTGGAGTATATGATTTAATCCCTATTCTGGTTTCTGAACATTTAATGGATTTTTCAAAGGAATATCGTGGCTCATTTTTTAATATTACTGGGCAATTGCGGTCACATAATCAGATCATAGATGGAAGAACAAAGGTCCTGACGAATGTATTTGTACAGGAAGTTGATGTATTAAAAGAACTTCCACGAAATGACTTCATAAATAACAATAGTGTTAAATTAAGTGGCTATCTATGTAAAAAACCACAATACCGTGAAACTCCATTTGGAAGAAAAATCACTGAACTATTACTTGCTGTAGATCGCCCTTATGGAAAGTCGGATTATATTCCGTGTATTTGTTGGGGACGTACCGCTCTTTTTGCCACAAAACTAACTGTTGGCCAGCGTGTACAGATTGAAGGAAGAATACAAAGCAGAGATTACCAAAAGAAGATATCTGAATCTGAAACAGAAACGAAAACTACATATGAAGTTTCTGCTCAGAAAATCTTGCCTGGTGTTTCCGTTGGTGAAGAGTCTTAATCTCGGACATCTTATCGTTCAAAGGTTGTGCACAAAAACAATGGAAAAGAAAAGAGGGAGGGAAATGAAAGAAAAGATACTTAATTTCATCATTTCGTATATCGAAATACATTGTTATCCTCCAACAGTACGTGAGATTGCAGATGGGGTAGGACTTAAAAGTACAAATTCTGTCCTTAACAACATGAAGCAGCTTCAAATGCTTGGGCTATTGGAAACAGATGCTCCAGTGAAGGGATCATCGAGAGCAATACGAGTTGTGGGGTACAAATTTGTGAAAACAAATTCGAAAGCGAACAGTGGGAAACAGAACAGCTGCCGTTAATTGCAGAGATTTCACGCAGAAAAAACACGGTTTTAACTGTGGAAGTTGTCAATGTTGCCATTAATTGCACTTATTGCTATCGTTAATTCGTTTTTGAACGCTACCGTTTGCCACGCGTAAATCATTACGTGCAAAAATTTCCGTTCCGCATCGTTGTGGTAAGATAATATTGTCGATAAGGAACACTACTTATCGGACTTAATAAGACGACGCAGAAGAATCACTTGATTCCTCTTTTTTTAAATTTCACCGTGAGGACCCCTGCTGCCCTAGTTATAGTTGTAGCTGCAAGGCAGTTGTCGTCAGCAGAAGAGTTTTCTGCTATTGGATGACTTCCTGGATCGTATCCTGGAAAGGTCTTCACAAGCCGGAAAACGCTGAAAGGCGTTTCCTATATCATCTCAATTACTAATAGGCCGGATGTATATCCGGTCTATTAGTTTGTCAGTTGATGGCGGTCATATAGCTGCAATGATGTAGCGGCAACAGTATGATGGCAACAGAGAATGGAAACTTCCATATTCTCTTTGGTACGAAGGAGGATTTTAAATGCAAAAACTAAAAAATATGTGTGATTGGCAGATTGCCATGTTTGCACTTTTTATATCAGCTCTGCTAAATACAGCACACGCATGTGATCGAACAAAAAATCTGATTGGAAGTGATGTGATAAGGATTGCTGCAGCGTCAGTATTCTTATCTATTTTTGTATATTTTATAATTTATTTTCTTTTACATTTTATAAGAGAGAGGAAGGTTTTTGATTCGGGCACAGAGGAAGTATCTTTTGTAAAAACATTCCTTGTGATATGGAGTATTTTAACGCTTGTCTTTGTAACCTTATATCCTGGAATTGCATATTATGATGCCCAGATGTGCATCCTGCAGTATTTTGGGATTGAGAATCCTGTTTCAGAACAGGTTAATTTGTTGAATGCCTCTCAATTAATCACAGACCATCATAGGATCACATATGTGTATCTGATTGGAAGCTGTTTAAATATTGGAAAAAAGTTGTTTGATTCCTATACCATGGGATACGCACTTTACACTTTCATACAGTATACGTTGTGGTCGGCTTCGATTGCATATGCTGTCAGTTATCTTTCAAAAAAAATGGGGTGTAAAAGGACAATCTACTTTACTGTTTTATTTTTACTTATGCCGCTTGCGATTGAAATTCCTTTTGTTTCAAATAAAGATTCTATTTTTACCTGTTTCTTTATCATGTTCGGTGTAGAACTACTCAAATTACTGGATAAAGAACCAGATTTTTTAAATTTTACAGTTTTTTCAATTGGAATGTTTTTATTCCGAGGAAACGCATTTTACGCATTAGTTCCTACACTCTTGATTCTTTTGATTTACATGAGAGATAAAAGGATCCTTATTTCTTTAGGAACGCTTGTTATATTGTTTCTCTTATATAGCAGCGTATTATTACCATCGCTGAATATTGCTGGCACAAGTAAGAAAGAGATGTTGTCAGTTCCATTTCAGCAGACGGCGAGATATATCCTGTATCATGAGGATGAAGTAACAGAAGAAGAGAAGCAGATAATCGACAAGGTTCTTGTATATGATGAATTAAAAGAAAGATATTTCCCAATCCTTAGTGACCCGGTAAAGGATAGTTTTAGAAAAGAATGTAGCTCTGAAGATATGAGGGATTATTTTATTGTATGGGTTAAGATGGGATTAAAACATCCGGTAACTTATATTCAATCCTTCCTGTACAACATATATGGTTATTTTGATCTTCGTTACGATATGGGTGATTGGGTAAAGGAATATGGTTATCCATTAGATCAGGAGATTTTGCTTCGTGGCTCTTGTAAGCCTCAGTATATTGAAAATTACTTTGATATTGATTTTTACGCTACGAACTATTCTGCCCTTTATCTAATCGTTGGGTATGAATATATCTTAGATAAAATTCCGTTTTTGCGATTATCGCTTCAAGCAAGTACTTATGTATACCTGATGTTTGGAATGATGTTCTATAGTATATATAAAAAGAACAAGAAAGGGATTTTGTTTACTGGTTTCCTCTTTATTTATTTTATAACATTATTATTAGGACCAAAGGGTGGAGCGCAGCGGTACGTTTATCCGCTGGTTGGATCATTTATCCTATATCCAGCAGCGGCTGTGAAAGCGCCGGTATCCAAAGCTTCTTTTTGTGCAGAGGTAGCTCCTTCGAGTCAGTGCGTTTGCGATGCGCAAATCATTACGTGCAAAAAAAATCGTTCCGCGCCGTTGTGGTAAGATAATATTGTCGATAAGGAACACAACTTATCAGACTTAATCAGACGACACAGAAGAATTACTTGATTCCTCTTTTTTTATTTCACCGTGAGGGCCTGCTGCCCCTGGTTACACTTGTAGCTGTAAGGTAGTTGTTATCAGCAGAAG
>ERZ1026874.921-NODE-921-length-16650-cov-49.040856_pt1 | contig 16650 bp, 15 predicted proteins | sample MGYA00380167_ERZ1026874 | MGnify/ENA primary metagenome ERZ1026874 (study PRJEB33269, sample SAMEA4719803) | human gut metagenome | biome: human-associated habitat; feature: organic feature; material: feces | place: Cameroon | collected 2013-10 ...
TCATTCAGAACTTCCTTTCGTTCATTAACCACATGTCGTGCAGCGCAGATACATATGTTTCACTTAGTGGCTCCAATGGTTGCGCTGATCAACTTACAAATTGGGACGGAACACAGAAAAATGGATTAGGAGCGCCATCAAGAAAGAAATCACAAGGTTTATCCAGATAATGACAATGAGAGGCGATTTGTGGCGTTGGTTACAGCAAATCGCCTCAAATTACAGAAATGTGATGCCAGAAGTAAAGATTTCCAATGATTTATTCTTTCGTCTGAATAAGTTTCTTTACTTTTGTAGTCAATAATTGACAATTCTATCAAAAGAAAGTCTATTGGTTTAATCTAACCTCTGAGCAATAACATTGGAAGATAACACCAAACAGCCTTTAACGGCTGACGCTTCATTGTATAATGGGCAGCCTACCGACACAGGCTCATCGTGTCCAAGTGCAAGACTTACCTCTTGTACGCCCTCCATCTCGAAGAACAAAGGTGGGGTGTCGGTAGAGAATGTGCCTAACGAAAACAAACAGTGGTTCGTGCTGCGAGTTTCATATGGACGTATTATCAAGGCAAAAGCATTTGTAGAAGCTAAAGGACTTGAATGTTATGTTCCATTGCGTTATAAAGAGGTAAGGAAGCAAGTAAAGAAGCGAATCATAACAGAGCCTCTTCTCCCCTCATTCCTTTTTGTTTATGCAACAGCAGAACAAGTTGAGATTTTGCTTTATGAAATCAAAGTAAGTACTAATGAAAGCAGAAATCTACTAAGTTATTACTTCGACCACACTTCCCAACGTCAAGACAATCCCGACTGTAATCCTCCACTTACCATCTGTTATGAAGCGATGAATAACTTCATCAGACTAACATCCATTAAAAATCCTCACGTCATCCCAGTTACTTCCGACAACATTCAATTCAAATTAGGTGACAACGTTGTTGTAACAGAAGGTGAATTCAAGAACATTCGTGGTAGAGTGGCAAGAATTGCTGGACAACAGAGAGTAATTGTGGAAATTTTTGAAGGATGTTTAGTAGCTTCCGCTTATATTCCAACATCAGCCTTGTCTATTTTAAAAATATAAATCGAGCACAAACATGAATGATAACAAAATTGCTGTAATCGGAGTCGGATATGTAGGTTTACCCTTATTGGAGGCTTTTAGCGCCAATAAGGGTAATGAGATAAAAGGGTATGACATTTCAAAGGATAGAATTAACGATATTCGTCATAGATTTGCTAATTCCAATACACATCTATTTTTGACATCAAATATTGATGATATTGCTTGCTCAAATATTTATATCGTTACTGTCCCTACTCCTGTTGATAAAAATAACAAGCCTGATTCTACTTGTCTATCAATTGTTTGCAAAATGCTTGGTAATATTGTAAAGAAAGGCGACACCATTATATTTGAATCTACAGTATATCCTACCATGACAGAGAACTATTGTATTCCAATTATAGAAGCAGGAAGTAAATTACAAGCAGGAAAAGATTTCTTATATGGATATTCCCCTGAACGTATTAACATTGGTGATTCCGAACATACAATTAGAAACTCAATTAAAATTGTAGCTGGATGTGATGAACAAACGACCATAAAGATTGCAGATATTTACAAATCAATACCAGGACTGAAAGTTAAGATGGTTGCAAGCATTAAAGTTGCAGAAGCTGCCAAATTGATGGAGAATACACAACGAGACATTCTTATTGCATTTGCTAATGAATATTCCGAGTTTTGCACCCAAATAGGCATTAAAATAAACGATGTTATTGCAGCTGCCTCTACAAAATGGAACTTCTCACAAGTATATCCTGGACTTGTAGGTGGACACTGCATAAGTGTTGATCCATATTACCTGCTACAAAAAGCTTGTGAAATAGGGCTGTCATTACCTTTGGTTTCAACAGCAAGAATGGTAAATGAAAACAAAGTTTCCAAAGTTGTTGACAGATTTGTTGAAAAACTTCATAACACCGACATCCCAACAGAAAATAACAAAATACTTATAGTCGGATTCTCATACAAAAATAACTGCGCAGATATAAGAAATACAAAAGTTGCAAATCTCGTAAAAGGGTTTGAAAACTATGGCTATATAGTGGACGTTTATGATCCTTTGGTAAACAAACAGGCAGCAGAAAAAATGTATGGTATTCATTTGGTAACAAAGGAAGAACTTTCACATCATCAATATAGAGGCATTTTGGAAGCCGTACACCATGACGCTTTTCAAAATCTCCATTTCGAAGATTCTATATCAAAATTATTTTTTAAAATAGAACAGTTGTTATGATTCAACAAAAAGACAATAAATCCGTAAGAGCTAATATTTGTCATGAAACTGATATTGCCTATATCAAGGATTACTACGAAGAACACGGACATTTTCCGATGTTCCGTCAAGTCTTGATAGAAACTCGCACAGACTGTAATAATCATTGCAAATTCTGTCCTCATTCTTTCTGCAAGAAACCTTTGGGAATAATGTCATGGGATTGCTATAAACGTATCATAGACCAACTTTATGAAATAAACTATAATGGTCGTATTGCACTGATGCTGTCTAATGAACCGTTACTAGAAGAGAGAATGGAAGATATGATAGTCTATGCTCGCCAGAAGTCACCTCGTTTCTTCCTTGATATGACCACAAATGGTATTCTTTTGACGCTTGAAAAACTGGACCGTTTCTTTGAGCTGGGGTTAGACAATATCAACATAAATGACTATAGAGGTGATAGAAACATCTATCCCGACAAATGGTCTTCTTTTGTTGAGCCAATATACAAAGCTTATTATAATAACCCAAAGGTATCTTTTCAGAAAAGGAGAACTGATGAGGTTTTACCAAACTATGCAGGTAACATTCCGCAAGAGTTTAATCCTAGTGACTTCGGTTTTTGCAATTATCCATTCCGTAAGATCACTATAGGGTACTCAGGAAATATTTTACTCTGTTGTGATGACTTTTTGTATGATACTTGTTTTGGAAATGTCACGACTGACAATCTTTTGGATTGTTGGAACAATTCTGAAATGGAAAAGATAAAATACTCTCTTCTTGATGGGAAACGTATCTCAATATGTGCCCGTTGTAACGATTTCCAAGATTATGATATTTATTAGATTGTTATGATATTAAATAAAGAACAGTTTGATGCTTTTTCCATGGAAATAGCAACATTCGGGAATATACCAATTAGTAGTCAATATTGCGGTATTGGTTGTGTTTTCTGTAAAGTTCATACAGATTCATATCTTGGGCATTATCCGAGAATTCCGCAAATAGATGAAGATGATTTACTGAAAGGATTTGAGTATATCAATCCAAAGGTAAATTATGTTCGTCTTGGAGCAGGTGTATTAGTAGCACCACATACAGACCCATTCCTTCATCCTAAAATATATAAATTCATAAAAATGGCATCAGAGTATTTCCCGAAAAAGAAAATAACAACTGTAACAACAGGTGCCTATATAAATGAAGACAAAGTGGAATTTTTAAACAGTATTCCTAACTATGGGATTGACTTGTCTCTAATTACAATGCAGGAGCAAAGAGAAGCTATTATACCAAGGTCAGCACGTGAGAGAACTATGTTCTTATTAAAAAATGGGCCTGTCAATAAATGTACATTAATGTTTACAGGTAATCTAGATGAATTAAAAAGAGACTTGGATCTGCTATATAGCCTAGGTGTTGACCAAAAGGCAAAGCAGATTCTGGTTCGCCGTATAGAGCATACTTCTACATCACAACAACGACTTAAAGTGTTGTCACAATCTAGTATTGATGGATACGAAAAGTGCATTGAGTGGTTACGCATAAATTATCCTAAAGTAGTGTTTACTGTGCCTGAATTGAAAGACTGTTTCAGAGGAGGAAATAATGAGTATTTTATAGAGGCAGAAGAACATATAGCAAGACAGAAGAAAATTATTTCGCAATTACCTAAGGATGTTTTTGTTAATCTAATATGTCCAATCTCTGGATATGATTATTTTACTAAAGCATTCAAAGATTATCCTAATGTTCAAACTAACCTTGTGAAGAACCATCTCTATGGTGGCTCTGTTACAGTTGCAGGGCTTCTGAATCATGGCGATATAATAGAACAGTTCCATCCTGAGAGGAATGATGTTATGCTCCTTCCCGAAGAAATGTACAATTCAGAAGGAAGAGACCTGAAAGGAGAAAAGATAGAAGTGTTGGAACAATACTATAATGCAAAGATTTATTTGACATGAGCAATACAATATATTGGGATAAAATAAGAATATTGGTCACCAATAGCTGCAACTATCGATGCCCTTTTTGCCATAATGAAGGACAGTCTTCTCGTAAAAGCATCAAAACGATGGATTTTGACAAATTCAAAATTCTCATTGATGCTATAAAGGATGAGGGTATATCTGAAATTTGCTTTAGTGGAGGCGAACCCTTTCTTGATAAAAACCTCATTGAGATGATTAGATATGCTTATAGAAATGCAGAATGGGAAGTATGCTGTGCCTCCAACCTGTCTCTGATAACTAAAGAACAAGTTCAGCAATTAGTTGGTATTCCTTTAAAATTTAACATCCAGTTTCCCTATACTGAAGCTAAGAAGTTTCATCAAAGCACTGGTCATGGTTTTATAGATAAAATCATAACAAATATACGAATGGTTCGTAATGCCGGTTTGGGAGTTGGATTAAACTGTGTTATACAAAATGATATTGAGGCAGATGTTAGGACTATGGTAGAATTTGCCCTTCAAGAAGAACTTCCACTCAAACTTCTACCCCAAATAGGTCTCACAGGAAGCAAGGATTTTAAGACATTTGTATTTCCATTACTTAAAGAATACGCCGTTAGTTGTATAGATAAAGGAACAGGAGCTATTAGATGGCTGCTGAAAAAAGGAGACAAGCAAACTTCGGTACTCTACATCGACTCACCATGTTTTACTCATGATATAGATAGTTGCCGAAATTACTCAGAGATCAGAATACTGCCAGACATGAGTTTGCAACCATGTATTCTGCGTTCTTCTGGAATAAAGATATTGGATTTGTCAAAAGGAGAAGAAAGTATCAAACAACAATTCAGAGAAGCATGGAAGAGCTTGAAGAACTGCTAAAAAAATACAATCTTGATCATCTGGAGGATCTTATTGTTTCTCCATGGAGTGAGCAGTATTGCGTGACACCATTCCCTAAATATTGGCAAATTACATATCAAATAATGAGTAAAATACCATCTAATAAGAGAGTTGTTGAAATCGGCTGCGGACAAGGAGATGTGACTGCAATATTTTGTCAGCTTGGATTTTCAAGAGTGTCATCTTATGAAAAAGACCCATTACTAGCAGTTAATGCTAAACGTCGAATAAATGATTTGTTTGGAAGAGAAGATATTGTTTCTTTTGGAGAATATCCTGCGATATGCCATACTGAATGTGATGTGCTTGTATTGGTTAATTGCGTATACGATGAACTTGCAGATAGTAAAGTTGGCTATAAAAAACTATTGAAGGATTATTATAAATATGCAGGTAATCCCCAATACTTTATAATGGAAATTATCGATAATTCGTACACAATTGAAGATGAAGTATTTCCAAAGTACCTTCGCTTATCCCATAAAGATGTAGAAGAAATGTTTCCAAACTTTCAAATTAACTCATGGCAGACATATAAATATCCTCAAAATAAGAAAAGTAAAACATTGTATTTGATAGAAAAGAAATGAACATACTTATTGTTACATCAGAAATAGGACTCGATGGAGGCGGTATGGCACTAGCTTGCAAGCGAGTTGTAGATATTCTAAGGAAAGAACATACTGTGATAGTTTTGGCTTCCACAGAAAATCCTATATATACCGCAAAAGGAGGAATGAACCCAAATACAGAGGCTAGCATTCGAAAGGAATACAAACTCAAGCATGATAGTTTAGTATATAAACATGTTGATGTCGTTATTGCTTTTGGTGGAAGATTCAATGGGTATTACGGGGCAATGCTTGCGGAGAAGTTAGGCAAGCGATTTATATTAGCTCTTCGCGGTAGTGACATTAATATTGTCAAATGGTCTATTGACGACACTTGGTATCTCCGAGAAGCCACAACTAGGGCGAGTAAGATTGTATGCCTTTCTAAGGAAATGATTCATAATGTTATAAGTCTTTGTCCAGAAGCAAATGGAAAAACAATTATTATTCCAAATGAGTATGAAGGTGATTGTATAAAAATCAATTTTCACAATCTAAATGATAAGATTGTCATAGGAACTGCTGCCTCTCATTTGAATGAGAAAAAAGGTATAGGTAATCTTATCATTATGCTTAAAAAGTTTAGAGAACTTTCAGAAACTGACATCCGCTTGGATTTAGTTGGAGAAATTGACAGTGACTTGCTTGAAAATTATCAGAATGAAGTCAGAGCATATAATCTTGGAAATAATATAAGATTTCTAGGTTATCAACCGCGTGAGATTTTAAGAAATACCATGAAAGATTGGGATTTCTACATTCAGGCTTCTGTGTGTGAAGGTCATCCAAATGCTATCAGTGAAAGCCTTCAGTGTGGAACTGGATTTATCAGTAGCAAAACAGGATTTATTGCAGAAACGCTACAGGAGCAATTTGCCGAGTTCTTTTTTGAGGATTTCACTCCTGACGTTATGGCAAACAATTTGAAAGCGTTGTGTTGTATGCCAAACTTGGCCGAGCGTTACCAAGAGGCAATAGGTGTTATCAAAAGTAACTGCGCTAAGGAATATACAGCACAAAAGTGGCTTGGAATGTTGTCGTATAACAAAACTCCTAAAAATGATATAGAAGTCGAGAGCATTGTGTGTGTAGGCCTTCATGATGTCATGGGGGACATTCATGATAGTATAACTACTCCAACAAATGTTTTTCGAGATTTCGTTGGATATATTGCAGAAAAAGGTTATGGAATTTGTTCCATGCATGACTATTTGTCAAAGAGTAAAGAAGAAAGAAAAAAGTGGATCGTATGTACATTTGATGATGGCTATAAGAGCCTAACTAATGATGCGTTAGAAATATTAAAGAAGCAGGAATTTACCGCAACTGTCTTTGTTTGTACAGGTCTCATCGGAAAGGATAATTCCTGGAATAACAAGGACGCAATCTTACGAGAGCATCTTGACATAAACGACATTAACCTTCTTATAAAAGAAGGATGGGAGGTGGCATCACATGGCGTTTTCCACAAAAATCTTCTCAAACTAAGTGATGTAGAAATTGAATATGAGCTATCAGAATCAAAGAAAGCATTGAATCAAATAGTCGGATATTGTGATACATACGCCTATCCTTATGGTGCTTATAACAAATTTATTCGCCGCTGTGTTGAAAAATATTATAAGTACGCATTCGCTGTTGACCAAGGTGGAACATCAATGGTTGTTGACAAACATCAGCTAAAGAGATATTCTATTTCGGAAATTTACAAAATGCTTAAAAAACAATGAAAAAAATATTGGGAATATTTAGAGGATTTCCAGGATTAGGCCGTGTTGTTTCCGGAGTTTCACTTCTTGAAACACTGAGGGACGAATATGGCTGTCGCATTGAAATTATTTCCTATCTCCAAGGTAATCGCTATCTTGAACTAAAAGGATATGAAAACCTGCATGAAGTGGTACCAATGGACTATTGCTCTATTGGGTTACTTCCCACGAATGTTACTGGGGCTTATATCCATGAAAAAATACGATGCTTCCAACCAGACATTGTAATAATAGATGGTGAGCCTTTGATAATCCAGGCATTAAAAATCTCATATCCTAAACTAAAGATTGTAGCGTTGTTGAACCCTGCAGACATAGAAAATGAACAGAATGATCAGGATGCTATGCGCTATTTTAATGCTATGTACTCTCTTTCCGACTTGGCTGTGGTTCATGGATTAAGAAGTGTTTCAAATACTGGAAACTATAAGAAATTAATATCGGTGAACACTATTCTGAGAAAGGAAATACTATATGTCCGTACCAATAGTACAAACAATATATTTTGCTTGTTGGGTGGAGGTACAGTTAATGTTGGATACTCTTTTTCTGAATCAACTATTCAAATAGCCAAATTGTGCATGAATGCGTCTGAGTATCTAAAAGAATACAATATGCATATCGTTTGCTCATCGAAAAATATTTATGATGCTCTCAATGAATTTCAGCATAAAAAAAACACTATACTCCATGATAAAATACTTGATATACAAGAGTATTATTCAAAAGCGGGGCTCATTATTACAAGATCTGGAAGGAACACTTTAAGCGAATTGGCATACTTGGGTATACCAGCATTGTCCTTTCTGTCTGGCTGCCAATATAGAAAAACTGAACAGAAACAAAATTTGGAAGCATTAGGAGTACACAATATCAAACCGGTTTCTCTCTGCATTCAGCCAAAAGAATTGGCTGAACAAATCAGAGAAATGGTGTGCACTAAGTGCCATAGAGAGTTTTTTGCTCCTGGAAATCAACAAGCAATACAAGAAATTCTGAATTTATAGTTATGAATATGAAAAAGGTAATGCTATTTGCATATGACGGTACTGGACTTGGACACCTTATGAGGTTAATAAAGATTGCATGGGGACTATCCAAAGAATGCCAAGTGATAGTAGTGTCTGGACATAAAGCTATGCCTGATATTATACCAGAAGGAATGCAATACTATCTTCTTCCAAATTTCAGCGAGTTACGAGAAGAAAACTGTTACACCAATGAGCAAACTAACAGAATAAGAATAAAAATATTGGAAAAATTGATTCTGGATTTTATGCCAGATGTGTTTGTTACGGATTATCTGCCTCTTGGGAAACGTTGCGAGCTCGCAAGAATAATTACAGGCTATAATTGTCTTAAATATTTTGTACTTAGAAGTGATATTGGTGGGGATAGACTTACTCATGAGGATGTATTCTCTACAAGAAACATTGCTATTCTCAAGAGGTACTACCATAGGATACTATTAGCTAGCGATCCTGTAGTCACTTCTTTAGAAGTGTACTCATGGCTTCCTACAGAAATTCTAAATATGATTGTATATATTGGTTGTGTTACATATCCGGTGTCAACAAAACAAATGACTGATACACGTTTGGCATATCTAGCAGGACATACAAAAAAATGGATGGTATGTTCGGCTGGTGGAGGAAGAATAAGTCAAGAATTCTCTAGAAAATGTATTGAAATGGCTGAAGACAAAAGATTCGCAGATTGGAAGATAGATATTGTCCTAGGTAATTATTCACAACTTTCATGGCCTTATGGTCAAACTGAAATATACACCAAAAAGAATGTAACAATTCATAGAAAACTTAAAGATCTATATTTGCTTCATGCTTCTGCAGACTGTGTAATATGTTCTGGAGGCTATAATTCTTTGGTAGAATCTATGCAAGGAAAAGACAAAAACGTATTTGCCTATTCAGTCATGGACTTTGCTATTGAAGAAGAACAGGTTCATAACATTAGGAGCTTCGGTAAATTTTATCCAATAACAGAAATTACATCTCTTGAATCAATGGAAGATTTAATCTTCAGTAAGATGTTCAGCTTTCTACCTAAAAAGAATTTAAGACTTAATCTAAATGGTATTGATAATGCAAAACGTCTGATAGTTCAGGATTTAAACCATTTCCATCTACCAAAGAATATAGTAAAATGAAAATTATACACATGTCGGATTTGCATCTCTCTGCAGATGGTGCACTTGTGTGGGAAGAGGACTGTAGGAGAAAATTTCTCACAGCAACAGAACAAATAAAAATGATGCGAGATATTGATGCTATAATCGTATCTGGAGATATATCAAATGATGGTAGTTTGGAGTCGTATTATTTTGCAGATCGGATATTCGCAGAATTAAATATACCAACCTATTGGTGTGCAGGAAATCATGATAATCTCAGTGTAATGTTTACTATATTTAAGCCAATATTTTGTCATTTGAGTAATCAAGCACTAATAGGTGGTTGGAGACTTTACTTCGTAAACTCTGTTGCAAAGGATAATGATGAGCCATACTCTAATCGTTCCAAAGGTATTGTGGCGATGAATATAAGAAAAGATCTGGACGGACTGCTGTCGAATAATCCAGAACCGTCAATTATCGTATTGCACCATCCTTCGTTAGAAATCGGAGGATGGCAAGATTATAAGATACTCAAAGACCGTGAAACATTTAGAGAGATGCTTGGCCGTCATAAAAATGTCAAATTAGTTCTTTCAGGTCATGTCCACATTTTCTCAGTAAAGAAAGATAAGAATATACTTTACAGTACAGCATCAAGCACTGGATTCGCTTTCTCTACAGGACTACCTAAATATAAAGTCAATCAAGGGCAAGAGGGCTTTAGTCGTATTTCTTTAAGCAAGAAGGATATTATCATAGAAAACGTATTATTGGCACAAGAAAAATGAAAAAAATATTAGTAACTGGAGGAGCTGGTTTCATTGGCTCAAACCTTTGTGAAGAACTTGTCAAGAAAGGGCATTATGTAGTTTGTCTCGACAATTTTTCAACAGGACATATTGAGAATATACAAGGCTTGCTTGATAATAATAGTGATAAATTTAAATTAATAGAAGGAGATATTAGAAATCTTGATACTTGCCTAAAAGCGATAAATGGAGTAGATATAGTATTCCATGAAGCAGCTTTGGGTAGCATTCCACGGAGTATAGATGACCCTATTACCACTAATGCTGTAAACATTAGTGGTTTCTTGAATATGCTTGTAGCAGCAAAAAACGCAAAAATAGACAGATTTATATTTGCGGCAAGTAGTTCTACGTATGGCGACAATGAAACCATTCCGAAAGTAGAAGACAACATTGGCAAACCTCTTTCTCCATATGCACTTACAAAATATGTGGATGAATTATATGCCCATGTCTTTTCAATTACTTATGGGTTAAAATATATAGGTATAAGATACTTTAATGTATTCGGACGCCGTCAAGATCCTAATAGTACATATGCTGCGGTTATACCTTTATTTATCAAAAAATTATTGAAGCATGAACAACCAATAATAAATGGAGACGGAAGTAATAGCCGTGACTTTACCTATATAGACAACATAATTAATATCAACATGTTGGCATTGGAGACGCTATCCCCCAAAGCATTTAACCAAATTTATAATGGTGCAGGAGGTGAAAATACTTCAGTTTTAGAATTAGAACAAATGATAAGAAAAAAAATATCAGTATATGATAAAGACATAAAACACATTGCACCAATGTTTGGACCAAAGAGAATTGGAGATATAAAACACTCTAAGGCTAGCATATCAAAGGCAAAAGAACTACTTGGTTATAGTCCTGTTTGTACATTTGAATATGGACTCAGACAAACAATAGATTGGTATTGTACAAATCTAAAAGGAAAAATATGATCAAAATCCAATATGCATTCTCTAATAAAAAGGGCAAAATAAATGGTAACACTATGAACATTGCAGAACAAATAAGTTTAAAACTCCAACTAAAAGAGAATTCCGAAGTAGAATACAAATCAGCTGCAGGTGGTTTTCCCAAAGCTGAATTTTGGCGTTCATTCTCAGCTTTGGCCAACACCAATGGCGGAACGATTGTATTGGGAGTGAAGGAGAAAAATCATAAATTCACGCCAGATGGCCTTTCTGAAGAAGTTATTGCAAAATACAGAAAACAGTTCTGGGATGATGCACACAATAAGTCGTGTGTGAACATTCCGCTGTTGGTAGAAAGCGACATAGAAGAAATAAAGACTGACGGAGGACAATATCTGCTTGCCTTTAGAATACCTCGTGCTCAATACGACTTGCGCCCCATACACCTTACACTTACTCCGTTTGGGCATACTTATAAGCGCAGAGACGAGGGTGATTATCTCTGTACAGATGATGAGATAAAGCAGATGTATTCGGATGCCAATAATATGAGGGCATCCGCTGACTCTCGAATTCTACGAGGTTATTCTATTGATGACATTGATATGTCGACTCTTCATCAATATCGTCGTGCATATGACATAAAACACGAAAACCACCCTTGGACAGAAGTTGACGATAAGCAGTTTTTGGAAAACATAGGTGCCTATCGTAAGGATAGAGCCACATCAACCGAAGGATTTACGGTTGCAGGAATGTTGATGTTTGGCAAGACCAATAGCATAACAGACCCTGAGTGTTGCCAAGAGTTTTTCCCTGACTATCGTGAGCATTTGAGTGGTGACCCTCAGATACGTTGGACGAATCGTATATATTCCGATGGTACATGGGAAGCTAACCTTTACCAGTTTTTCACTCGTGTCTTGCCTTTGTTGCAGCACGCCTTGCCTGTACCGTTCAGTCTTGATAATAATCAGATGAGGAATAACACAACCACTGCTCATGTCGCATTGCGAGAAGCTTTTGCCAACAGCCTGATTCATGCTGCATATACAGTGAGAGGCAATATTGTCATAGACAGATATTTCGACCGTATTGTACTGTCTAATCCAGGTACCATGCTTGTCAGTATGGAAGAATATTATGAGGGTGGGCATAGTGTATGCCGAAATCCTGTTATTCAAAAGATGTTTGTATTCTTGGGCATTGGTGAAAAAGGAGGTACTGGAGCTGATGTAATAGCGAAAGGCTGGAAGGATAATGGCTGGAGCATACCCACAGTTGAGGAAAAGAATAATCCTGATAGAATTGAGACCTGCCTATCTTTGGTAAATCGTACTAATAAGACTACGGAAACCGCAATTGCAACTACGGAAACACCAGCTGCAACTACGGAAACTTCTTCATATACTACGGAAACTACTACTGAAAGTCCGTCAAGAACTACCAAAACAACTACGGAAACTATCATCGGTTCAATCCGGAATAATCCGAAAATAACAACCAAAGAAATTGCTGCCGTTTGTGGAATTACTGAAGATGGTGTTGCCTACCATATCAAGAAACTGAAACAAATAGGTAAGCTCATCCGCATTGGCGGTTCTCGGAATGGAGGCGAATGGAAAGTCGTTGAATAGGTTTATGTCGAAATAAAAAACAGCAAGAATATGTTATTAGGAAACAAGATAAGGTCTCTAAGAGACGAACAAGGAATATTGCAGCGTCAAGTAGCTGCATACTTAGAAATAGACACACCCATGTTCAGTAAGATTGAGCGTGGCGATAGACGAGCCAAAAGAAGTCAAGTAATTCAAATGGCAACATACTTCAAAGTGGATGAAAAGGAAATGCTCACCCTTTGGCTTGCTGACAAAATTCTAAGCGATTTAGAGGGTGAAGATGAATTGAAACTTACAGCCATTGAAACAGCAAAAGACGAGTTAATGGATGTTAATCGCTAATTTGCAGCAAACAAATCACTTTCTGATATAAACAACACAAGATTGATTTCTTGCAGACAATGGGAACTTTATGGTATCATTTATGCTTGATATTATAAAGTTTCTCTTGATTTACAGCCATTTACAAAATATATGCTGGTTCAGGCGTGGAACTTGCCCGTTATCCATTCCACGCGTCCAGGCCTTCGCATTGCCTCAATTCGTCGAAACGGACAACTGCAGAAAGCCCACGCATGGCATATAATTTACCCATGCGCGAAAAGGCGTATATATACCTAAAGGACATACCTTTGGTATATATACGACAATTCGCGGCAGGGTATGGATATACCTACCGTGAGCATCTACCGCTGTCTCGTTCTCAGACGAATGGTCGTAAGTTGCGAAGTTAGGACGCGTCAAGAACAAGAGCTTTAAGTAAACGCTCTTTCCATAAAGTAATTGCACCCTCCCCGATCATCCCTAAGGACTTTCTGCGAAAGTATGCTTTGCAAAATTAATTGTTTTTTCTCATAATACCATATAACTTATCAAGTTTTTCTCTCCATTTCGATAATAGAAGATACAACATCAAGGTTGTGCCATTCATCAAGTTTACATCTGCTTACTAACAGAAATAAGGCATTGAGATACATGTATAAATTATTTCCAACTGCCGACGTTGGTTTATTAACGAAAATGCAGTAAATTTGCTGATGGAATAACAAATACAGCATTATGATAGAAAAATACATAAATCCACATACAGATTTTGGCTTTAAGCGCTTGTTTGGCTCTGAGTTTAATAAGGATTTGCTTATAAGCTTCCTGAATGCTATGTTTCATGGCGAGCAGAACGTACAGGATGTCACGTATCTCAACTCCGAACAACTTGGCGACCGTTCAGATGCCCGTCGTGCCATCTTCGATGTATATTGCGAGAACGACAAGGGCGAGAAGTTCATTGTAGAGATGCAGAACGTATACCAAGAGTTCTTCAAGGACCGAACAATCTATTATTCCACGTTTCCTATTCGTGAACAGGCGCAGCGTGGAGGTGATTGGGACTTCCATCTCAACCCAGTATACACAATAGGCTTGCTGAACTTCAATTTTGCTGATGGCCTTGAGAATGCTAAGCGCTGGCACCATGAAGTGAAGTTGATGGAGGTGGATACCCATGAGGTATTCTATGACAAGCTTACATACATATACGTAGAGATACCTAAGTTTGATAAAAAAGAAAACGAACTTGTCACTATGTATGACAAGTGGATGTACATATTAAAGAATCTCTCCAAGTTAATGCAGCGTCCTGCCGCACTGCAGGAGCGTGTCTTCACCCGTCTTTTCGAGCAAGCAGAGATAGCCAAGTTTAACAAGCAGGAACTGAAGCTATATGAAGATAGCGTCAATGCATATCGCGATATAGTCAATGCCATAAGAACGGCAGAGAAGAAGAAATTTGCGGAAGGACGTGCAGAAGGCATAGCGGAAGGACGTGCAGAAGGACGTGCAGAAGGACGTGCAGAAGGTATTGTGGAAGTTGCGAAAAAAATGCTTGACAATGGTATGTCTGCTGATCTTGTTGCAGAAATGACAGGATTATCACTTGAGGAGGTATCTAGTTTGAAGCAATAAACAAAAAGCTTTACATCAGGTCTCAAGAGAACAATTTCCCAACACAGACCTGATGTAAATCATTAGGATTGAGTTGCACAAAATTATGATTTATAGCTATCCGTCATAATTCAGACCTCACTCATGAAGACAATGGCAGGAAAAGCATGCAAATATCGTACAAAAAGTAAAAACTTGTTACAAAACAAAAATCAATTATAGAGATTCAAAAAGCCGTTTTTATGGGTTTTTACAGCATCAAAGCCACCCTTGCCAACCATCAAAAGCCCCATAGTGCCCTCAAAGTGCCACTTTTACAGTCTCAAACAAGAGGTTTCGAAGAATAAATATCTCATCCGCATCGCAGACAAGACTTATAAAGTGAAGATATAGATCATCGATGCTATGCACCGGATATAGCTCTACTATTGCCGTTTTTTATCCACTACAGCGTAATAATTGGATAAAAAGAGGGAAATAAACAAGGACGGATACAACATCAAGGTTGTGCCATTCATAAAGTTTACATCTGCTTACTAACAGAGATAAGGCTTTGATAAGGCATGTATAAATTATTTCCAACTGCCGACGTTGGTTTATTAACGAAAATGCAGTAAATTTGCTGATGGAATAACAAATACAGCATTATGATAGAAAAATACATAAATCCACATACAGATTTTGGCTTTAAGCGCTTGTTTGGCTCTGAGTTTAATAAGGATTTGCTTATAAGCTTCCTGAATGCTATGTTTCATGGCGAGCAGAACGTACAGGATGTCACGTATCTCAACTCCGAACAACTTGGCGACCGTTCAGATGCCCGTCGTGCCATCTTCGATGTATATTGCGAGAACGACAAGGGCGAGAAGTTCATTGTAGAGATGCAGAACGTATACCAAGAGTTCTTCAAGGACCGAACAATCTATTATTCCACGTTTCCTATTCGTGAACAGGCGCAGCGTGGAGGTGATTGGGACTTCCATCTCAACCCAGTATACACAATAGGCTTGCTGAACTTCAATTTTGCTGATGGCCTTGAGAATGCTAAGCGCTGGCACCATGAAGTGAAGTTGATGGAGGTGGATACCCATGAGGTATTCTATGACAAGCTTACATACATATACGTAGAGATACCTAAGTTTGATAAAAAAGAAAACGAACTTGTCACTATGTATGACAAGTGGATGTACATATTAAAGAATCTCTCCAAGTTAATGCAGCGTCCTGCCGCACTGCAGGAGCGTGTCTTCACCCGTCTTTTCGAGCAAGCAGAGATAGCCAAGTTTAACAAACAGGAACTGAAGCTATATGAAGACAGCGTCAATGCCTACCGCGATATAGTCAATGCCATAAGAACGGCAGAGAAGAAGAAATTTGCGGAAGGTCGTGCAGAAGGCATAGCGGAAGGACGTGCGGAAGGACGTGCGGAAGGACGTGCGGAAGGACGTGCAGAAGGTATTGTGGAAGTTGCGAAAAAAATGCTTGACAATGGTATGTCTGCTGATCTTGTTGCAGAAATGACAGGATTATCACTTGAGGAGGTATATAGTTTGAAGCATTAAACAAAAAGCTTTACATCAGGTCTCAAGAGAACCATTTCCCAACACAGACCTGATGAAAATCGCTTTCTATGTTAATATCCAAATGTTTTGACCATTATTTTCAATTTATG